>Ga0325414_1001328_pt1 | contig 23562 bp, 4 predicted proteins | sample PopdelMetagenome_8_FD_206183 | JGI IMG/M metagenome (GOLD analysis project Ga0325414, IMG submission 206183) | Populus deltoides microbial communities from Bellville, Georgia, United States - Leaf-PdKOR-R3 | ecosystem: Host-associated > Plants > Phyllosphere > Phylloplane/Leaf | place: USA... | reverse complement strand
AAATTAAATTACTAATTTTATTGTAAAAAAATAAAATGACAAGTCTCTAGTTTAATAGCTAAAAAAAAAGTTGTTATTTTAAATAATATTTTAAGTACTGCTGTAAAGTAACTTTCCTAGAATTAATTGTTTTTTGTTTAATTAATGTGGCTCGTAACTGTCACGAATACAACATCAATTATCAAATCAAATAATTTTTTTATTAATAGTGTAGTTGATATGAAATATTTTGTGGGGCTGGCAATCTTTCAACTGCATAAGCTTTACCCATATTAATAGCCTTTTGGCACATATTATAATCATTATCCCCACACTAAAGCACTTGTCAAGGGTGGATTTATTATCTTTCTACGATTCTGACAACGACCTCCTTTAGCACCTCTTGATTTGGATTTTTCCGATGGTTAATATTGACTTCTTCTCTTAGTTAGGCCAACCTCCTTTGACACCAAACCAACAGGCCATATAGTGGCCACTAGATTGGTGGCCGGCGTTTTTTAACTGTAAAAGAATTGTTCAGATGATACAAGCGGTTTTTTAAAAAGCAAAATAAATAAATAAATAAAATTCAGGTTATTGATTTAACTGAGTTGAATAATCTCATATAATTTCAATAATATAAATAAATAAATACAACAAGAATAAATTAACATAAGAATTATCAACAAAAAGAAGGTAAAAAAACCCAACCCTAATCCATCATAGTTAGGATGTCAAATCTGTAATCTGGTCGTGATACCAGGGTAACTCTATTAAAAACATGTTGAATAAAATAATGAAACTTAATTATCAAATATCGAAGCGTGGAATTGAATAATAAAAACAATTGAAAAAAAATTAAATTAAGTTGGGTTAACCTGCAAACTCTACGAACATGAATATAAGATTGGAATAACCTCATAGATAGAAAAGTAAAAAAAATACACGAAGACTAATTCCCAATAAATTAAACATTGAATGATGAGATTGAAAAAAATATCAAATTTAAAATGAACTTAAAAAAGAATAAAGTCAACCTATGTTAATATCCGAAACTCAGGACCATTGTCATGATCTCGGGACCAACGTCAAAGAAGGCAAACCCTAAATAATAACAAAGTAGAATCCTTAACCACGAAATGTCGAGGGATGAATTTGAAAAAAAAAATAGGGAATAAACAAAATAAATAACAATTAAAAGAATAGAGATCAAAATTTACATAAAAATAATTCAAAATCAAATGATAAGGGATGAAATTGAAGAAAAAACTCAATTAGAAAAAAGGATAAAAATAAATGGTAATTAAAAGAATGAGGACCAAATTTGATATAAAAACTAAATGAAACTAAATGATGATGGACTAAATTGAAGAAAAAAAAGTAATCAGACAAAAATAAAAAAAATGTAAATCAAATATCAATAAAAAAAAATGAGGGTCAAATTGGTAGGGAAAGAAAAAACTTAAGGAGGATAAAATTATAAAAACAAACAAACTTTTAAAAATTATCTAAAATAAAATAAATATTAATTAAAAGAATGAGGACCAAATTTAAAATGTAAAAAAATTGAATGAGGTGAAACTGAAAAAGAAAATCTATTTCATAAATCATCTCAAATAAAACAAATAGTAATCAAAATAATAGAGACCAAATATAAAAAAACAACAAATTGAAGAGTTACTTTTAAATTTTGCAATGTTAGCGTGGAAATCAAGGATGAGAGATGGAAAAAAGAAAAAAAAAAGGGTAACACGCATCAAACCAGGGATCTATTTGGAACACGCGACACACCAGCATAGAGGAGAAGCCGAGATGATTCAAACTTCGTCTTGAAAGCCACTACTTGACCACCACATAGCATCTCGCATGCCAGCTAGTTTTTTTTTTAATAATATCTATATTCAAATTAATTACCAAATAGCCCTTCAATCACCTTGATTATTACAAAAAAGAAAACCAATGCAAAAGGACACAAAAGCCCTTGGCATAAGTTATAAAAATATTTTTTTAAGGTTAAATGAGTAATTTTACTATTTAATAAAAAAAAGATGATAAAACTTTTAGATCAAAGCTTATAATTTCTTATCTTTTAGAGTGATGAAGTATATCCATTGTGCTAAAATAATCTCTTAAGATGCTCTTGCTTCTATCCAATTCATAAATGTTGTTTTGACTATTTTAAAAATCTTTGATCTAAAATACTAAAATACTATTCCAATTCACCGTGTTTTGAAAATTTTATTTAATTAAAACTAATAACAATAAGATTATATAGCTAATCAAATAATTTTGTCTAATTGAATAACAGCTAAATCTGACTATAAAATAAGCATAAAATCTAACATTCTTAAATATTGATGAAAATTAATTAATTAATTAATTATTTAAAATGTTAAAATTATAAGGATAAAGAAATGGACTTTCACAGTGGATTCTTAAGCATATGAAGGCCTACACCTACTTTATGAGCATCTTTATATATATACATGGAGCTTTAAATCATATTTTTGGATTGAGCACAGAAGTCTTAAAAGTTACAAGTTTTTTAAGCTACAATGTTCTCTTATCCTTTGAAACTAACTTCTAGATGTTTTATCTCTCAACCTGCTTTGTGTACTCATCAGCTAGACTTCCTTTATTTTTTATAAGTGATTTTTTTTTTAATTATACATATGAGACTCAAATCCAAGACCTTTTAACAATAAGGGAGCGAGGTTGCATTGATTATGCTATAGACTTATTAGCAAAAAAGGTTTAAAGAAGTTATTTATCCATTAAATATATGATTGTGTGATTTTCATTGAAAACCATTTTTAGTTAAAATTATCTTTAAAATTCAGGTAGGATTTCAAGTTAATTTTAGTATAGGCATGTATCAATGTTATAAATATATTTTATTGTATTTTATTTTTTTAATTAAAAAATAAAAGGATATTATTTATGTTTAATAAAATACAATTTAAAAATAGTTTAATCATCTACTCTGAAAGAGTTGATAATGCTAATTAAATATTAAAAGTGTCAAGACAATATTTCTTCTAAAAGCAAAAGATAAATGAGTATGCAAATATTTAACACTCATTTTTTTATTTATGCATTTTTTTATTTTAGAGGTTATTTTATATATATATATATAATAATCTCTTTTAAATAAGAATAATTAAAATAATAACTACCATTTAAAAAAACAAACAAAACAATTTTTTTAAAAAAAATCTAAGAGGGGATATTAATTTAAATTGAAAAAAATTAATGTAAACTATAAAAATACATACAAAAGAGGGAGCATAATAATTAAAAATTTAGTAAAAAATAATATAAAAAAAAAGAGAGAAAAGTCAGGCACTTGTACTTGGCCAACCACGTGGGCCTAAATGTGCTTACACCTTGAAACTAAGGCTCATGCACTTGAGCTTATATGTATACCAATAAGGGTGGACAACATATAGTCAGTCCCTTTAAAAAAAAACAATTCAAAGTAGACAACATGTCATTTGGAACAGTAGACAACACATCACTTACTTATTAGTTTCTGGCCACCTAAGGTGGTCGACAAAACTTCCAAAAAGTTAGGTTTCAACTTCTGGAATAAAAACCATTTTCAACCATCTTTTCATATGCAAACAACTAAGAAATATTTTAGGAACCTTGATAAACTTATTTATGACATTCAAATAGCAAAAGCATTGGTTAAAATTCACAAAAATAACCCAAAACCACAAAACTTCCAAATGCATGATCTTTTTTTTTGGCAAGATGATGACAAAAAAAAACCACCATAATTGATCTTTTTTCATTAAATAGAACCCTTTGATATCAAGCTTGACCATTTTGGTTGTCAGAATAATGACAACTATCTCTCTCTGTTATTTTTTTGCGCCTTTCTCTTTCATCTCCCAAACTTAGATACTAAAAAAAATAAACAAAATAAATTTTTAGACCAAAATAAGAATTATCATGATTTTAGGATTAGTCATGTGTTTTACATTTCAGTATTATGTGTTTATTTTGGTATTTCTATCACAATTTTAAATTTAATCTCATCTAATTAGAGGCTATAAAATGATTCAATAAAAAACATTTAGAAGATGAACTTAAAAAAAATAAAAAAGGAAAAAACAAAAAAGAAGGGGCAATAGTTTCACCAATTATATAAACAGTAAATAAATTAGAAAAGACCCCAATATTTATAGCTATTGTTTTTTTAATAATAGTTATATTTTGATAGTTCCTCATTCAAAGCATCCATTTTATATATATAAAACAAATAGTTTCATTATAAAAATAAAAGATATGATAATTGTTATTATTAATCAATAATATCATGGAGAAATCAAGCAAGTTTATTTTCATATCCCCTTTCATTTTTATTTTTTTTACAATTAAACCACATATGTTAATATATATATATATATATATATATATCACTAGAAATTTATATTTCAAAATAAAATAATCATAAAATTTATTTTTATAACATGTACTATTTCACAAAAATTTATAATTAATTATAAAAATAACAAACTTTGGCGAGAGATAATATATACTTATGCTGAAAAAATAAAACTTAAGAAAATAATATATAATATTTAATTCTATATAAGCTTTAAAAGATATTTGTTATTTATGATAATTGGCTCGCTTTATACTGTGATTCAGATCAATTTTTTTAATATTAAAAAAATATCTTGGCATTGCTAATTTTTTTTAATAGATGTTTTTTAAACTATGCAGAAATTGACCTAACATGACTCAATCATCTTGGCGGGTACAAAGGCAACTCAAGTAACCGTTAAAAACATAGTTTGACTCAAAATAAATATTTAAGATGAGATTTGTTTCATAAACATTGAATGAATAACAAATTGGATCGATACGGTCAACCAGGGTTAACATGCCAATCCACAACTAAGTCATGAAATTATGATAACCCTATAGAAAACAAATAAAAATAAACTATGAAGCTCAATTTCCAATTAACCCAATGTTGAAGTATGGAACTGAAAAAAAATCAATTAAAAAAAGACCCAAAAAAACCCGAATCAACCTAAGTTAACTCGCCAAATCCGTGACCCGGGTCATGAGAACAAGATAACCAACTAAAAAAACAATCAAAACAAATTATGAAATCCAATTCTCAATCAAACTAGTGTTGAAAGATGAAATTGAAAAAATATCAATTAAAAAAAAAGGTACAAAAAACAACTTGGATCAACTAGAGTTAACCTACTAAACCTGTGACCCAAGTCATGAGATGAGAATAACATTATAGAAAGTAGTTCAAAATAAATCACGAAACCTAATTCCTAATCAACCCAATGTTGAAGGATGAAATTGAAGAAAAAAGTTAATTACAAAAAGAGAAAAAAACTCGAGTCAACCGTGTCAACCCGTTAAACTCGCAATTCGGGTCATAAGTCTAGAAAAACTTCATAAAAATTAAATTAAAAAAAAACTATAAAGCCCAATCCCTAATAAACCTAATATTAAAAAATAGAATTTAAATTGAAAAAAAAAGATTAGAGAAAAAAAAAACCAAAGGTGGAGGAAGAAAATATCATTCTAATGAATAGTATTATGTGAGGAACGGTATAATAAAATCCCCTCCTTTATTATTATTATTATTATTATTATTATTATTATATGTTAATGTAAGGTATATATTTTTCTCATTTGATATTTAAAATCTTTTATTTTAAAAAGGTTAAATTATAAAAACCTCCCTAAAGTATTACAAAAAATGCCTTCAAGTTTAAGTGAATATTACAAAAAAAAAAACCCTTTTATCCAAAATACCATTAATAATTTTGAATAACTTCCTGAAGATTAAAGGCATTTTGGGTATAAAAAGAGGTTTTTCTAATATTTTTAATTTGTTTTGGTGATTTTTATCATTTTATAATATCCTAAAGGATTATTATAATTTACCCTAAAAAAAATAAAAGATGCTAATTCGGTTACTCCATAAGAGTACAAGGTGGGATTAACAACTCAAGGAGTGAGATTATTGATGGTTTCTTTTTATTGCAACTTCCTTCCAAAAAATAAGTTTGAAGTATTTATAAAGAGATAAGTTGGTAATTGTGAAATAATTAATGCATAAATAAACATAAGAAAATAAATTAGTAGCATACCTGGTATTAAAGGAAACTAAATAAAATAAACATAAGAAAATAAATATACTAAATTAGTATTAAATAAAATTTATAAATAAAAATAAAGGGAAAACAATGGGTTAGAAAAAGCATGCCTGGTATTAAGAAAATATAAGCAACAAATAGAGAATATATATAGCAACCAATATGTATTACAAAATAATTCTTTTGATATTAAAATTTTGTTATAGGATTTTGTATTCTAATATGATTATTATTCAAGTTCTAATTTGTGATAATAGCAACTCAAATGACATTAGCTTTATTATAGAAGTTTGTGTTAAAAAAATAATACTTACACAATTAATTTTATTTTTAAGCAATTAATTCTAATTTGTGTAAAAACAATCTCTTACAAATTCTACATGAACTAGAATATATATATATATATATATATATATATATATATATATATATATATATATATATATATATTATTTTTTTCATTGATCATGTAGACCCAGGTATACTACGGAGCTACAGAGCACCTGGGTTGGTCCTTTTTTTTTTTATGGTTCTTTAACAATTATTCAATTTGTTACTTAATCTTTTTTTTTCATTCAATTTTATCTTTTCATATTACATCAACAAAATTTTAAAGCTCAAAATATGATTCTTCTGTCATTATATATTGTGCTTGTGAAATGTCTCCGCATTAAATTAATGCTATATTGTACAAAATTATATTTAATTTTATCAATTCTAAATAACTTAAACAACATGGAATAAATTTGATTAAAAAAACAATTTATTTCTTTTTTAACGGTTCATGAGGCTTAGAAAAAGAACAATTTGGTCCTGATTTTTTTATTTACTTTGGTCCCTTTTTTTTTAGAATTTAAGTTTTCAATCCTAAACTTAATTTATTTTATGTTTCAATCTTTGATATTTGAGAGGAGAGATAATGTTGTTAGAAAATAGAGGAGGGGAGAGAAAATAATTGTTTGACCACATTTCAACTATGAAAAGATCAATTTTGGTGTTAATGAGTTTATCTTCACAATGACTTTTATCTCTTTACCAACCATATGCTTAGATGACTGCCATTGCATCACTTTGATCTTTCCCTTAATGAGGGATGAACATCTTGGGTCTATTTTCTAAGGCTTTAAGAAAAAAATATAGTTTGTTTTGATGAGAGTCAAATGCTTTATTGAATAGGTAAAGGTTGAAGCCATAACTGAGATAACCATCAACAAAGTTATTTTATTCATATAAAAAAATATAATTTATCTATTCAAACAACCAAAATTGAGATAACCATTAACAAAGTTATCTCATTCATATAAAAGAATATAATTTATCTATTCAAACAACCAAAATTGAGATAACCATTAACAAAGTTATGTCATTCATATAAAAGAATATAATTTATTTATTCAAACTCTCCAAAGTCCTTATCACAAACAATGAAATCTAATTAAAAAAAGAAGATAAAGATACATTGTTAAACGTTTCATATAGACTATAAGTTCTCCTTCATTTCCAATCCCTAAACCAGCAGGTAAGTAAAAATCACAAACAAGATCTTTCTAAACAAGCTTAAAATGAAAATACAAGAAGCAAAGAGGGAATTGGTCAATCTTCTCTATAAGATTTTGTAATCTTATAAAATGACATAAAAGTTATTTATAAGAGAAACACCATTTATCCTCACCTATGGTACTAAACTAATTGCATTGATGAGAAATGATGCATTTAACATTTAGATAGAATATTCTAACATCATAATACTAGGGTAAAAAAATAGATATTCAAAGTGAGGTACATGATGTTAAAAAAAATTAGAAGCAATAAACAATTCAAAAGGAATGGTCAAACAAACTTTAAAATAGGATGGGCAATACAAAGTCATAAAAGTTATCAAGCCCAACACTTATCATCTTTAAGACATGAAAGAGAAGAATTTTCCTCATGCATGACATTCAAATCACTTAAAAATATATTATCAATGAAGAATATTTTGTACTCTATGAATATAATAGGTAGTGATTTTGTGCTCTATTCAAATCATTTACCATTATGTTTTCTCCATACGATTGTCTCTCTATTACTCTCAATAAAAGATGTCTCCATGAAAAATATCTATGTCTTTATTTAGTCTTCTATTTCTAGGATAAAAAGTAGGTTTACATGGATATAAGCTTGCCTAAATACAAATCATTCCCATTTAGGCTAAAAAAAATGAGTTTGCCTATATACTCAATAATACAGGGCATCCTCCATTCTCCATAAAAACATTAAGGGCTATCTTGCTCAAACTAGATGACAACACAAACTTAGAAAATTTTCTAATTAAAAGATATACACTTAAATTAGGTAAAAACAAGTAAACTTCCCATTCAAGTTAGGTTAAACTCTCCATTTAAAAAAATTTCTATTTATGTAAACTTTCTATTCGAGTTAGGGTAAACTCTCCATTCAAACACACTTCATTCAAGTAGAAAACCATTTAGGTAAAATCCCTTTCAGATAAATTCTTCATTCAGATCTAAGAATTATTTTTAAGTACGGGGACTTTAGATCCCTTGCTAAAACACACAAAAAGGACTTTGAATATGAATGCCTAATGCTATAATGTATAGAATGATTTTCCATCTCTTTAAAGGAAAACTCATATTATATAAAAGTCAGTCATAAAGCCTAACTTGAGAAAATGTCCAACATAAAAACTAGATAAACCCTATAAAAATAGGGTGAAAGTTAGCGAAATACTATAAATAAAACAATAAAAACTACATTAGTCTTTATCCTCTAAATTAGAATCACTTCTTCCAACAACACTAGATATATACCCCTTCTTAGTCCACCCTTGCTCCCCTAGCTCAACGATCCTAAAAACTCCTTATTATTAGATTTCTTTCCCAAATACTCATATTAAATACTGGTTTCAACATTCTTTGAAAAAATATCTCTAAATTTAGGAATCACATCCAGGTGGAAGACCTGTATGAAGTTTATTTTAGTACTTTTTGACAAGTTAAGGAAGTTAACATCTCTCATTAACATTATTAACTTGTCCACTAAATTGGCTTTTATAGTGAATGTCCTTTTGAATAAGACTTGGAAACCCTTAGGATTATCTTTTAAAGCCTCAACCAGGAATAATTAACCCAAGCTTGATCAATATCACTCATGTCCTTACCAGGTTTAAGTCCAGCTCCTTAATCTTACTGTAATTGGCAAAAAGCTTCTAGTGGACCCTCTTAATAACATTTCTAACAATATCAAAATGCAAAGCCTAAGTGTTTTTTTCCTATAAGACTTTGCGGTAAACCTTTTAGTAGTCATAAAATGGGTTATCTATATGCATTTGTACCTCCATCATTGCTTGAAGAGCCTAATAATTCTCCCTAGCCATCGTCAATGTTCAAGCCATCTATTCATGTTTGACCTTCTAACTTTTGGCTATAAGTATATGTATATGAAAGGCCTATATAAACAACATTATAAGAGACCAAAGTTTAGAGAAAAATAACAAAAAAAAGTAAAAACACTCATATAAAAGCTCATTTGTATAGTGTCTTAAATGGTGGGAGAGACTTCCTCCACTCATTTGCTTTAAATCTCCAGGGATCTATGATATTTTCCCAAACATGTCAATAGATGGCATCATATATTCCTTAAATGTAGAAAGGTTATTCCCAAATAAGACTTCTAAGGCATGCTTTTACTTTTCAGTCCACTCCAACTCAATAGAAATAATGTGCCTTAATATTGCCTCTTAGAATTGGGTGTTAAGGCTAGAGTACCCACCATTTTTTAAGATGTTTGTTGAGGGTGAAAGAGTTGTGTTCCTATGCATTAGAGTAGTCCTAATAAGAATAGCTATAACAAAAGGATGACGTAGAGTTAGACTTCCTCGCTAATATAAAGAAACATAAAGTACCCCTACCATATGCATACCTCCTCTTCTATGAGGCTAATATAAAGGCATCTCTAATAAAATTCATTCGTTAAATTAGGCTTCTCTTAGAGACTTGTGGATCGAGCTTCTTTCTAGTTGATAAGCTTGCCTTTCCTATTTCATCACTTGGGTTTCCTTAACCTATTCCTCATAGAGTTGAGCATCGATTTACTATAAGGACTAAGAAGTCGACTCAGATGAGGAGTCTAGTAAATAAGAATAGTTTTGAGAAAATTCTTTTATGGTTCATTGGTAAGTATGTTAAGCCACTATTTTTCAAGAATGTGGAATTCAATAGTATAAGTTGCAAATATCATGCTAATAAATAAGCATAGATGAATGGGACTTTATTCCTATAAAAATATTCGACAACTTGATAGAAATTAGATGGTAGAAAAGTTCTCTTTCTTATTGATAATTTTCCCACTAATCTATAAACTATTGAGAGTTTGACAAATATTGAATTGTTTTTCTAGCCACCCAACACAGCATAGCGTCATACGAGCTTTTAAAATACATTAATGTCATTGATTTTATAAAATATTTTGGAGGGTTATGAAATTAGAATCCTAAATCTAGAGACGATAAATGTTTTAGATGCAATAAATTTTACAATCTCGAGTTAGATAACAAATGTTCAAGAAAGTACAATTATAAATTATTTTTGATATTATAAAATTAGATGTATGGATAAAGGAACTTTAGAGAATTTGGATCAACATTCAAATGATGAAGGAGTTCAACAATTGTATGTTAAGGAATATAAGCCGAAACGTCTCTGGATTGGGTCTCAACTATTGGTAAAGCAGTCATACTTCCTTCACCTAAAAAAGAACTTGGTTTAGCGACTCTTTCCAAAAGGCGTGAATGCAAATAAAAAACATCTCATGGATAAGCTTCATGTCTAGGCGGTCTTCGTAATAGAAGAGACATTTAGTGATAAGCTTACACTTGTTTGGAAAGATCATCATAAATAATTAAAGTGTGTCGTTCATGGTATATAAAATATTCAGCTAGAGCTGCTCCTGTATAAGGAGCGAGATATTGTAGTGCAGCCGGGGAATCCGCCAGAGTTAAAGTATCATAATACAATTGAAGCTCATACATTTTGAACTACCTAAGAGAAAACAAGGCAAATTCAGAGTTGTTAAAGGAAGATGAAATTATTAAGAACATTATAGGAAATGACAAAGAAGATGAAGTTGAAGACTTAAGTTCTGTATTGGAGTTTATTTGGCATAAAGATTCATTCAAAACAACAATCATTTGCATAATTTTCTTCACAATAAAAGAACACCACACCATAACTTCTTATTTCACTAAGAAAAGTTAAAGATGAAGTTGAAAAAGACATCAATGTTTTTAAAAAATAAAAAACATTAAAATCATATTTTATAAAGGGCTTCTAATTGAGTCATTTATATATATAGTTTTGATGTATAAGAAGATTATTAATTTATATATTAAATGGGACATTTTTTTTATATCAAAATGTAATATCTTATAAATTATTAATTTACCATATTGGTCCCAAGTTAGAACCAACCACAAATATTATTTAATCAAGATTATTAATTTATTAATGATATATTGTGTCTTTTTTTTTTTATAACAGATCTCTTCACTAATCTACTAAATCTAAAACCACCTATATCCACCAAAAACAAATATGCCCAAATAAATAAAAATGGATACATTACAGTATAAAACAAACACAAATCTAAAGTAAAGTTTCCTACTTACCTCACATATAATATCCTTTAGGGAGTACTTCTTGGCTAGGAGATTGATGTTGTGTTGGTCTGTACACTATTGCAAAACTCTTATAAGATCTTATCTACATCATTTAAACTCAATCTAGAATTATACAAACCTTATACGATCCCCTAGATTATGGCACACCCTCATATCTCATGGGCCCTAACTGAAAAATAGTCCTCTTATACTTTACCATACATCCTTGTCCACTTCACTCGTTTACATAAATAGTTTTTCCCTGGAAAATCTCTTCCATGGAACTCTTAATCCTATGAGAGAATGTGTAAAACTAGGTCCCCTTCGGTATATCCCATCAATTCGTAACAACGCTAAAATATTCAAGGGATGAATCCTCTCTAAGGTGTCTTATATACTTCTCTAAAGAGGCAAATATTACCTCTCTATTTTGGTATAACTAGCTTACATATATATTATAATGGATAACTAAGCCAATAAGAAATAACTCATACTTATACATAAAACATGCAAATACATATTGTTATCTTTAACCAATTTATATGAGTCCCCTTTAGTCTGTTTGCTAACACTTTCTATGCGAAAGGGAATTTTTGTTATGTATCATATCCCTAATCAAGAATTAACATATGTAACTTAAATTAAAGTGGATGTGCTAGGTTAAATGTTGTTTAAATAATCCCTAGACTATCTAATTTTCACCTTTTTCCCATGCATGCCTCCCTTTCATGTACACAAATAATCATTTCTCTTCCCCACTTGTAGTCATGATGGCATAAGAAAATAATATAACCCTTAAATATGTAGCCCAAATGTAATCTAAGTTTTTAAGTCACATGAATCTTAAGAACTAAAGGGACTATTAATAGGCATAGGCCAAAACAGACCTGAACTCAAAGGATATAAGTTTGGTATAAATTGTCTAAACCTACCTCTTCTAAGTGTGGGCTTAGGCTTGTACTTAGAACTTATAGGGACCCACTATCTAAAAAAAAGCTTCATAATAATAAGGCTTAGGGTTAGACCTTAGGAACCCTCTCTTCTAATAATGGATTGGGATAATGGTACTTGAACCCAACTTTCATTGATAAATGTTAGGCTTGAGTCTCAAGCCAAACCCAACCACTAGGCCAACTCGTGCTCATCAACCCTTTATTTCATAGGTACTTGGCATTTAATGCTTATGTGACCTCCTTATCATCACTAAACCAATAAAGAATTTGTCCTATCAAGATGCCTTTTTTACTTTCAACAGTGTCACCATCCACCCTTAAAGGCTATCATCTTATATAATTACTCGTACAATAAACTGCATAGTTTATTTTTATAATTTCTTTTCCTTCACTTCATATAAGTTAAAGTGATACATGGATATATAAACATAAATTATAATCATCAAATAAAGTTTTAAGCTCATTAACTCTTTCTCTTACACACACATACAAAATACATTATCTTGCTCTACATCTCCTGCATTTATCATCCTTATCCATTACTTCTGCAACATATAACACATAACCTTTAAAGCCACATTCCTTTTATGAATATGTTAACATACACATTGAAGGGTCCTTTATACTACACATATGACTTGTTTTGTAGGAGCTAATTAGCTACTACCCAACCACTTCGCCTTCAACCTTTGAAGTCAATTAACTAGATGTTGAAAGGTTCAAATTTGTAAAAGTTTGCTCAATACTTTGTCAAAAAGGTACTCATTCTTAATTTATGATATCTTATTGAGTTTTTGGTAAACAACATGATTGATTTAATTGCTAAGTGAAATTCTCATATGAAAAAAGTAGCAAATTGTCAATCGGTGGTCGTATGATGAGTTAGAGGAGATTAAAGGACAATTTATGGCCTGTAGCTATCATCTCTAAAGTTATCCCTTTTACTTCAATTTTCTTAAAAGAAAGCGAATCCTTATTTGAACATGCAATTAACATAAAATTTAGTCTTTTGTTTATAAAATTGGGGTTATCTTATTTGAAATTATGTGGCATTAAAGAAAAAACAAAACACCCTTTGCCTTGATAATTTGAAACATCAATCGAGTTTATGATTTTTGTTTCAATTTCAGTTACACATGTGATCCAAATTCATTATCATCACAAAAAAAAAAAAAATTCTTCATGAAAGTAGATTAATAGTTAAAAGGCCTTTTATGCATTTTACTTTTGTAAAAGGACTCGTACATAAGTTATAGATGAGTGAGACATGAATAAGATAAAGGTTACGCTTCAAAATTTACGAGAAGTGGTAGTACAAAATGCTCTATATTGACATGATCTTAAAAGATTAGAAATTGTCAAACTTGAACGTATTTTTTCCCAAAACATTTCTACATACCTAAAAGATGATTGCCTGTAATTTAGATAGGGGGGAGTGGTATGCAAAAAGATGATCATTACTTGTCTAACACTTATGAAAATGTAACATGCATTGTAAAAAGTTGCTTGTTTTCGGTGTTTATCCTCACTCACCAAAACATGCCTCGAAAAGTTTATGATGGAGCTTTTTATTTGTTTTTTTATAAATTTAAATTTTAGGAATATAGAACATTTCCATTAAAATGTTTCATTGCAATAGCCTAGAACTATTTAAAAGATTTTATTGTCACACTCCATAAAGGTAGATAACTATAGAGAGAAGAAATTTTAGATACAACTAGTTAGTTTACCCTTGTTTCTCTGCTGGTTAAATAAAAAAAAATTCTAATACAAAAGGAGAATGTGTAAGCTTTGTCAATGCATTTTTTAGCACTAAAAAGGAATTAATTATGAATTGAATACTTGTTATGTTTATTTAATAAAATAAAATAAGAGTTGTATGTGTCAATAAATATTAAAAAGAGTTGTTAATGCTAACTAAAGATTAAATTAGGAAACTAGAAAATGGATGTAAATTAAGATATATGATCTTGTATCATAGGAAGTTCATTAAAATTGTTTTATTTAATTATATCAAAATTATTATTTTTTATAAGAAGAATAATAATTTAAATTTCATTGAAACAAATTGAATTGCTAGTATAATTCCTTTTCTTTTTTTTTCATATTGTTTGTTTTAAAAAGAAATGTAACTTTTTTACTCTATGTTCTTTACTTAACATAAATCAAAAGCAATCAAAACAAATATAAAAAAACTTCCATGATTTGAAATAGGAATAAGAAAGTCGTCTTTCTAATTAAAACATTTTTATCTCATTTAATCATAATCACAAAATCAAGTTTTAATTATAATAAAAAATAAAATTATGATAATTTTGGCGTGAATGTGTTAAAAAATATAAGAATAACACACCATTTATGCATTGTGATGAGGAACTGTTTAGATATGTAACCAAACCTGAATTGTTCTTGCATGTCAACTAATAAACCTTTTGATTAGATATTTTGCTTGAATTTGGTTTCAAATTAAACTGGATGAAAGTTGACATGAAGTGACCTGATCGACATAAAGGGTTTAAACACGACCTATTCAAAACCTGGTTTGACTAAAAAAACAAGACGATGTCATTTTAATCATTTGTTTTCATATATATATATATATATATATATATATATATATATATATTGATGTTTTGAGTTGAAATAGATTAACCTAGGTCATCGACCTTATTGGTTTTAATAAAAAATTTTTTTAATCTATTTTTTTATTTAGTTATATGATAATAAAAATAGCACGTAAGGGAACGCCATTGAATAAAATTTATAAAATTTATAAAAATAGCATGTAAAGGAAAGCCATTGTACAAAAAAAAGTGTTCGTTAATGTTATAAAAAAGTACTATAATTTCATTTAAAAAAAAATATTTAATAAAATAATGCCCTCAACAAATTTTTTGTTAATTAATTTTAATGAATTATAATTAAAAGTGAAGGGGAAAAAAACATAAAAGCCATCTCAAGTAGCTAAAAAAATCCTGGCTCTAATCTTTTGGACCCAAAATACTCATTTTCAACTTGTTTTCTACTTAAAAATGACCTAAGAAACATCTAATAAATTCATATCTAATTTCAAAACAACAATTAATCAGGAAAAAACCAACAAAAAAACTCTTAAGCCCACAACTACCTTTCTAGCAAGACGGGGCGGGTACTCTAATAAATGGAATCGTTAATATTAAGATGGACTTTTTTATAGTCAGAAAGTTCAGTGATTCTCTCTCCTCTCTCAAACTTAATGATTAAAATAATGTTTTGAACCAAAACCTAAAATCTTCAAACTAAAAAGACCAAAAATGAAAACAAAAAAGTTCTAAAGGCTAAAATTTTAAAAACATGTCGCACGAACAATTAAAAAAAATCTTCAATCTTGCCTCAATATCAAATTTGGTCCTTTTAGTTTTAGCTTTTTATAAACAATAAAACTAAATTTTATTTTGTAAAACCAATCATCTACTTAATATCATGATATTTTTTAACACCACAATAACCTCATATAAAGTAAATAAAAATAAATTGCCAAGCTCAATTTCTAATCAATACAATGTAGAATGATGAAATTGAAAGTTTAGTAGAAAATACTTCAAATACCAAAACAAAATGAAAACAATGTTGTGTGAGAATAGCTAAAGTGTTTTCCCCTCCTCTTTTAAATTCCTTTGTAATTGTAACTAGCTATGGTATTGGAATAGGTATGGGATGAACAATAAATATGTCCCTTTTTTTCCCATTCTATATATATTGAAAAAACTAAAAGGGCATAGTAAAATATTGTTCCTTCTTAGAGGAAACATTATGGATTCGCATAATGTTTTCTCTTTTTTTTATCCCTTTATTTTTTTTTCAATGTGATCCTTCCACATTTAGTTAATCTAATGTTAGAATTGATTATTTGTTTTGACTAACTTCCTTAAGGGTTTTTCGCAATATTTAAAAGATTCCAACATTAAATCGATGCTTGATTTGGAAAAATCAAATTTAATTTTCTTGATTAAATATAATTAAAACCCTCTCAACCTATGACCTGGGTCTTGCCCTGGTTGATCACCGAGTTGGTTTTAAAATTACGATGATAACAACTTTTATCCTTACATTGATCCTAGTCAATCCGAATTGACCCACTTGATCCATGATCGAGGCCTTACCCCGGGTTGACTATAAAATCAAGTTTTAAAACTATGATAACAACCACTTTTATTTTATGTTGACCTGGGTCAACTTGGGTTGATCCTCCTAACACGTGATAAGGCCTTACCCTAGGTCAACCTCAAGTCGAGTTTTAAAATTATGATAATAATTATTTTTGTTCTTATGTTAACCCGAGTCAATAGTCAATCTCAATTGTGACCTGGGCCTTGCCCCAGATCGATCCCTGAATCGGGTTTTAAAACTATTATAATAATTATTTTTTTTCTTACGCTAACTTGAGTCAACATGATCCCTGACCCAGGTATTAATTAATGACTCAGGCTTTACTCTAGATTGACCCCCCGAGTTGGGTTTTTAAACTATGATAATAATCATTTTTATTCTTACATGTCTTAGTTGAAAAATTTTTCAATTGAGGGTTTTTTACAATGATATTTTAGGAATAAAAAATAATAGATATTATCTCTAGAGACATGTCCCCTTTGTGCCCCCTATTTTGGAACAAGAATTCACTCCAAAACTGTCACAGAGACAGATTTATTTTTATGTCTCTACATCTGTCTCTTCAACCAAACATATTTTTTTCTTCTCTATCTTCGTCCTTTCTATTTTTTACTATTGTTGAGGCACCTTTTTAGCATATTTAGTCCCTAATGTTTGTTTTTCAATTTATTTCTTTTTACCTTTTTTTAAGGTTTTTATATTTTGCTCCAGGACTTTATTTTCTTCGTGTTTTAATTTCTGAGCTTAAGAAATGTGAGAGAGAGAGAGAGAGAGAGAGAGAGTAATAAAATAAATAAATAAAGAGAGAAAGAGGTTAGTTTGTCCAATTTAGTTGGAAAAAATGGCAAACTTGGTGTCAAATTGTTCCTCTCAATGATAGAAATACCATTGAGGTGTTTTTGGCCTTCCATATCGCTTGAAAAACTAGACCAAAGTTAAAAGAGGTTTTTTATTTTCAATTTGATTTTGTATTTGTGAAGCAATTTGATTAGTTTTTTAGGTTATTAAAGCGCTTTTTAGATGTTTTAAGTAAAAATAGATTGAAAATCAAGCTTTTTTATGTCAAAAAAATGAATTACCTAATCTCCCTGCAACCTTGGTGGTGGCTATAATCTAAAAACAAATCAAAGCTCATGCACACATTTAATCAAGAAAATTAAATTATTTATTTTTTGGCCCCACGTGTTAGAGATGGTGTGTATCCCTCTTGAACCAAATGCAGGAGTTTAGTTCATAATTGTTGGAAAATTGACAAAAAAATAGAGAAGAAAAAAACGTTTTTCAAACCCTGTTTCAATTATCTTTTGCTCTTTTTATCCTCCCCCTTTGCTGCCAAAATCGCCAGGATTCTTAGGCTAATTAGGAGTCTTCATGATGCTAAATTTATTCCTTCTTTATCTAGTCTTTTAAGGTTAGATAAATCCCTCAGAATTTATACTGAAAACTGATTCTACTACTGTTACAATTTGTTGTAAACCAACTTTGTTTCAACTTCGACCTTGATTCTGATTTCGTTCGTGCAATATCCGACCATCCCAGCTATATTATTTCATTTATGACATGTTAAAGAATTGATTTGCACCTTTATTGGGTCCTAGGGATCAATGTTCTTATGTCAGTCTCTCAGTCATATTGGGATGCTCGACATTGTCAGTTTCCAAATCAAATTAGGAGATATATTTTTACCAACAAGATCACGGCCAGATTCTCTTTTTCAAAACGATTTTATCTGACTTTGAATCCTTCATAAAAGTTATAGTCCTGCACGTGTAGATGAATTTGGGTTTTTGAATCTCTTGATTTCGATATCAGAAGCTCAAGATATTCCCGTTTGAATATCTAGTATGAAAGTAAAGAATCCTGCCGCGAGAAGAATTTTGGCCCGAGTTTGCAGGGACACAATTGCAAGATGCTTAAAGTTTGAAGATCAATTGCAGGCCAATTTGAAGGAATTTTTTTGGACCAAAGACTGAATTGAAAAGGTGATAAAATAAGGAGTTGATTGAAGATGAAATTAGAAGAAATTTTGACAGATTTGAAGGAATTGAAGAACGGGGATTAGATTAAAAAAGGAAAATTAGCCACGCTGGATTACATTGTTGTTTCTTTATTTGTTTTTGCCTTTCAGTTCAAAAACAAAACGATGTGATTCCTCTCTTAGACATAACTCACGTTTTGCTCTCGTTTTCAAACAAGACGACGTTGTGCAACCCTTGGTCTTGACACGAACCGTACAACCCCGTCATGGAAATATAATTAACATAGCACTGTTCATTTGCATTTTGAGAACAGTACCTCCCCGTCTGCAACTGTAATTGTTTCCTGCTAATTATCTCGCTCTACATCCTCTGCAACCTGGTGTACAAGACAGCCCCCCCTTTCACGCCATGTTTTTAGCTGCCAATTACGATTTCGCAAGGGAAACCGCTGCGTATCTCGTTGTGCCAACTATGAAAAAAGACGCAGAGAGAAGCCTCACCATCATCTAATGGCTGGGACTTTATCCCTAACACAAACGGCTGGGATGAGTATGTTAATGTGAAGAATAATTACTGGAATTATGGAATAGGAATCACATAATATTTTAGTTTCCTAATTTGTTTTATTTGATTGTAAATCATCCAAGATTATATCCTACACTAGTGTAATGAGTCTTTTCCTAAATAAAACTGTGTACAAGCTATATATAAGCCTCCTCTTCTTACCTTGAGAGGGGGAAGAGAAAAGAAGAGAAACAAAGAGGAGAAAAAAAACACAGAGAATAGGGAGCTAAAAAAACAGGAGAAGAAGAGAAAAAAAAAATAGAGAAGCCTGGACGCAAAACGAAAATGGATACAAAGTGAAGAATAGAAAAACACACAAACATGGAGGAGGCACAGAAGAATACAAAAAAAAAAATAAAAAAGAACATGGAGGAGAGACACCAAAAAACCAGTAGAGATAGAGAAGGACGAAGATATATAGATAAAACTCAGGAGACGGACGTCAAGAGAGAATAGAGGGGAAGAGCTAAAACAAACAAAAACGCTGGCAAACCAGCCAGCACGCCTTCGACATCGCCTTCGTCCCTTCATTTCCGCCTCCAGGTTTGTTCTCCTCATCTCTGTGCATGCATTTTCATTTCTTTTTTTTACTGTTCAATTGAATTATAATTCACTTTAACAAAAACTGAGCATGCACACGTGAGGAAACTCACGCGTGCCTCTTGTTTGCCAAGCCGGGTCATTGGCTTGGGCAAGTGACCTCGTTAGGCCTTCTGGGTCCAGCCCAGCCACATGGGCCGAGCTGGACCCAGCCCAAAAAAAATCAGAGAGAGAGAGAGAGAGAGATATTTGTGGTTTTCTGGTGTATTTATTTTAAGGTCTGTATTTTTATATTGTAAAAATACAAATCTAGTATTAAAATACCTGGTTTTCAACGAAATGTTGCGTGTGTGTGTGTATATATATATATATATCTGAAAAAGCAAAAAAAAAAAATTCATGCATACGACCAATACCCTAAAATATTTTGAACATTCCTCTTTAAAAAAAACAAAAATTTAAAGTTTAAAAGAAAATGTGTTTTAACATGGATTTCTTAAACACAAAAATTATTTGCATTTTGGATTTTACAACATGTTTGTAAATTTTAAAGGGTGTTGCCAATATTTCAAAAATATAAAAATCTTATTTTTGGGGAACTCATTTGTTATTCACTGTTAATATTTGGATAAAGAAACCCTAAGTAGTTAATATCCAAAATATTTTTCTATGAATAATAAGTCATGATCCCTTGATAATATAAGGGCAAAGAAATCTAAGAAAGGTAAATGTCCAAAATATTATTGAGAGTAATACAACTTGTTTATTTTTTAACATAAGGACATATTTATGCCCAAAATGTTATTTTAAACAATTTAATTATATATCCTTGAAAGAAGCCTCAATTATAATTAGGGACATTTTTATTTTTTATTCCACGATTTACGAGCCGCGAAAGTATGAAATACTAAGGCAAAAAAATGGGCTTTTAAAGCGCTATGAATTTCCTCAGACTTCAATTTTTTTCTTCTCTTTCTCCTTGCAATTTACAAGTCGAGAACACTTGAAATACCAAGTGAAAAGTAAGCTTTCAAGCATCCTGAATTTCCTTGGATTTCTATCTTAGCCGTCTATTAATTCACAAGTGGTAAATTTAGTTTGAATCAAATACAAATTTCAAGAGATCTACATTGGTTCTCCTCGTCACTCTATAGACATATCTAAGAATATGATCCATATTGGCCAAGGGTTCTATCTTTTAGACTTTGAATCCAAATTTATTCATCATAGTAAACTTATCCTAAACAACTAATGGGATTAGAGAACACCAATACCATAGCAGTTATAAGACAAACCAAACACTAAGTAGCTTACTTTAGGTAGAGTGTACTAGGAGTGTTAAAACCTTCCATTTACGCAATCAGTCCATTGCCTTAGAATATCTAAAGACCAATTTGGTTTTCCTAGTGACCATAATTACTAGGTGGCGACTCCTTTTTTTTACAAAACAAAGACCCCCACATCATTCCCCGCTTCCAGAAAAGGTTGTCGCGACGTCGCGCTCTTGAGAGGCTACAACAAAAATTATGATTTTTCTTGGTGCTGGAAAACACATTAACAAAACTTTTGAATATTTGTTTTATATTAATAAAAAAGAGATTGCCCGACCCACAACATAGCTTGAAAAAAAAAAGAATTTTGCTTTCATTAAATTTGAGGTGGCTCAAGAATTCTTCATAAATAAAAATATAATTTTTTCTTATATAATTCTAGAATAACAATATTTATTATTTAAAGAGTGATAGACTAGTGTGTGTATTGAATTTCATCAAAAAATTTTATGGCATTGTAAAATTCACGTACTTTTAAAAACTCAATTGTTAAAAAAATATACTTAAAGAGGGACCAAAATCGAAACATATATATGTACGGGAACAGATTAATGTATCCATGTACATGTCCCACCTCGTTTTTGATTTTGTGTTGGGAAGAAAATGTCCTTAAAATGCAAGAAGCTATTCTTGTGTTTTTCCGCGTGTTTAGGGTTGTGATAATAATTATTTTTTAAAATATTTTATTTAAAAATATATTAAAATAATATTTATTTTATTTTAAAAAAATTATTTTTGATATTAATGTATTAAAATAATCTAAAAACATTAAAAATATTAATTTCAAGTAAAAAATAAAATAAAATAAATTTAAATTTTTTAAAAAATATTTTTAAAATATAAAAACCAATAGACTGACATCCTAGACCAAAATAGTGATGTTCAATTATTAACAGACAGTAAAAGTGTTAATTTTGTGGAGGGCTTATATATTTACTCTTGATTTCAGGTTTAAAACGTCTTATCTAATTGCGTGCTCATCTCGATAATGCAAATTAAAAATAAAACAGTGTTGAAAATAAATTTAATGAATTGAGACTCAATCTAGATTAAAATTAAAATTAAAATTAAAATTAAACTAACCAAACAGAGGTTAAAAAAAATAGAGGGAAGAATTTGAAAAGAGAACCGCACAGACCTTGCAATGCTTGTTAATTAAAATGACCACCACTGGACAGCCGAGATAATCATTGCCATGAGAAAAGTTATTCTAACGAGGCTTCAACAAAGAAAAGGCAAGGTTTGCACTTTTGAATTAAAGTTAAGTATAAAAGTAATTAAAATTCAAAATTAATCAGAAAAGTTTGTAAAATAATAAAAATAAAAACTGCATGCTCTAGTTTGAGGGTTTTTCTGGGATTGCACTATTCTCAACAGTGCAACTAAAAAAAAATTGTTTTTGTTTTTTAAAGAAAACAATGTTGAAAATAGATTCGATAAGTGGAGAGTTAATCCAAATTAAATTTGAAATTAAACCAATCAAACAAAAATAAATAAAAAATAAAAAGGATTGTACAGACCTCACAATGTTTGTTTATGAAAATAACCAACACTAAAAAGCCAAAAATATCCTTTTAATGAGACTTCAAGGACAAAAGGCAAGGATGCACGCTTTTAAATTAAAACTAAATAGCAAAAGTAATTAAAATCAGAGATTGATTAGAAAATTAATTAAAATAGAAAAAGAAACGATAATTTTAGGCTTGATTTAAGAGTTTTTTAGACCATGACAGGCTATAACTCACTAACTTTCATGTAGAACTGGGTCTATATAGAATCATCTAATAAAATCCGAGTTTGATATAATAATTAGATCTAAAATTATAATTGTTTCGTGAGATTGTGTGTTTGAGACATCTAAGTTTTTTTTTTTGTGTAGTTTTTCTTATTTATTTGATTTATAAGCATATCTGCAATAAATTTCTCTTAACTTGTTTATATTTTTGCATATCATTAATGGGAGAGAAACCTATGAATTTAATTATCTTCAATATGCTTTTTTTTATTGAAATAAATTTGGATATTTTGTTGTATGAAAGATTTCTTTTTCAAAAAAATATACAAGTTTCAACATGTTTATTTTAATTAATTTATTTATTTTATTGCGTTGGTGGGAACAGCACAATCCAAGAGATTGTGTTGTTCTCAGCAATGCATTTTATTGGGTAACGTTGTTCTCAGTAACACAGACTATCAACTTATAAATTAATTAATTAACCATGCTTAGTTTTTCAAAACATTAAAAAAAAAAAAAAAAAAAACATTCGTATG
>Ga0325414_1001324_pt1 | contig 23582 bp, 22 predicted proteins | sample PopdelMetagenome_8_FD_206183 | JGI IMG/M metagenome (GOLD analysis project Ga0325414, IMG submission 206183) | Populus deltoides microbial communities from Bellville, Georgia, United States - Leaf-PdKOR-R3 | ecosystem: Host-associated > Plants > Phyllosphere > Phylloplane/Leaf | place: USA... | reverse complement strand
ATAAATTTTTAATCAGAAAAGTGTGGAGCTGATTTTATACAAAAGAAATGCGTGTATCAAATGAATCTATGCAGACCATAATATCAAGAATTATGAGGGAGTACTAAAAAAATACAATCTGACACAGAGTATTTAGCCTTACTGTTTTACCAAGTTTTCACAAACAATTATAATACAATCTGGTTTTGTACCTTCAGATTCATGACAGCAACTCGATTAGCCGGAGTTGAGAGATGCTGGCTAATGTAGGCCATGGATCTCAACACAGGCTGCAGTGTGACCTTGGTTAACCTGAACTATACCTCTGTCTCCCCTGATGGATTTTTACCATAATCTTGCAAAGAGAGCAGTGACAAAAGAGATAAATTGGTAGGTTATAGCATGCACAAATAAAATTGAAAATGCTAAAATAATAAAAATGAATGCATCACACCGTGGTTAGTTAATTTGAGAGCATATGCGGGAGCAAAATGAACTAGATAACAGTTAAAACTTCATTGGACATAGCTACAACTGTGAAATAATATGCAAGCCTTGTGCAGAAGAAGAGGGTGGGGTGCTTCCAAATAACACAATTGGCATCAATTTCAAGCAAATAAAGTGTAAATAGCTAGAGAGAAATTCTGAAAAACAATGTAATGGTTAAGTTTACAAAAGTCAAGAGCTCATTAAAAGAGAAGACGAGAATACCTTGAAGTTGATGGGAGCCACTTCAACAGCTGGTGTCAAAGTCTTATTTCAATGACCCAAGTCATGGACCCATCATTAGGATTAAACCGAGGTGGCATAGCATTCTGCCAAGGCCACAATGACGGGATCATTTCACGAGGAGTAGTGACGGGGTTTTCTTGTTGTTTTCTTCTTGGCTATTTCCACTACCATGCGAGCTAGGAGGTGTGACTTTAGCAACGCTTTTCTTCACAGAAGCAATCTTTTTTCCACCCTCTTTTAAATTACTTGTCGCTGCATTGCAAGTCTCAATGGCAATTGCACCTTCCTCTACATATTTAATAGCTTCAAGGCACAGATAGTTAAAGCGAGAGGTCAGAGTATCAAGACCTTGTGAATCTGCACTCTGTTCCTCTGACCCAATCCAAGTTTTTGCATTCCTTGTCCATCGCTTCAATATGTAATGGGACGGAAGGGTAAGAACGTTTGTTACAGTGAAGACAGTCAATACATGTCTACAAATAACGTCACAATATTCAAACATCTGGCAGCTACAGCTTGCTTGCATCTCAGATGTGCTCAACGTCACTATGCATGCCCTGTCATTATGCTCATATTTTGCAACCCTGTACTTGGTGGCCATCCCATCTCGCTCAATCTTATTTGCTGTATATACAAAAGCTTCAACTAGTTCTTCCTGAAACTTTGCGCGAATACTTCCTTGGTATAAATATTTGCAGCCTGTTGTTCCATTGGCGATGGCGTCTTAAGTACAGGAGCGGTGCAAATTGTATCGTAGGCTGCTTCTATTTCCTTTTCCAGAGAATGTTCGAGCGCAAGTTCATACTGTTTAAAGAACAAAGGTATTGTGGTCTGTTGATTCACATACCCATCAAAGAAGGAGCTGGTACCATGATTTGAAGAAAGGGCAGCAAAGAAGGTGTTACGAAAATAAACTGGTGCCCACTGTTGGCGAGCATTATACATAGCTTGAAGCCACTCGATCATTCTCATCCTTTCCTTCTTAACTATTTACAAATTTCCTGCCCCAACCACTACAAGTATGGATTTTCGGTGGTTTGCTTAGAGCCCGATCCAGGCCCAAGAGATTTTAGAATGTTTTTTAGAGTATTTTCAGTGAGTAGCTATGCTTTAACAGGGAGACCAGCCATATTCCTCCCTAAGTTTACAAAGAAAAAAATCAGCTCAAAAAATCGAAAATGGAAAAAAAATTATTGAAAATTTTTTTTCCCCACTTTTTAACTCATATTTTCTTTTAAAGTAATTAAGAGAAAACAAACATGAAAAATGAAAAACTAAGGATATTTTGATCCTCTTGTTTTTTTTTTTTTTCCCCTCCCCATCCATCCACCCACAACAGAACCCAACAAAACAAAATCTAAACAAACCTTAACAATCCCCAGCCTTGGAAGTCCAAGAAACACTCAAACAGAATAGTTACAAGAAACAGAGGTGGTTGTTGAACTAGTTGGAGAATTTGAGACAGAATCAGACGACAACCTGTCCTTCCCACTTTCACTTTCCTCGTCAATGCTCCTTGTGACACCAACCTCTTCAACTCCTCCTGTGCCATTATCTTCTAATGTGTAGCCAGCAGGATTGGCCTCCTTTCCATAGCAACATGCATCGAATATCAAGTCAATGTTGTCCTCAAACCCTGTATGATCGAACAAGTCCGGTAACTCGCAGGAATTTTCGAGAGGAAGATCGGGCATTGTGAGGCTCAATCCTGAATCCATACAAAAGCTCCATGCTAGCTCGTGCTCTTCAATAGTGTCCATAATAACCATAGGAGGCGTGCCATCCAAGCTTGAATTTAGCTGTGAACATTGAAGTTGCGAAGACGACGAGACTATCTTTTGTTCTTGTTCCTCTTGTTGTTGTGGTGGTGGAGTTGGTTGTTCAACTTCCACTTCCACGCTGGAATCTACCGAGTTGTTAAGAAGTTGTTGTTCTTGGAGGATTCGGTCTATAGGGATGCCTTTCTTCCTCAACCGCTCTATGTAATTGCTAACATCAAAATTGGTCACTGCATTTGCTCCTCTATACTGTATCGCCGCCATATCATACGCTGCCGCTGCCTCTTCTTGTGTATCTTTACGGAATTAACAAACAAAAAGTAGACAAACAAAATCTGATTAGTGAATTAATTAATCAAGCAATCAATAAATTAAGGATATGCGAGAAGAAAAGTAGCTTTATGATACAGAATAAATCGAGGTTGGTTGCTTTAAATAATAAAGCTAGATTGGGAATTCACATGCTTACTGCATAGTATTTTAATAATTGCATTCAAATCTCACTTTTGAAGTGTTAAAAAAATATACCAAGCAACACAGCTAACCGAGATAGTCCCCTTGATCGTGCCCTAGCTAGTTGCTGAAGAAGACCTCGCTACTTAATTAGACAAGTACAGCATCAAGAATCAGCCGTACTTCAAAGTTTTTCAACCAAAAAGATTGTCCATTTCCAAGCATGTAAAGCTCCACACCACCTTGCCTTTTCTCTTTTTGAAATTTTTTTGATGGGTTTCTTCTAGGTGATCGGTCCTCTTTTTGGTGAAGCTTTTTAGGTTATTATCAAGGGAAAAGTTTATTTTAGTCCTTATAGATTTGTCAGCATTTCATTTCGGCCCATGCAGTTTGAATTTCCCAGTTTTAATCTTGCAGTTTTGAAAGAGTTCAAACTTGGCATATAGCCATGATGTATCTAACTAAACCTAACAAAATGCCCATCTCCCCCTTCTTTTCCTTCCAAACTCCTATGCATGTCAATAACATCCCACAAAAATTCACAGATCCCGATAAAAGAATTCACAAAGGAGGGCTTAGAGTGATTTTAGCTTGTGCTGGCTATTTAACTTCCAGGGACCGCATTGGAAATCCTTGGAAACTACAAGATTAAAAATGAGTGATCTTAAACTACAAGGACCAAAGTGGAAAGTCTCTGAATCTATAAGGGCAAGAAAATAGTTTACCCCAACTCTTGCACCAAAAATGGTGAGAAAGCTACCTCACCCATGTGGCCATGTATTCCCTTCTAATGCAAAGAGACAAAATGAAAATGTTTTGAGTTTAAGGCCACCACCATCAATCCGCCTTCGACTGCCATTTCTCCTAGTTAATAAGCAATCTAGGCCTGCCATGGGGGTCACCAGAGGCCGACACCATTAACAAGGGCCACTAAGGTGGCTAGTTAATGCCTCATTTGTGGGCATATAAGCCTTACCCTGTAGTAGATGTTCAAGCTTAAGGATGCACCCCACAATTTTCTTGATAAACCCTAGCACTGGTCCCTGCACTAGCGATGGAATGCCCCAGGCTTTTGCAAGCAAAAAGATTAAGATCTAGGGTTTTTGACAAAACTGACACGCCCACGCCCTTTTTTGTCATGGGAAGGGCGTGTCACCTGACCTACAGATGGAAATTGAATTGTGGGCGTCGCATCTTATACTAATTTAGTAATTGGAGTGGCATGGTGATCTAAAAATCTAATCCTTTTTAGCATCTAAAACGGTAATCTAATCCTGGGCACTGGTGCATTTGCAGGTGCTCCTACTGTAAACTGAAAAACAGTTCAAAGACATCTAACCTTAAAGTTTGTTTCCAATTTAGTCCCCCACAAACATTTTTATCACAGAACCTGCCATTTTGACAGCATGAGAAAAGGGTTTGTGCCACGTTAGCTTGAGTGGACTCGCACTGACAGCTTTGAATTTGGCATCTAGCCAGCAAAAAAGTTGCCCCTCCTACCCTGCTTCTAATGCAAATCCAAAACGGTACTCCCCTATTCGACTCACCCAAAAGAAATCCGTCTTTCTAAAAGTTTCTTCAAGATCGCTAGAGCTTGTCAATTTGAGTCGAGATAGATAAATAATAATAATAATAATAATTCTTGTAGTCAAATCTCAAACAAAATTTTCCAATCTGGGAAAACTTTGGAGAAAAAAGCAAAGTCAAAAGCCAAGTTGTATTCTTCCTAAAATATACATTCATTCATGCAATATTCTCCATATCCAAGAAAAACAGCAAATCGTTACTATATCTCATGCTAAGAAGGTACAGTTTCCATGGTCACAGTAAAATGAGGGAGAGGAGCGTACTGTAAGTTCCAAGGTAGAGATACTTATTCCCATAAACTCGTCCAATTCTAGCTTCCCATCGGCCATTATGATGATGCCTGTCAAATTCCAAGCCAAGCCAGTCATGTTGATTATAACCATTGCCAAAAATCAAGTAGTTAAATTGTAATCAGTCTATTGGTGAAATAGAGTGGAAGAGAAAGGCGGCATTTACCTGGCCACCCCACGGTATTTGGAGACTCCTCTAGAGAATCCACTGCTTTGCCGTCTAAGAGATGCCAAGTACTCTTCTTTAGTCACCTTTTGCATCTCTTCGATCTCTTTCGTGTATGTTTCTATCTGCATCATCATCACCACCACCAATTAATATTCAAAATAGGCTTTGAAATCGTGTTTTCCTCCAATCACACCTTGAATCCCGTTTAGTTTTATTGATTAAACGTAAAATTTTACATATATATACCACTAAAAACCACAACTTAATTAAGAAAAAACTATAATTTATATAAAAAAAATTAATCTTTTCATTTCAAATTATAACCGCATAGCTACCAAAATCCGAAACACACAGTTTGAAAGTTATGGCCCACATGCGTGCGCCGGATCCATGTAATAATTTAAAATGTAACTTGGCGATTTCAAAGAAAACACCAAAAGAAAGTACATGGATGTTGATAATGGTCAAAGCTTGAAAAGAAGTCAAAGAAACAATGTGACGTTACCGGAAAATTCAAGGTTGTCTCTGACCCCCAGTACTTCAGGGCAGCAAGATCATAGGTGTGTGCGGCTGCCTCCTCATTATCATAGGCACCTACGTGTCACACACAACCAGGACCCATAATCTTTATTTTGTTTTAAGGAAATGAAAAGGGATTGTTATTATTATATATAAAAAAAATAGATTGAGATCATTAAGGCGGAGTGCTTACCCAAATAAACTAAGCAGCAGAATGTGAAAGTTGCAGTGACAGGGATGATTTTAAAGATTAAAACATGGTCAGAACATGTAAGAAGATGGATTAAAAATATATAATTAAAATATATATAAAAAAAAGATTGTAGATCTCCTTGGTTTTCGTTAATCTTTAATTAATTAAGCAAAATTCACCTTGTTTTCCCTTCTTGTTTTGAATGCTGTTCCATGAACTCTTATCCCAAAGATGAGCTTCAAACCTTCCTGTCCATCTATGTCTGTTCTTGATCAATCAACAAAGAATGTCACACATGCAAATTTTGAAGACCCCACAGGAAGGGAAAAAAAATCACACTTGAGCAAGGTTTTGGTACCTGGTGACTCCTCTATAAATGGAACTTCTTTTGCCAGAGTTATGACTGTTATTAGCAGCAGCAGCAGCATTCTGGGATTTGCCTTGATTGCTCTTTTGATTCTTTCTAATGCGTTTGGCCTTTGGTTTGTGAATGCTTTCAGAGGCAACACAAGAAGAAGAAGATGAGGAGGAGGAGGAGGAGGAGGAGGAGGACGAGCAAGATGAAGACCTCTTCATTTACTTCTTCTTTTGGCAACGTGAGAGCACAAAATATGATGGAATGCAAGCAAGAGTTGTCAGAGGAAAAAAGATGGGTCTATGCTATATTAATTAACCCGTGAGGTCTCCCTTGTTTTCCTACTCCAGTTGAGATTTTGTGACTTTGAAATTGGAAGGAGTGTATTTTGGCAACCAAAAGTGGTTTACCAAAACAAGGAGAGACAGTGGAAAGGGAAGAAGCGGAGGTGAGAGGTAATAAAATAACACACAAAACCAAGACAGGGGAGGGGAGGAGAGGAGAGGAGAGGCCAATTGACTAGAGCATGTTTCTTGGGGGTTAACTTTATAACCCAACACGGGGTTAAGGATTTTTGAGCTGGGTTACTTAACCTTGAGTTAAATCTGAGGCCTAACACTTGGCTAATACGTGCAGCCATGCTACCAATAAGAAATTTTCTGCCTCCACAGTAAGTTTGTTTTTGAGAGAATCTCTCCTTCTCTCCCACAACTAACCATCTCCTTTTTCAATATAAAAATGACTGCAGGGGCTAAAGAAAGAGATATGTCAGTGATTTGCATTTTTATTTTGATTTTTACTGGTTTTTGTTGCTGCTGATGGGTTGGCTTTGTGTGTCAGTTACTTTGGTGAGCTTTCTGTGTCTCGCTCCATAACAAGGGACGTGTGAGTGAGGACATATCCGCAGAGGTGTCAAAGTTAAATTCATGCCCTTGCTCTTTGTTCTTGTTACTACAGAACCACTGGGACACGAACCATGACAAGAGAACAAAGATCGCATGGTTCACGCTCCATGGCAGGCAGGCAGGCATAAATAGAAATCATTGCCAGTTCCTATATCGTTGTTTTTCTTTTTTTCTTTTTCTTTTTCTTTATTATTGGAAAGAACACAGCAACCTGGGGGAAAAATATATGAAATCTGTTATAAAATTACCAATTTCATCACTCTTTTCTTATTCATAGCGTTCAGCTTGTTTTGAGATGGAAGAATTGAAAATCATTGGAACATACATCACATGTCTCTTTATTCTTATTTCTTCTCAAAAACAAAAAACACAAATTAACTCTAAAAATATCATAAATAGAAATAATTTTATTGTTTTTGTCGCTTCACTAATTTTCACACCTTGTATCATTATTAAATTTTAGTTATCCCCTTCTCTAATAAGCAAGCTTTTATTTTATTACAATAAATAAATCTAATAGAAAATACAATTTTGAAGCCTAAATATATATAAATAAAATAAAAATTATCAAATACAAAACAAATGGTACGTAAAATATGAGTTAAATCAAGTTAACCAAGTTTAAAAAATCCCGACTCATGATATTTATTTCTTAAATTTATTTTTATTCACTTTCATATATAATATTTATATTATTTGATTTTAATGGATGAGATTAAATTATGCAAAAATTACATGCTACCCCTGGGGGCCCTTTTTTTTTTTTTTTAACATCCATGCTTAAAATCACAATATGAGCTTACAGGCAACTACAGAACGTGCTTGAAGGAACCCTTTTTCATACAACACGCTTGTTTAGGGACCCTAATTAGAGGTCTCAGGCTCTAAGCCCTTCTACATAAATCACATGTCTGAAAGACTATATCCCTATTGCTTACAAAAGTTCTCCACATTCCAGATGGTCAGAATGAATTTGTAAGAATCTAAACACATCATTTAGATTACGGCAGCAAAAGGAGAAAATGAAACTCCCATGCCTCCATCACATAGTAGCATACTACCCGACTGAATTCTGTTATTAAGGAACACTGTGTCAAATAAAAAGTTTTGCCTCGAGGCCTGCGAATTATATTCATCCAGATCGAAGTGATTTGATCTTAAAATCTTTGAATTGACGCCAGTTTTTTCCATGTCTTTCTCAAAGCTTTTGACGTACTTCCTAATATCTTGCTGAACTTCGATGGAATCATTTGGCTTGCGTGCAAAAGAAAACTGAAACCTCTGACTGTATGGTGTTTCTGAGCTGTTTAGAATGACTCCATCTAGAACAGGCTCCTTGCTGCTTCCAGTGGCTGACAACACTGATGCACTGTGGCTATGTGCACTAACCAATTCCTGAAAGCATTAACATAATTTATTACTAGGCTAAGATTCTACTTTTGTTTCTCCAACATAACATTGCATGGAGTGTCTGAACGCTTATATTCAACCTCACTGTCTTGAACCTTCCTTTCTAGAAGGGGAAAAAAAAACCAGAAAACAAAGGCAAGGCAGGATGATTCTACTCTTGTTCCTCTAACATAACGTGCATGATGTATGTGGGTGCTTATATACTCCTTTACCACTTCAGCCTCGTTGTCTTACAGGTTTTTTTTTTTCCTTTAAGTAAAAATAAAACAGACAAAGCAAAGAACAGGACATGAAGAACAAACACTTCCATGAAGAAAAGGAATTAAGTTTAAAATGAGATGGCATCAGCATCTTTTGAAAATAAATCACCGATTCAGCCAACTACATTTATTCAGAATGAAAATAACAGATATGAATGTTGAGAGGCAAAAACCTGTTTATTGGTAGTGAAACTGTTGGGATAGCAGTTTGCTGCCGCGTTAGAACTTGCTTGGGAAAAGGATGCACAATCACCAACAGGGGAAGAAACACCAACAAAGTTTATTGGTGGATCCTCTGGCGATGAGAAGTCAGAGCTATCAAATGTTGACAGCGACACACATTCATCAAAATAAGCCATGGCTTCATCTGTTAATCGTTTTGACACCTTCCTTCTTTCAATGCTGGACTGTCATCGGAGCAGCACAAACAAAAAAAACAGTTAAAACACTCATCTATATGCTAATGACATTGAAACTTCCCAACTGCTAAACATGTGGAGGCTGAACCTTAATGTGAGTGAACAGAAAAGTAAAAACATGGCTTAAATCATTATCAAAACCACCTCTCTAAGCCAACGATCTTCAGGGGGAGGGGGAGAGAGCAAGAGAGATCATAACCAGATAAGATAGAAATTACAATTAGTCTCTTTACTTGAAAGCATGGATAATCAAGTTCCATATTTTAGAATATCAACCATATGCGGAACATGTAAACTTGGATTCAGAAGGATATTGACTGGGTGTGTGGGATATTGTCCCTAACTAAACATATTCAATTGTTTTCTCCTTCTGTTCTACATCAATGCTAAATGTGTTTTTTAATGTATCTAATGTAAATAAACTGGCATGAAAGCCGCACACGAGAAAATACAAAAAGGATGTACCTTTCTTCCAGCACGGGGTTTCTGCACATTTGACGTCTTGGGATGTGGAAGCACTTCCTTCAAGATTCTACTAAGCTCTAAACCACGGTGCTCCTCGACAGCCAGGTCTGCTCGAAGCTTCCTTGCTCGTTCATGGGACTGCAAGTTAAAAAGAGATCTGATTTGCAGGTGTCTGATCCAACTAAATTATAGAAGAGAAATGAATAAGCATAAAGCACCACAAACATGACATCACAGAAATTATGGATCTCGGTGTCTATTTATCAAAACTAGGAAACAAGAGCAACCCCCACCCCCTCCTGTCATTGTCATTTCTAACATTTGAATCTAGAACCTACCCCAATCCCATCCCTCCTCTCTTGAGCTTTAAGTGTTCATCAAGTGGCAGAATAAGTAGAAAACATGCATCAACCATTTTCAAATTCATCTCTACATAAGTTTCATCAAGTCAAAACAATCATAGATTTTCTTCGAAGAAAACCTTACCCCACTCAGTATTACAGTGGGTACGAAGCACATTGTACACACAAGCATCAACTATGCATGTCAAGTTTCCCCTAACTTAATTTGAAACCAGAATCTGACACACACCAGCTCAAATCGAGCCAATGTCAAAGGTTAGCAACTTTATAATGATTTCCTATGGTTAATCTAACTTTTCAATCACAATCTCAGCTGAAAGCAAGCCTATGGTTAATCTGACTTTTCAATCACAATCTCACCTGAAAGTGAGCAAAACTTACCTCCTCAAGCTTATTGGCATATTCTCTTCTGATGTCCAAAACTAATTCAACTGCACTTGGGTTGACTAGATCAGGAGGAATATCAGTCACATTGGCCATTGCAATAGCGGTAGTGTTACTCCTTCGGATAGTCTGAACTCAAAACAAAGTTCAGAGTGAATCATGAACAAGCATAAAACATGGAAGCAAGCAATAAATTATGAAGACTGCAATCAAATGTGCAACCAGCAATTAGAGCAGGTGACTACAGCCATGTAGGCACAGAAAAAGAAGACATGGTAGAGTGAACACAGCCTATAACACATTTTCCCAGAAAAGAAAAACAAAGGAACCATAAAATCCAGCAGATGCTCCTGAAATTTAACGTCCTTGCATCAAATATCCAACTTACTGACCAAAGAGTCAAGGCAATATGTCATGTTCCAGGTTAGCAGGTCAGGTAACTAAGGTCTCTTGAAATAAGTGTGTGCCAACACTTGTTGGCAAAACTTAAGTCAAGCATTCATAACTAGTAAAGCATTATAATAGACATCAAAGAATTTATTTTTTTTGGACATCCTGCATGAAAGCAGCACAACTGAAATCATATAAGAACTAAACATTTATCACCCATGAACCACGGGAACTTACACTTTCTAAGTCATTTTGGATGTCAGCAATGGCACGTCTAACTTCAGACCGAACAGTTTCATATATTCGACTAGAGGTGCCATCTCCCAAATTATCCCCTTGGAATGACTGCAACATGAGGTCATAACCAAAATTACATTAGGATCATGCATCTTATCCATTGATGTTTCAGAACCATTCACATAAAAAGTCTGCATACAATCTCATGCATTAACCATTTAGAACACTAACACATAAATAACTCCAAATCACTCATGCCCAAACCAATTAAACATGACACCATTCAGATCTCACCTGCATTTGTTCACAGACTGCTTTGATAGTTCTCTCTTCAGCTTCTGAAAATGAGCTTCCCAAACCTCCATCTTCCCAGCTCCTAAAAGGCAAAGAAGGCTAGAAAGAAAAAACAAACAAAACAGGAAATATCATTTAACTAAACAGCTTCATTCAAGTCGCATTTATCAATGCCAAAAACATAAAAGCATTTCGTGAGACAATACCAAATCTGCAGCAGATCCATCTGATCGCATGGGCGAACTTCTCATCTTCTCAAATTTACTATCATAACTCCTCGCTAAATCACTATATCTCCCAGCACTTGACACATCACTCAAACCACCACTCCCATTTATATATTTCATCAACGAACTCCCTTCTTGTTCAGCATCACTCTGTCAAGAACAACAACCAACAATAAACAAAACATGCTTTGCTACTCTCGAATACAATCAATAAAAACCAACCTTTCACAACAAATAATTTCAAAATCCTACTGAATTCCAGAATTGAATCAGTAAGAAACCAGTCTTTCAGAGTAAATAACTAACATTTCTTTGCTATTCATGAATTGAAAATGAAAAGACAAAAGCTTTCCAGAAAAACAAAAGCCAAACCTCGGAATTCACGAAATCGCCTCCAGAGCCAGGAGGCCGAGACACAGACCTCCCTCTAGAAACAGGACCCCTGGACAAACTCCTACCAATCCCAGAAACGTTTCTTCCAGCATCAGCCTTTCTTGACACGGATCTCCCTCTCCTACTATCACCAACAGCATTCGGCTTTGTGGGTGCACTCTTAGACTCTTCCTTGTCAGCCACAACTTCACTGACTTCTTTACCAGGTGGAGAAACATTGCTCCAGTAAAGCGGGTTGTCTCTTTTAATCAAGAAATCTGTGGACCCTGTTGCTGTTCCTTCTGCTGCTGTTCTTGTTGTTGAACAAGTATCAACAAGATGGGATCTTGAGACTGCACTCACACTCCTTGATCTTCTTGAGGGTACTGTTTTTCTTGGTAAAGCGTGCTGCTTTGTTGAAGTTTCTTTTTCTGATGTTGCCGCACTTGTTGTTGTTGTTGCCCTTCTTGATGTGGATTTGAAGGCTGCCATTGCCATTCTTTCTTGATTCTTTAACAATTGCTGTGAATTGAAAAAAAAGAATTAAACAAGTGAAATGGGCAACAAAGTTTTTTACTTTCCAATGTAAGATAAGATTGAATCAAGTGAAGAGGATAGTGTTCACTGTGTGTGTGTTTTCGAGGTATGTTCGTTGACAATGATGGGGACGTCTGTGTTAAGACAAAAAGTTTTTGTGGTATATTTGCAGAAAGTGAGTTGGCTGTTGGGTTTGGTCTAGTGTTGTCCGGGGTCGCTTTGAATCGATGTGTTTGTGTAAAAACAATTTTGCCATTGCTTTTTTGGAACATGAAAAATATACTCTTTTGCAACGAGGTTTAATTTGTATTTTTTAAAAAAAATTAATTTTTTTTATTAAAAGTTAATAATTTTTTATTTTTTTTAATTATTTTAATATGCTGATTTAAAAAATAATTTTTAAAAAATAAAAAAATTTATTTTAATGCATTTTTAAACTAAAAACACTTCGAACCGCAACCACAATTTTAAATAGGCATTCCCAAGTTGATGTTTATATCAATTAAATTATTATTTTTATAATTTTTTAAATTAAAATTATATTATTTTAAAAAAATAAATTAAGTTTCAACATGATGATAAATTAATTTGCTAAATTAACTGGATTATACCTAGTCAACTTGAGTCGGGTTATAATATGGTTATAAAACTTGAACTAACCTAATGAATTAACTCGTGAATTGAAGAAAAAGTAAAGAAAGAAAAAATTTTGGCTAGCGTGGTTAAAACCTTAGTAAAAACCTGACTTTTAATTTATTAATTTTTTTATAAAAAAAGATAAAATTTTAAATTTTAAACTTTTTTAAATCAACCCTCCTAGCATGTTATCCGAGTCTTTCTCCCTATCAACTTTAAATCTGGTATTATAATTATATTTCAAAGATATGTAGGCTTGGACTTGATATTTTTTAAAGAGATAAGGTTATGAATAGTAATATGATATTTTACTTCAAAATATATTAATTTAATATATTTTTTAGTGTTTTTCAATTATTTTAATATAATTATATAAAAAATAAAAAAAATTATTTTAATATATTTTTAATTAAAATATACTTTTGCTAGATTAATCTCCAAGACATTACTGAACATATACTAATTTGTAAACGTTAAAAGCTAAGGAACCAAGTTACAATCACATTACAAAATTAGGGACTAAAAACAATCTAATATCCAAAAACAACTTGGCGCGCAAGAACCCAACAAAAAGACAACTTTGCACAATCCCCAACGCATTCGGAGAGACAAAAAACATCCTTAAACCCTAAAAAAAGCCCCAATGAAACCCAAACCCTTCATTTCTTTTCCCAATCTTTCCTCTTATTCCATGGCATGAACCCCTCTTCTCTTACAAGATTAAACCCTAATTCTTGCAACCCCATGTCTCTCCCCTCCACTCTCCGTCTCTCCTCTCTTCTCCACCGTCTCCCTCCTCCTTCCCGCCGTTATTTCTCTTTCCTCCACCACCGCTCCGTCTCCGACCTCCGCTTCTTCTCCTCCTCCCCCCGCATCCGTCCTGTTGTTCAATCTCGCCGCCGTGAGGAACCCCCCACTGATGATAGTGAGAATGGGAGCCTGTTAGTGAAGGATCCGAATGGGGGTAGTCCAGGCGGTGGAAATGGGCGGGTTGTTCAAACGGAGCTTCATAAAGAGGCTACTGAGGCCTATATGGCTTATGCTATGTCTGTTTTGCTTGGTAGAGCCTTGCCCGATGTTAGAGATGGGCTAAAACCAGTTCACCGGAGGATTCTGTGAGACCCCCTTTTGTCTTTTCCTTTGTTTTGTTATTTTCGGGTGTTGGTTTTTAATTTTTTAATTTTGTGTTTTTTCCTTTGAATTTGTAGATTTGCAATGCATGAATTGGGGCTTTCTTCGAAAAAGCCGTTTAAAAAATGTGCTAGAGTTGTTGGTGAGGTTAGTTGTTGAATAAAGCTCTCAATAATTGTTATAACCAATGATAATTATTATCTGATTATTTTGTTTTGGGTTTCATTTTTTTTCTAGGTTTTGGGCAAGTTTCATCCCCATGGAGATACTGCCGTCTATGATGCACTAGTTCGAATGGCGCAGGTAAAATGGGATTTTTTTTTGCTATTTGCTTTGCGTTTTGATTGCTGAAGCTGCCCGTTTATCTCCTAATCACTTGAAATTATTTAGTTACAATTGGTTTTATTATTCAGGATTTCTCTCTGAGATGCCCTCTTATTCAAGGGCATGGGAATTTTGGTTCGGTTGATGCGGACCCTCCTGCCGCCATGCGTTATACAGAGTGCAGGCTGGATGTATGTTTTAAGACTTAATTTTCATTTTAGCAAATGTACCTCAATGTATATTTATTTGTGTTAGGAAGTTTGACATGGTTTGGTTTCATTTGTGTCTGATGTTTAAGTGTATTCATGCACGCAATATCTTGTATTTCACTCGGTGTCCTCAACAATTTTGTTACATCTGAGCTTTTAATATGCTGCCTCATCTTCTTATTTTATTATGTACTACATCAGTTCAATTGTCTAATCCTGAGGTCAAAACATACATTTTTGGTACATTATTCTCATGTGCTTGTTCTGGTTGCTTGCACTCACTGGTGGTACAATCTTATCGTTCATTATTTCCTATATTCTTGTTTATATGCTTAAAGAAACAATGGCCTTGAAGTATAGGCAGTTGATTTTGTGTACAATTCTTGCAGGGACTTACAGAGGCAGTTTTTTTGGCTGATCTCGAACAAGATACAGTAAGTATTATTCTCTATTGTATGTTTTTACATGGTTTCCATGTCTTAATTTGTCCCCAACATCGTGTTGAGTCATTATATTGCATTTCTTGCAGGTTGATTTTGTCCCTAACTTTGACAATTCCCAAAAGGAACCTTCGCTTTTTCCTACTCGGCTTCCAACTTTATTGTTGAATGGTTCTTCTGGGATTGCGGTAATTTTAATGCTTTTCTTTTTATTTTCCCTAAAAAGTGATTTCTCTACTTGCTCTTGTTTTCCATCTTCTTTCTCATCCTCTTAGTATATATGTTTTTGCAGCTAAGTAACTCAAAGTAACATCCTTTCATACTCTTCAGGTTGGCATGGCTACCAAAATTCCTCCGCATAATCTTGGAGAGCTGGTGGATGTGTTATGTGCCCTAATTCACAACCCAGAAGCCACTGTAAGTGCTCTAAACCTCAGCCTTTTGATTTGCTAGTTGAGACTTCTTAGGAACACTTGGAAATTATTTTCTTGTGAAATCCAATGATATCTTTGTCTTTGTCATTTTTTATGTTGTTTACTGGTTCTGTGTGCAATTCATGTCTAAAATATTTTGGTAGGATTTGATGGACAATGAAGGCAGCCTTCCTACTTCATACTTGTTAAGGAATAGTCTTTTGCCAAAAAGGATTTTTTAGTTTTTCCTAGTTGTATAATCCTCTGATTTTCAAAATAAAAATGATTCTCATTCATGGTTTTATCATTTCATTCAAGAATTGAGTCAACCCAATTCCCTTAGTTGACCAGCCCTTCAAAAGCGCTTGTTTAGGATGCATTAAAGCTAACTTGCACTAATCAAAGTAACAAGACCTCAGATGGGATGTATCAAAGGTAATGTCAAGGAGTCCTGTTTCTCTATCATCTTGCCCTAAGCATGACATACAAATATCTGTTTGCCATCCAAATTGTAAACAAGTTGAGGTTTTTAAGTCCAGATTTTTTTTTCAAAAAAGCATCGGGATATTTTGAAGAACTAGCTTTTATGGTACGTGCTTTGCACATAATTCACTTTATTTTCACAAAATATATTTATTTGCTTATATGCTAAAGGAAAAAATACCTAAATTTTTACAACATCATAAATTTAATATTTAATTACTAATAATGTTTTTATTAGAAATGTTTTTGAACTTTACAAAATTGGAGAATATTTTTGCTTAAAATGATGATACATAGCTATACAGTTTTGTTAGCAACATTATTCAATATTTTTAGAAATAATAAACAATCTCAAAGTATACCAAAATTAGTTTCATTGTTCTTTTCATTACTATAGGCTCTACCACAAAATTTTGTTAACTTTAAAAAATAAACAATCTTAAAGTATACCAAAATTAAATTAATTTCATTGTTCTCTCCATTACTATATGCTCTACCACCAAATTTTTGTAACTTTAAATATTTAACTTTAACGTCAAAATTCATATTATACACTTTTAATTTCTTTTCCTTTTTTTGATAGGATATTAATTACTTTTCCTAATTGGACTGAAGTAAGGATTTAATTTTTTTTACTTGATTACCTTTCCTAATTGGGCTTTAGTAATGATTTAATTATTTTTACACATGGACCAATTAAAACAATTTGAACATAGGGTATATGGGGAATACAACTGAATACAAGCCCTTTTTTATTCTCATATTTTTAACTTACTGCACTATTTATAAGTATATATGATATATGACATATGATTAGAGTGCCAAAGGAAATTTATGCCTTGCTGAATTTATTTCTTTTTACTTCTCTTACCTCCTTTGGATACACATGTAATGATGAAGCTTATCATCCTAGAGTCGTATGGTTCCTTTGCATTTGTGTGTGTGTACATAAATATCTTATATCCTCATCAGAGACAGAGAAGGTTTTCTTATATGTTGCATTTTTCACCACAGTTGCAAGAGTTGTTAGAATACATGCCTGGACCTGACTTTCCAACTGGAGGAATTATCATGGGAAATCAAGGGTATGTTAAATTTTATTTCACGTTTACTTCCTCCAATTAAGCAAGGTGATGTATGCTTATTTATGAATTTTGATATCTGTATATTTGATTAAGGATCTTAGACGCATATCGATCTGGGCAAGGACGTATCGTAGTCAGAGGAAAAACAGATGTTGAATTGCTTGACTCGAAAACAAAGAGAAACGCTGTTATCATAAAAGAGGTTATATATTTTGGTTTGTTGCTGGTACTGGTTGAACATACTTGTTTTCAAATTTTCAAGACTTGTCTAATGTTTTCCCACTGAAACAGATTCCTTATCAAACCAACAAAGCATCGCTGGTGGAAAAAATTGCTGAACTTGTGGAGGATAAGGTATTGTTGGAAAAGAATGTAATATAAGAGGTTTACCAAGTTGATATCTGTATATAATAATAATTTATCCTTCTCTTTTTAATGCATAACAAGTGTTTGTCCTGCTTGGTTTATAGTGGACATCTTTATTTCCTTGCTTTCTATTCAACAATCAATGATTAACAACTGCAGCTTCAATTATAAGTCTGTATAACTCTTAATGACTTCTAAAAACCAATATGATCTCATAACATATGATCATGGAGGATGGAAGTTGATTTTCACTGGCCAAAAGTGATCCAATTTATCATTCATATCACAAGTGTAAGTTTTGTTGTTGTAACCAAATTTTTTATTTCCTTTCTTTCTGCAGAATTTGGATGGCATTAGTGATATCCGTGATGAAAGTGATCGTTCTGGCATGCGTATAGTCATTGAGGTATGAGAAACTCAGTTTTTGCAGTAAAGCAGTAAACTCATAGACCACATTCATCTGTTGCTCCTGTTTTGACTAATTTATTTTGTTTCTCTACACAGCTGAAACGGGGGGCAGATCCGTCAATTGTGTTAAATAATCTTTATCGTCTTACTCCTCTTCAGTCTAGTTTTAGCTGCAACATGGTTGGGTAAGTAGCATATTAGAATCCAGAATCTAAATAGAAAGTCAAGATTCAGTTTTTTTGCTGCAGTTAGCTTATTTCAGTTTTAAATGTTTAACCTTTATGCACTACATGCTTTCTTTTCCCTCCCTTTCGGAAATTTTACTCGTGTTAATCTATTTTATGGTTCATTATTCTGTAGTTGATGAAAAAACTTGTCATTTGGATGGTGATGAAATGATGAGAAGCAACTATAACTTAAGAAAACTTTCTAATTTAGGGCCCATGGAAGTTCTAAACCAACTGGAGAATAAGGCTATATTGAAAGATCACAAATTAAAAACATAATTAGGAAAAGAAAAACACAAAGATGCCATTAAATAGGACCTTTTAGAGTAACATAATCAACAAACAGGTTGGAATTCTTACACTCTTATGGCTGAAATACTAACATAATTTTTAAAACAGCATGGTAGGCATATGATCTCATGCTCTATTAGAAGGATTCTGAAGATGATGACCTGGCAACTGTATTTGGGGACAAACCAAAAGGAAAGTTGTGAACACATTTTTTTCTACTGTTACTTCCCCTCTTGTTAGTTGTTGCACGCAAGCCCATTCCTCTTCTCATTTTGCTATATGCGTGTACAAGTAAATGATCCATATGACCATGACATGGGTATTAACCTTTATAACCCTTTTGCATGGAGTTGTGGAAGATTCTGCTGGTGATATCTGTGAATATAGCAAACCCATTACTATAATTGCACTCTTGTGTGCAAAATTCAAACTCCCATTATTTTTGCCATGTGAAAAAAATATAAAAGGAGAAAAGAAATTATCCCTGATTCACTGTGGGGACATTATTTTCTGAAATTTAAATGGCATAATGAAACAATTCTGAAATTTATCAAAACACCTGTTGGATTGCATTTTCAAGAGATGTCTATATTGTTCGGTGTATTGTGATGCAATTCTTGAATGGTTTTAGCAGTAATATATTCTTACATCATCTCTTGTTGAAGATTTTGTACTTCTGTAATATCACATATATTCTAGCCTAATTTACTATTCTCCTTAAACTTTTTATTTGATAGACTTTCTTGCCTAATGTCGTGTATCAATGCATTTTGCATCACTTGCTGTGTCACAGTATTCTTGATGGACAACCTAAACAGATGGGTCTGAAAGAGTTGCTTCAGGTGACTACTTAAACATTGTTTTATTCAAAATTCCTTAGCAATTTGTTCTTAAATTAGAACACATTAATTTAATTTTTTCTAAAGCTATTTTTTTGTTTTCTGAAATTTCTTTCTGTAATCTAAAATATTGTTGATATCATAGAATGTCTGGAAACTGAAGAGTCTTCCATCTTTTTTTCATTTACCAGGCATTCTTAGACTTCAGATGCTCTGTCGTAGAACGGCGTGCCATGTTCAAGCTTTCTGAAGCACAGAAGAGAAGACATATTGTCGAGGTATGTTAAGGTAATTCTTAGTTTACTGGACAAAATAAAAGGCCTTTTGGCTGTAACATGCTATTCCAACCCTATTCCTCTCTCTATGTCCTGATTTGTCCTCCATTTGTGCACACATGTATAACCAGGCATGCATGTGTCCAAACTTTTTCCAATCCTTATAAGTTGAGCTTGGCTCTTTTTTTATATGATAGCAGCATTAAAGAAAGTGAGTAGGTTGACCACTTGCATGAGATGCCCGCTCATTTTGTGAAATTTCCTTTTTTTTATTGACTGATGGCTGTTGTCTGGGCTCTAAGGGTGTCATGGCGGGGCTTGATAATTTGGATAGAGTGGTTGATATAATTAGAAAAGCTTCAAGCAATGCAATTGCATCCGCTGATCTAAGGAATGGTAAGTTTCCTTTGCTTTTTATATGTATCCTGCTGATGCAATTAATTCTGATTTTTGTGGTGTTGTTTGGTCCTTTGTTCACACATATACAAACAAGTTCATTATTTCTGGTGCTTGTAAATGTTTGCTATTTTTCTCTGTATCTTGAATTCAATGTGTGATTTAGATCATGCTTGTCATTCCTACTGATCTAAATTGACCCCTCACAGCACTGGTACATGCTTGCATTTGTGGAGAGTGATAGTCCGTCTATAATGTGGACTTTTCTTGGGCTTTTTTGGCAATCCAGAAAAAAAAAAACGAGAATGAAGATGTTCAGTTACCTGGAATTTGCTTATTTTCTAATGAAAATAAACTAAAAGCCTAAAACAAACAGCAGTTTTGAAGACTGAATATATTTAGGGATACACATGACTTCATGCATAATGGTACAAGGAATCTTGGTAGCATAATTAAGTAACTCCAGTTTTTAAATTCTTTGCATATTTTTCTTTTCCAAGTTTCTAACCTGTACTGAGTCTCTATTAACCTTAGGGCACAAGCTTTCTAGACTTTTTGATAATTGCCGGTATCCATGCCTTTTATTGGCTTGAAGAAACTTTAGTCCATTTTGCTTATTGTTTTTCATATTCTGGATTGCAGAATTCAGTCTGTCTGAGAAACAAGCTGAAGCTATTTTGGACATAAGCCTAAGAAGGCTTACCCTTCTTGAGGTGACTATTGTGCCTTCGGTTATATTCTGTTTATCTATGAGATTCCATACTGGTACAATTCTGCAAACAGTATCATATGAAGCAGATATAATTCTGATTGTGCAGGGGAAAAAGTTTGTTGAAGAAAGTAAATCATTGATGGAACAAATAACTAAGCTAGAGGAACTACTATCAAGCAGGGGAAATATATTGCAGGTAACAAAAACTCCAGTAAATGATGTTTGTTTCCTTTTCTTTTAGAGATTCTTGCAAGTGAGCTGAAATGTTTTAGATGCATTGTTTTTGTTTATACAAGTTTATTTGTTTTTGCTTTCTTGAGTTTTTGAGTCATTTTTTATGGGTTAGAACAATGGTGAAAACATTGATTTTGACCCCATTCACTATGTTTGGCTCTGATTCATCCTCCAATTCCCTCATCCTATTTTTTTTCCCAGTTGATTGAGCAAGAAGCGGTCGAGCTTAAAAATAAGTTCTCCAATCCAAGGCGTTCAATGTTGGAGGACTCTGATAGTGGTCAGCTTGAAGATATAGATGTTATTCCAAATGAAGAAATGCTCCTGGTAATTGGCTTTGTTAATTTCTGATGGCTTTGTGACTAATATCTGTTTGTTATGCTTATATCCTTCCATCTATGCATTTTTTTTTTCTTTTGCTGGATTAGAATTTCTTCTCATATAATTTTCAGGCAATTAGTGAAAAGGGCTATGTTAAGCGGATGAAGCCTAACACGTTTAATCTTCAAAATCGTGGAACAATCGGTAAATCTGTTGGGAAGTTGAGAGATAGTGATGCAATGTCTGACTTCATTGTCTGTCATGCACATGACCGTGTGCTATATTTCAGGTACTGCTCTGCTTTGTACTTTTATTATTATTTATTAGTCTCCAACAATCTATAGATCTGTGTCTTGAATGGATTAGAAGAAAGAAGTTCTGTCATAATAATTGGTTGTAGCATACTTGACATGTTGCATCTGCAGTGATCAGGGAATAGTTTACTCGGCTCCTGCTTATAAAATCCCTGAATGCACCAGGGCTGCTGCTGGCACACCACTGATCCAGGTAATAACTGTTTTTTCTCCTTTGCTTATTAATGAATTTCTCTAGTGTCTCAAGTTTGTATCCCTTTTCTGTTGGAGACAGTTCTTATCTTTATCTGATGGTGAAAGAATAACTTCCATTATTCCTGTGAGCGAGTTTGTGGAAGATCAATTTCTACTGATGCTTACTGTCAATGGCTACATCAAGAAAGTATCTTTGAACTCTTTCTCAGCCATACGTTCAACTGGAATCATAGCAATTCAGTTGGTTTGTCCTCTTCTATTCTGCTCTAGCATTCAAGTTTCATCCAATTCCCTGATGAAAGTATGTTCTTAAATTTCAAATGTTAACCTGCCAGGTTCCTGGCGATGAACTAAAATGGGTCCGCTGTTGCACAAATGGTGATCTTGTGGCCATGGCTTCACAAAATGGAATGGTCATCCTCACTTCCTGTGAGAATGTAAGTTATCTTATGCTTTTCTACCTCTTATAATTAATGATGTTCAAGCCATTTGAACTACACCCTTGTAGCTCTTGATACTGGCAAAGAAAGAACATGGTTCTCCTTCACTATATTTCATCCTCTTTCTCTTTCCTTCCATTTGTTGCCAAAGGCAACTGCAGAAGTATAGTACACCATTGAAGAAATTAGTTTGAAGAATTACAGAAAGCAGGTGGGAGTAGAAAGGGCTTGAAAATGATTGAGAACCAATAGTGTTGTGAATTGATTTATTCTATGCTGACATGACTTTTTTTCCTCTGATATTGAGATGAATTGAGACCAGTTTCAGATTCATATTTTTATTATATTATCTAGCATGGTCATTACTGATATTGCTAATCATTGTAGTGACATTTCTATCCACTCTGTAGCGTCAAAATAGTGTACATTTGAGCATGCACAAGAACAAGTTTCCAGATTAATGTTTCATAAATTTTCTTGTACAAATGGTTTATGTGTGATGAAGCTTTTTATTGCCAAGCAAACCATAAGTTGTTCGGATCATGGCTTAATTAAGCAAGTTGCTTCCAGCTCATTAAGATGCATTAACTTTATGTGAAGGACTAGTCTATGGCTTTGCTTGTTTGATCTTTACCAATACGTAGCAATGAACCTCAAGCTATGAGCTGTTGCACGCTCTGTTGCAGTATGAAATTTTTTCCTTTTAACCAAAGTCATATTATTATCCAATTGGACTCCATTTTTCTGAACCCAGATTCGAGCTCTAGGTAGAAATACAAGGGGTGGGGTGGCCATGAAGCTAAGAGAAGGTGACAAGATAGCGAGCATGGACATAATACCAGCTTCCCTGCAGAAAGACTTGGAGGTGGCGTCAAAAGATTCTGAGAATAAGTAATTGCTCTGAGTTTGCTTTGTGTAGCATCTAATAAAACACCATGTTATGTATTTGCAAGAGGTTCACAATGTGGAATGTTTAATTCTTTGCAACTTCGAAGATTCTCATTATTTTTTCACAACAGCAACAAGGGCACTGGTCCGTGGTTGTTGTTTGTGTCTGAGAGTGGTCATGGAAAGCGGGTTCCCCTCAGTAGCTTCAAGCAATCACGTTTGAACAGAGTTGGATTAATTGGTTATAAGGTATCATGACTGTTATACTATTGTTTTAACTTTTAACACCATTTAATGCTGCCTTGTAGAGTTGTTCTACAGCTTGACATTTCCTCTGCTCTGTTTTTTCTTAAAGTTCTTTGAGGAAGATCGCTTGGCAGCTGTCTTTGCAGTTGGTTTTTCATTGACAGGTATTGTTATATAGTGGTTTGGGGTAGATGCTTTTATAATACTATTGATTATGCTTGCTCCTTCTTATCTTTGTGCTAATTTTCTCCCTTCTTTTTCTCTGTTATAGAAGATGGTGAAAGTGATGAGCAAGTGGTTCTTGTAAGCCAAAGTGGCACCGTCAATCGAATTAAAGTTAGGGATATTTCAATACAATCCCGCTTTGCAAGGTATGTATAGTTGTTTATACC
>Ga0325414_1001322_pt1 | contig 23601 bp, 14 predicted proteins | sample PopdelMetagenome_8_FD_206183 | JGI IMG/M metagenome (GOLD analysis project Ga0325414, IMG submission 206183) | Populus deltoides microbial communities from Bellville, Georgia, United States - Leaf-PdKOR-R3 | ecosystem: Host-associated > Plants > Phyllosphere > Phylloplane/Leaf | place: USA... | reverse complement strand
TATATATATATATATATATATCATTTGACTGGTGTGTTTCGAGTAATGTTAAGTGCAACTGTTCCTGCATTGCCTGTCTGCTTCTCCATGCAAAATATTTTCTAAATTGAGATGGTTTTGTGGATTTCTAAATCTTAGCTTTCTTTTGTAGTACCAGTAGGCTCAGTTTGTACATTTTTCCGATTGTCCTTATTATCGTTGTTTCATAACTTATTTATTTGTCATTCTGGCACTTCATCTACTACCCCACATTTGTTTTTCCTACATCTTTCTAATTATTTTTGCTATGTACATCTAGATCCCCCGATTTGCATTTGAGAAGTTCCCTGGTTCTCAGCCAACCCTTACAACCCAGATGAAATCTGTTGGTGAGTCCATGGCATTAGGCCGAACATTTCAAGAATCATTTCAAAAAGCTGTTCGATCATTGGAGTGTGGATACTCAGGATGGGGATGTGCGCAAGTTGCCGAACTTGACTGGGACTTGGAACAATTGAAGTACAACCTCCGAGTTCCAAATCCTGATCGCATTCATGCCATTTATGCAGCAATGAAAAGGGGTATGAAAGTTGATGAAATCCATGAACTGAGCTTCGTGGATAAATGGTTCCTCACTCAGCTTAAAGAGCTGGTAGATGTGGAACAATATCTTATGACTAGGAGCTTGTCTCATCTGACAAAGGATGACTTCATCGAGGTCAAAAAGCATGGCTACAGTGATAAGCAGATAGCATTTGCTATTAAATCAACAGAGAAGGAAGTCCGGTCACAACGAATTTCTTTTGGAGTTACTCCGTCGTATAAAAGGGTTGATACTTGTGCTGCAGAGTTTGAGGCCAATACTCCTTACATGTACTCCTCCTATGATGCAGAGTGTGAATCAGCTCCCACCAAAAGGAAGAAGGTTTTGATTTTAGGTGGAGGACCCAACCGTATAGGTCAGGGAATTGAGTTTGATTACTGTTGTTGCCATGCATCTTTTTCCCTGCAGGTATGTGTTTATTATAATCTTTGTATTATTTATGTTCCCCTGTCTTCCTAGGCAATTTCTTCAAAAGACTGTTATTAATGCATATTGGCATAACCTACTTTGCTATTTTGTTGATAATTTGAGATTCCAGCTTAAGTCAACACAACACAACTTTTAACTCCTTGTCTTGTTTATTAGTTTTTTTGTTTGGCTAATCTTTAATCATGAAGCATCAATGTTGTGCTGTTTATCGTTTATGCTATTAATCACAGCACTCTGCCTGTTATATTGTTTTTCTTTCAATCAAAATTAACTTGTAAAACATCGATTGTGTCTTTTCATCAATGGAATAAACTTGGATTGATGTTGAAAGTAATGAGTAATATGGAATTGTTAAAATGTGCCTAAATTTCTATAATTGCTTGTATACTTTGAAAATTTAGTAATGTCTATGTTTTTGGTGTTTTTTCTGTTGGAACTAGTACTGCATGAAAAAGAGCATCCAGGTATGTGAGCTAGAGGAACATAAACAATGATGAAATGAATCAAGCACTTTGTAAACTCAAGCAAATATCCATATGCTGCTGTTTGTGGTTAGAAGTCATGTAAATGTGCTAAATCTTTATATGACTGTGCCCTGATTTAGTTTAGCAATAAAATTTCATGCATTCAATAACGGACCTGATAGTGTTTTTTAGTTGTGTAGTTAAATAATATGTTGGAATAAGTGTAAAGGAACCTGCTTTTGTATGACTTGGTACTTGAAGATGGTTACCATTTTGGTACATCATTTTTTAATTTGGTAGCTTTTCCGCTTTGCAGAGTGCAGGATATGAGACAATTATGATGAATTCAAATCCTGAGACAGTGTCCACAGATTATGACACAAGCGATCGTCTCTACTTTGAACCCTTGACAGTTGAAGATGTTCTGAATGTAATTGAATTGGAAAGACCTGATGGGATCATTATACAGTTTGGAGGTCAAACACCCCTGAAGCTGGCTCTGCCCATCCAGCAGTATTTGGACAAGCATAAGCCTCTTAGTGCCAGCGGAGCTGGGCATGTACGCATATGGGGCACATCACCTGATTCTATTGATGCTGCTGAGGACAGAGAAAGGTTCAATGTGATTATAAAAGAGTTAAACATTGAACAACCAAAAGGAGGCATTGCTAAGAGTGAGGCTGATGCTTTAGCCATTGCAGCAGACATAGGTTACCCAGTTGTTGTCCGTCCTTCTTATGTCTTAGGTGGCCGGGCAATGGAGATAGTATATAGTGATGACAAGCTTGTGAAGTATCTTGAAAATGCTGTTGAGGTGGACCCACAACGCCCTGTGTTGATAGATAAATATTTATCTGATGCTGTTGAGATTGATGTGGATGCACTTGCAGACTCACATGGTGATGTGGTGATTGGTGGGGTAATGGAGCACATTGAGCAGGCTGGGGTCCATTCAGGTGACTCAGCTTGCATCCTTCCCACACAAACTATCTCATCTTCCTGCTTGACCACAATTCAGTTATGGACTACAAAGTTGGCAAAGAGTCTGAATGTTTGCGGTCTCATGAACTGCCAATATGCGATCACCATGGGTGGGGATGTTTTTCTGCTCGAGGCAAATCCTCGTGCTTCTCGTACCATTCCATTTGTCTCAAAGGCAATTGGCCATCCACTAGCTAAATATGCCGCTCTTGTAATGTCCGGAAAGTCACTTAATGAGATAGGTTTCACAAAAGAGGTAATCCCAGCACATGTTGCCGTCAAGGAAGCAGTTCTTCCATTTGATAAGTTCCCAGGCTGTGATGTGCTGTTAGGGCCTGAGATGAGGAGTACTGGTGAGGTAATGGGTATAGATTATCTGGTTGCGATTGCATTTGCCAAGGCTCAAATTGCTGCTGGGCAGAAGCTACCACTTTCTGGCACTGTGTTCCTTAGCTTAAATGACTTGACAAAATCCCATCTCGAACGGCTGGCAAAGGCCTTTTTAGGTCTTGGCTTCAGGATTGTTTCGACTTCTGGAACAGCTCACTTTCTTGAATTGAAAGGCATCTCAGTGGATAGAGTGCTGAAGATGCACGAGGGACGGCCACATGCTGGTGATATTCTTGCTAATGGGCAAATTCAATTGATGGTGATCACTAGTTCTGGTGATTCACTTGATCAAATTGATGGCCGGCAATTGAGGAGGATGGCACTTGCTTATAAAATTCCTATAATAACGACAGTTTCTGGTGCTTTGGCAACAGCAAATGCAATTGAGAAATTAAAAACCTGCAAAATTGAAGTGATGGCCCTTCAAGACTTTTTTAATGTTGAGCCACAGAAAGATGATAGTAAAAGTTTGCAGCCAGCATCTTCTTCTCTATGATTGAGGGGGCAATTTCAGTAAGTGCTCCAGTTTATTATGTTTCCTGTTAAATCTGGTTTGTTGTTGCTATTGTTTGGGGTGGATTTTCCTTTCAGTTATATGTCCTTGTAAAATTTTGTCTGCCAATCTTTTTCACTTCCGTGAGCTAATTAATAATATCCTCGTAATGTGTGTTAGGGAATTTTTGAGCATCGGAAGTGTAATATTTATCTATAGTTTGAAAATTGGCCTGGCCCGAAACTCAGTTCAGGCATAGCAAATGAGTAATCTGTTGCCAGAAACTTAGTTTAGGTATAGCAAATGAATTGTCTGTTTTAATGTCTGCATGTCCAACAACAATTCGAAAAATCATTTTTTTGCTCACCCTATCTCTTTCCAAAGACATGTTTGAGTGAACCAAACATGTAATAGAAAAATGAGCTAGATTGTTGTAACTTTTGTTATCAGGAATGATCATGGTATTAGTTCTCGTTTCTTAGTTAGGCAGCTTGGCATGGGAAATGATTGGTGAAGGGGCAAAATACTAGTGAGAAAATAGAGAGTTTTTTTTTAAAAAAAAAAAATAATAAAGTGTGCAGGATACCAGGTTTTATTAACTGTCTTTTTCAGAGGCTGAGTTAAGGCTCCTTTGTATTTTGTACTTTCTTTGCGCCGTTAGAAACTTACCTATCCTAATCAAATTTTAAGGTTAGTTAGGATAAACTACCTATTTTTACCACAACTTTTTGTTCAAGTGTATGTTGTGCGTTCATTCACTTTCTGCTATGTGTTTGGTTTGTTATGTTGATGTTTTTTCCCTACTGAAAACAGGTTAAAAAAAATCTATCGAACTTTATTCGCCCTCTGGGAATGATGATACATAGAGGGATTAGCGGGGCCATGTGTATGCCATTGTTTGATCCTTGCAATCATGTAGCTGTTTGTTTTCATATGCTGTATGATGACGGTGATGAAAAAAGATTAGGAGATTTGAAGTTCAAGGCATGGAGTCTAAAATGGCATCTGGGTTCTTCTTGTTAGTTTTGCTTAGTTTGATGAGTTTACCTAAAGACTGGCATATCTAGTTTTTTCATTTTATTATTATTATTAGCAGAGATTGTCCGCAGACAATGTTATTTGTGCTGATTGGCTACTCGTAGTTTTGCATTGCTATCCTCTCATGTTTGGTCTTGTTTGTTAAATTTAAACCGCAGATTTCAAATTAATGGGTATGATTTTAGCAATTTATAAATGGCACAACCTAGCTACTTCATTAATTCTTAAAAAAACTCAGCTTCGAACTGAATTCAAAATTAACTTTGAGTAATCCATGTTAGAGATTACGCATGTGTGTATGAATGGAGATGGAGGATAGCTCAAAACATGACTCGCACTGTATTAGATTTTATTTAGTTGTCTTTGGACTTCAATCTATGTTTTTTTATTGATTTTTTTATAATTTTGTGGGTTTTAAACTCAAATTTGATTTTGATTAAGGATTTACCATTTATTTTTAATTTTTGACATTATGATCAGTTTATGAATAATAAGTTGAAGACTTTTGATTTCCTACCCTAATTTTTTCCTCTTTTCTTTAGCTTATTTTCTTCTCTTCAGCTTCTTTCTTCTAATTTTAAGCTTTTTTCTTTCCTGTTTATACTTCTCTTCAAATCTGACCCACATCAGCTTAGATATCAGAGTCAGGTTCTTGGTTGTTTTCCCCTTTTCAATATTTCCACAAGAATTCCAAAATCTCCAAACCATCAGGAAAGCAAAAGGAGGTTAAGCAACAACAGTAGCAACGTTCTTTTCTTGTTTCTCAAGTTCTCCTATAGCACAACAATTTTCTTGCACGGGTCTTTTTCCCAGGAACACCAACAGTATACCAGCCAATCAGCAGCCCTCGTAGCCACAGACGCCAGCCACCACATCCACACATAATCTAACCACGACGACCCTTTTCACCTGCAAGCCGACTTGCCTGAACAAGCCTCATCACCACCAAGACCAGACCGAAAACAACCACCCACAATCGCCACAAAATCAGTTTCAGCCACCACCAATCACAACCCGACAACCTCCATAAAAATTCCAACACTAACCGCCACCCCTCCCCGCTGTAAAACGAAACAACACCACAATAGCCAGCCCTGCCTTGCAGCCCCCCCTCTGCCTCCCTTTAAAAATCACAGCCCCTTCCTCAACCACGATAGCTATGACATTATATTTTGAGAGACACGTGAAGAATAAAGGATTCAAGTAAAGAGTCTTCTGTCAAAATTTCACAACGTAATTCTTATTTTTAATTATTTAGATCTCCTTCTTTTATCTTAATTAAAAAAAGAGTAACATAAAAAACAATGTAAAAAAAAGTGATACCAACATTTAGCTAGACAACACTATATTAATGATTCTGCCTACATCAACAACAATCCAAGCGGTTTATCGCTAATCTAATTAGTAAATATTTCAATTTGTTGAATTTTATTTTTCTGATTTTGCACTTCTCATTAATGTTATTTTTATGTAAAAAAAAACTTTTATTTTTGCTTATCAACCCCTTTCGGCATTTACATATATCATCTAGTTCTCTTTAGTAATTGCAAAGCTTATAAAAAATAGTGGAAAGTTGTGACTATTATTTGATTAATCATTTACATTTAAGGGTCTAGTAATACATATTGAAAAAAAATTCCTTGTGTATTATGGTCTTGATTAATCTTCACATTAAAAAAAAAAACTAGCTCTATTTTTGTTTTGTGTTTTTACTTGCAAGATGTGTTTATGATGTCAATTTCATCTCTAAGTTAGTGTTGCAAGCATTGACGTCATGATCATCTAGTGTCTAACCTTGAGTCTATAATTATCATGGATCTGATCCATAGTGATACCCTTAAGATCATTTGAGGGGAGCTACAACTTATGCAAATCGAGATGACCAACATGACTAAAAGAATTTAACCCTTAAAGGGTTCTCAAATAGGGCACCCAAAGACCAATAAAAATTACATCAATAATCATTATAAGCAAGTCCACCAAGGACACCACTAGTAAATATATCATTTAGGTTATTCTGGTCATGATTACCCTGATAAGCGAGTAATGAGACCTAATAAAAGAGAGGCTCCTATTTTTTATAGTCGTCATGACCTTTGGATTTTTACGAAGTGGATTTGTGACATGAGTCATTTCTTTGATTGGTCTAACTTATTAGAAAATAAAAGAGTTAGATATATTAAGATGAAACTCATTGATACTACCTAACTTTATTGGGAAAGTATCGAAGACAATTCGTAAACCTCCTATCACTAATTAGAACGAGATGAAAAAAAATTACAGGAGAAGTATCTACCTCAATCTTATAAAACTAAACTTTCAGACCAATGTAATAGTCTTAGATAAGGGAACAAATATGTCAATGAGCACAAAGTATAGTTTGATAAGAATAAGATGAGATGTGTCATAAGGGAGGATGAAACCATAATTTTAAGTAGGTTTTGTAAATGTTTAAATGATGATTTTAGAAAAGAGATCATGCTTCTAGGTGTCTTCACTTTTGACCAAGTTTATACTATAATGCAAGATTATAAGTTAATTATAAAGAGTCAATGAATAAAATGCAAGGACCTCACAGTACCCTTATTAGTTTTTAATTTGAAAATAATAGTTCTTCTGTATTATGTGCTTTACCCCTACAGACTTAATTCTAATAATGTCTAACTTTCTAATAAAGATATGGGCAAACAAGTTGTAAAAAATATCTAGGTTGAGTTCAAAGGTCTGATATGCTAAAATGTCAAGGTTTCGATCATATCATCGCTAACTATACCATTAAACCCTTAGTCATAAGGATATAAGTAAAGAGGTAGATTATAGTACTTTTAGGAAACTTTTCTTAACTCGTAGTCTATTTTAGTTGTAGAGAAAGTTTTAAGAAACTTTTCTATTAAATTGCATGAAGAAGTAGGTGTGGTGTTAGAGGAGTCTTATAATATCAATCCTTTTGAACTACTTGATTTCTTACTTTTCATGCTTGATGTTTAACATGTCATAGGTTTTGAGCGAGCTCTCTAATCTCTTTTTCTTTATAAATAAAGATAAAGATAAAGATAATTCTAATTTACAAGGTCATGTCCAATCCATATCTACTCAAGTTTGGAATAGTGTTTGCTCTGCTCAGCATCTTCAATCATTTAGTGTTCATGTTTTTACTATCCTAAAAAGCATGTAAGAGTTATTCCTATGTTTTCTTATGTTAAGTTGTTTAAGTGTCCATTTGGGAATCACCAATTCGGTTGTGGCTTTTAATTGTGATTATGACTTTTAAGTGTTTGGTAATACTTTAAAAGCTAATATCATAACCTTCTCCACATGTTATTTTTAAAAGCTATAATTTGTAGCTTTTCAAAGGGCACAACCATAGTTAAAAGACACAACCACAACTAAAAGCCACAACTTTCCCAAACGATCCCTAAGTCAGCTAAGTCTTTTGCATATAGAGTTCATAATTTGCATATTGAGATCATAAAACAATCTCAACCAAATAATAAATAAAACAAACTTCAAGCTGATTTACTTAAGTATGACACATTTAATGTTTAAGATTATTTTATGACACAAATTAGACATGGAAGGTGTCCTTTAGAAATCAATCAAAATTTACAAGCGAGTAGTGCTAGATAATTCAAAGTATTATAAATGATTGAATTATATAGTGATGTTATTAAACCGCTATCAAACTTTGATATTAGCTTTACATTTAACATGAAGAAATTCGTTATATATAAAAATATAATGATTCAATCAAACCTTTAGCCTTATTAACTTTATTATCGACAAAAAAAATATATTAATGCTATTTTGGATGCACAAATTGTTTTTACAATGGATGATAAATTTTGGTGAATCCCAATTTATAAGCTAAACGACCAGATTCAGATTCTACTTGGATTACAAAAGAGACATCACAATAACTTGATCTTGATTTTTAGAAGTATTATTGGAGCCGCCTTGAACTACGTTTGACATGATCGAGTTTCTCCAACCTTAAAAGAGTTGGTGGAAACACTAGATCCATGTTAGAGATTATGTAAATGTATGGATGGAGATGTGAAGGATAACCTAACATGTCACTCTTTGATTGAAAGATTGACCACTAGCCCAAATTATTAGATTTTATTTAGTTTTATTATTGGACTTTAATTTCTGTTATTTTGTTAGATTTTTATTATTTAGTGAATTTTAAGTCCAAAATTGATTTTGATTAGGCTTTTACTATTTATTTATAGTTTTTGACATTATGATTAGTTTTTGACAATCAAACCCTTAACTAGCTATCAAACTTATTTTCTTCACAATTAAGTCTCTAATTTGACCAATTAAACTTTTTAAAGTCTAATTTCAGTCTTTAAACCTTATTTTTTTTCAATTAACACCCAAATTGACTTTAAAAAAAATAATTTTCCTTGCAATTAAGTCTTTAAAAAAATTAATTAAGTTTTATAAAATTCTCATTGAGTCCTTTCTCATCCAAATTTATATTTTTTTACCCAAAATAAAAATATTTTCACCAAATTGATCTTTTATCAATCAGAATTGGGTCGTTAATTTTATCAATCTTGTACATTCTTGTCCTTCAACTTTTCACTTGTCAATTTGGTTCTTCACTACTGACTTGGACAATCTTCTAGGCTTTCTTCATGTGTATCCTCTTGTATTTTTGGATTTTCTTTTTCTATTTTTTCCCCTTTTTTTTCTTGATTTTTTTGTGGAGTTAAAAATGGGTAACAACAGTAACAATTCTTACTTTGTTCCCTTATTGCCGACCTCTTAGGGCTTTCCTTACCAATCATTTTTCTTTATCATTCCTTCATGGTTTCACTCCCACAACAACCCCAAAGGTCCTACGAATTTGATTTCTAAGAAATTCACTTTTCCTCTAATTTCATATGATGAACTTTAGACCAAAATCTACAAATTTGACATCAATCCTTCTCCTTTTCAATTGAGCTTATAGAGTTAGGTTTAGAACCCCTTACCTGGTAATAAAATGATTTTCAAATGCTAACTAGTTGAATTTTTTTTTTTTTTGCTATTTCTCTTTTCTTCCTTTTTGCCATGGGCTTCTTCTCTCCATCTTCTTTCCCTCACTTGATTTCTCTCTTAATTCTCGTTTCAATTGTGTTTGGATTGTTATCCCCTCAATTATCTTGCCTAAATCTTTAGTTTCTCTAAAGGTTCTTAGTGTGGAACTCTCAATTTGTTTTTCTTTTCTCTTTCTTTTTTTCCATAACATATTGTTTCCTAACAATATGTTAGGAAACTCCTTGTAAAATTCAAGTTCAATATGATAGTCATATTGAGACTTATGCTTGTTAAAATAAAATTAGTCAGTAGATGATTTTACATAAAAAAATCTGAATTTTCTCATGCCATTCTTGCATGGACCATATTACTTTCTCAACTAAGTTCTAGAGAACATTTTCTTATAATATAATATATTCATCTTGCGTTTTCATCTTTTATTTATTTACAAGTTCATTATCATCTCACGATAATGTTATTAGTTTCATTTGGGGTTTCAACTAAAACTTTTTCATGTCTTTCTTTCTTTATACATTTAAGCTCATTTAATAATTTCTCTTTTATTTACCATTTATTATATTTTTTCAACTTCCAGGGGTTTACATTCTCCCCTCCTAACAAAATTTTTTCCTCAAAATTTAAATTCATACCTGCATCGGAAAACAAGCTTGGGTATTATTTTTCATATCTCTAACTCTCTTTCCCAAGTCTCTTCTTCTAAATGAGAGTTCTTCCATAACACTCTCACTAAATGAACCTTCTTATTCCTTAGTTTTTTTTATGTTGTGATCAAGGATTCTTACTCGTTTCATGTGTACAGTTAAATCCTCTCGAATGTCTATGGGAATAAGTGGCAGGCTTCCAAAAGGATCTAGTTTTGCTTTATGCAGCAATGACACATGAAACACGTTGTGTATTTTAGCCAAATGAGGAGGCAATATCAATTTATAAGTAACATGACCAATTTTTTCAATGATTTTATAAGGACCAATATATCCTGGGGCTAACCTGCCCTTCATTCCAAACCACATAATGTTTTTCCAAGGTGGATCTTTAAAAACATATGGTCGCCTTCCACAAACTCGAGGGACCTTCTTCTATTATCCACATAACTTTTCTACCTATCTTAAGCTATTTGCGTTCTATCCTTTTATAACCTACACCTTCTCGGTGGTAATATATACCAATTCCATGCCAATAAATTTCCTATCCCTAACTTCCTCCGAACAAATTAAGGTTTGACATCTCTTACCAACAAGACCTCAAAGGGAGCCATTCCTATTGTATCTTGGTAACTATTATTGTAAGTGAATTCTACAAGTGGAAGATGATACTCTCAATTGCCTCTAAATTCCAATATATAGGCCTCGAATAAATCTTTCAAGATTTAGATGGTTCTCTTTGACTGCCCATTAGTCTAAGGGTGAAAATTATGCTCAAGTTTAATTTCATCCCCAAAACATGTTGGATACTTGGCCATGAGCATAAAGTGAATATGGGGTTTTGGTTAGAAACAATCGACATTGGTACCTCGTGTAGTCTCACTACTTCATTCATATATAGCTTATCCAATTTATCAATCGAGTATGTCATCTTCATAAGCAAGAAAAGTGCAAAATTTGTCAAACGATCCACAATGATCCAAATTGCATCATTCCCTCTCTTTCCCCTAGGCAATCCAGAGACAAAATTCATTTAACATCCTTCCATTTCCACTCGGGTATCATGAGTGGTTGTAATTTCTTAGCAGATTTTTGGTGCTTTACTTTCACTTGTTGACACATCCCATATTTAGCTACATATTCTAAAATTTCCCTCTTCATAGATTATATTTTTCAATGTTATTACTATGTTGGTAGTAAAAATAATAATTTTTGTCATCGAAACAAAAAAAAATTACATTAGTAAAAAAAGCAATTTCAATGAAAAAAATATATTTTTATATCATTTAATTAATTAAAAAAATAAATTAAAAAAAACAAGATTATTAAATCATATTGTAATTGTTTTTAATGTAAAAAGACTTTTTACTTGACAGGTTAGTTAGATAGTTACTAAAAATCTAAAACGTGTAAACATTTCACTGTGTAATATGTATTGTTTACCCTTTCGCATTATATTGTGGATCTATTATTTAAAATTTTTATTTTTTTCACAATTTCATCATTTTTGTGCTAAATTCAAGGGCAATTAAATTGAACTTGTTGACTAAGGATAAAATTAAAAGATAGGAGACCGAACTAGTAAAAAATATCACAAATAGATGATGGTTTAAAAGTTCACAAAAAAAGTTTCATTTAGTCCTCACACTTTAATTATTATACATGTTCAGTCCCTTTAATATTTTTTTCAATTTAATTTTGATACAATTTTTTTTTTGGTTTCTGGTATGAGAGAGGAGAGAGAGAGAGAGAGAGAAGTCATTAAATTCCAGCAATAGAGAGAGAAATGTCTTTGGCATCGATTTTAGCCACCATAATAGTTGTTCTTTATGTCAAATGATTCTATTTGATGGGAGGAGTTTATATCATGTGCTTTTTTTTATCTTATAAGTGCCTAAAAAAGATTTGAGCTTATGAAGATTTTTAGTTTCGGGTTTTTGGATGGTTTTTTGGTGTTTTCATGCCATGAATAAGTTTATCAAGGTTCTAATGGTGTTTTCTAGGTGTTTTGGGTACAAAAATAGATTGAAAATAGGTTTTTAAGTAAAAAACAATCAGCCCTAATTTTTTGACTGCCATAGTGGCTAGAATCTAAGCAAAATAAAATGATGCGTTGTCTGATTTATTAAAAAAAAAACAATTAGGGTGTACAAAATGCTACAATAAAAAAAGGCCTAAGCAAGCTGTATAAAACCCTAGGCTTTTATTACAAAAAGAATATTACAAAATAAATAATGTTTACTTTGAAGGGTCTAAAAAAAAGAGAGACTGAAATGGTTAAGGAAAGATGATTAGGGCTAAAAATGAGAAATGCAAATAATAATAACTAGTAAAATCAATTTAAGGAAAGGGTTAAAAAATAATGATAAAAAGAAATAAAAGGGAAGTATCAGTCTCTCTTGGAAAAAGAGAGGAACCGTTACTTCAAATACAAGAAAGAAGGGAAGGGAAAGCTCTTTTGTAACTTTTAATCTAGAGAGAGAGCATATTCAAACAAAAAACATTAAGAGAACATTTAGAGAGTAAGTAATAAGAGACATTACTTAAGCAAGAATTCAAAAAAAAAAACAAAATGGGAACTCAATGGATTAAAGAAAAGTAAGAAGAATTGGGGAAAAGAGAAATCATTCAAAAAATTAGTCAAGAAGTAATCTATTGATTTCAATACTACTTGTTAAGGTGTCTTAACCTCTCTATTCTTCTTTTTTACTCAATTTTGAAGAGGAATGGAAAAGCCCTAATTTTATCTGTAAAATTAGAGTTCATGTAGATTGGAAAAAAAATTATTGTATTTTGTAGAGATTCCTTTAAATAACGTTGGAATAAGTAGTAATTAGGAGAATTAAATCACAATTTGAAGCGAAATCTAAAGGCGAAAACCCTAATTAGATTCGAATATTTAGGGAAAAGTTCTAGGTATAATATTTTTTTTAAATTTAGGTATGATTATGATTGTATAACACAACGAATGTGATGAAATTGAATTATTCATGAAAAAACTACAAGGAAATATGAGTTCCTTGAGTTCTTGAATGTTAGGATTTGTAATGTTAGAGAATATGTTCTTTAAGAAATTCATTTTTGGTAAGTTAAATAAGTAATTTGTATGAGTATGATTGATCTTAAAAGGAAGGAAAGAAACTCAAGGTTTTGGGGATAAAGGTTTGGCTAGAGAGAAAGGGAAGAGGGAAACTTTCCAGTAGCTGAAATGGGCTAATTGTTTTGAGAAATAGATAGACAAGTTTAAGAAACGGTCATACTGTTTTAGCTACTATTTTTTGGTAGTTTAATTTTGTGTTTTTGTATTTTATTTATTTTTCTTTGAATCCTTTGGGCTGTGTAAGGAATAGAAGTGGTTATTATGTGGAAAAGAGAACATAAAATGTGTATGCATGAAATTAGCTTGTATGATAGCATTTTTTTATTTTGGAATACTAAGAGTTTGAAAACTGTGTGTGATGATGTAAGGTTACATGTATTCGTGAGTGACAATTTACTCAAATTAATAAAAGAATATTAAGAAGGTTACATGGTAATATTTAAATAGCAAAATTGATGTGAGATTATATGTGATGCAGGAGAGGCATTGATCGCGGGACCCAGGCAAGCGGGAATAGACAATGAGAGGAACAGGTAAGTGCTTGTCACCTCAACCTTTTTAATTTACAATAATTCATATAAGTTATTATTTTTCAATATTAAGAATATTGAATGTACATATGTGTTATGGAATGATAAAGATTCATGAAATCTTGATGTGGAGATTAATATTGACAAGTGTTGTGTGAAATTAAATCGACCATATGAAGGGGGCTTAGATGAATAAGTTGTTATTTATAAGATGCTTGGATTGTTGAATGAAAAATCAACCATATTAGTGGGGTTTAGCTAAATAAACTTAAATTAAAAGAACAAGTACACATGGTTGTGTGCATGATTATCAGCCATATGTGTGGAGCTAAGGTTAAAGTCCTTAAGAGGACAAAATGGATGCATTTTATGCATGAGAGTCAACTATAAAGGCGGGACACTAAAGTTGTTAACATCAAGTTGATCATGAGGAAATGTGGACTTGATCATAAAATTGATGTACTGGTCATAGGTGTCAAAACTCATTTCTAGGTTATTTCTTAAATTCATCTTCTTTCTTTTTAAAACAAAAAAATAAAATAATAATAGCAAGACCGACACCAAGTTGTAATTTTGGATGGAATTGAAAGCCTAATTGTATCCTATTTTACCCAAAATTGGAGAAACAATGCAAATTCAAGGTCAAGTTAAATGATTATTGTACGAATCAACATAAAAATTAAGCTCAAGAACACAATTAAATTTTTAATAGATCAATTTGATTTAATCATGAGCCAATTAAATTTTAATTATGTATAAGAATTAATTTGGGTCCATTTGAATGATTTAATTAGGTGCAAGGACTTAATTATACTTTAAATGGGTTAAATTAATTTTATTAAGGGCTTAATTGGTGAAAAAAATAAGTTTGTGAGCCTAATTTGGATTTAATTGAAAAGATTAGAATTTTAGAAGATTCAAAAAAAAATTTCATTTCAATTTTTTTTTTTTTACATACGACCAAATCCTAAAAGTTTTCCAAGCATGTTTTTATAAAACTATGACTCTCGTTGGCCAGCCGAAAACATGTGTTTTGTTTAGTCATATGAATTGGGAAGGAGATTTTCTAGTCTGTGGTTGAAGCTCCCTATCTTTTGACCCACCGAAGCTAATACATGTTTGATGTCTCCTTTTTTGGCTAATAACAGCCCCTTATGTAATTCCACCTCCTTTTGCTAGCTTCATAATTGATCTTCTCTAACTTGTCGAGAATTCAATGGTAACAAATTTACCTTCTTTCCATTCAGCATGAAAGAATAAGTGTTCTTTCGTCCATTGTAAATCACATCATTATCAAACTACCATGGACAACCCAACAACACATGGTTAGCAAACATCGGCGTAACATCACACAAAACCTCATCATGATAGGTGTTAATGGAAAAAGGTATATGAACCTGCTTTGTCCCTCGAATCTCTCCATTCTCATTCAACCATCATAAACTATATGGCTTGGGATGTGGAATGGTAGTTAAACCCAATTTCTCCACCAAAGTAGTTGACGCAACATTAGTGCAACTTTCATTATCAATGATCATCCCACACACTTTATCCCTAATTTGACATCGAGTATGGAAAATGTTCTCGCGTTGCTCATCACTAATGTTAACTTGTGCATTCAAAACCCGTTGCACAACCAATAAATCTCACTTCACTAGCTCAAAATCCTCTTCTTGTTCAACCACTTGTATCTCGTCTTCATCTTTAGTTTTGACCTCATCTCCACCGATCAACTCTCTATGATCCTTATTTGGCTCTTCATCAGCTTCTATAATAGCATTTCATGACACCCTAAATGTCTGTTAGGGTTGCAAATTAGTTCCTTGAATCATTTGCATGAGGGTGTTCAATTGTTCACGAATTCCAATCACTCCATATCGAATCTCAACATGAGATCGTTGTAAGAAAATAACCTATGCTTATTCCAAACTTAACCCTCTTGGTAACTCATCTTTATCTCTAGCTATAGTTAAGTTTGTCAACCTCAATTCTAGCAAGCTTTTCTTGTGCATTTGGTTCCTACCTCAGATTGTAATTGATGCTCTGATACCAGATGATGTGCCATGAATGATTCAAAAATCAGCACCAATGAAATCTGACAAAAATGGATGAAGGATAGGTCTGGTTGTGTTGTTTTTCTTTGGTGGTTAGGCTGAATTATAGTGATTTTAAGGTAAATAAGATGGAGCATAGACTAGAATGATACTTTGATAAGTCGATCTGGACGCCATAAAAATCAATCTAGGATTTTGACGCCACTCTTTGTGATTGAAGAGTGATAAGTCAGGTAGGGTTCTTCACAAAATCAATTTGGAAGAACAATTCTTAATTCTCTTAATTAAGTTTTCAAATCTTGGATAAAAGTCCATATTACATATTTTAATACCATATTTATAATTGAAACATCCCTCTAAATTTAGGAAAATTAAAAATGATAGAAGTCAAGTCTAAAAAACAGACTTTGACGAAGTAAACTAGACAAATTTAACTAGCATACATTTTTGACTTTTTTGAACCACACACAAACCAAATTTAAAATGGCTATAACTTCTTGCACAAAAGTCCAATGCAATCTGGAAAGATCACATTCTGAACTTGAAATCCACCTAAATTAATCTTGTTTTCACGTGCAATGGATGGCTTTAAATTCGGGTTCAAATTCACTTATTTTTATGATAGTAAACAACATCAATTCTTTTAATTATTTACATTACCAATCCAAACTCAAGTAGCCCAACATCAAAAGAACCATTAAGGGCTTTTCCCATATTCAAGTTTCAATTGTAGGCAAATAAGCACCTTTGAACCAATTCCAAATAGGTTGCTAGCTCTTAACTCCGATGCAACTTCAATCATTCCAATTTGACTCGTCAAGATCCTTTATAGTTGTTTGGCTCTCACTCTTGTCATTGGGCCATCTGAATCTTTGCATATTAGGTTCAGTTTTACTAGATAGATTATAATCCCTATGATGTACATCATTTTGGTTCTTTTGTTGGTTTGTATAAAGTTTCTGATCGTTTTTGCGTTCTTATTTTTCCACAAAGATCTTTCTTATTGAGTGGAAATTTGGTATCACTCTCTGTGGCTAAAGGTAAGACCTTCTGTTGCCAATCTGCTGATGTTATTTGTTGTCCTCTTTTTGGTTCTTGCATATTGTTTTGTTCTACCTGTTGGTACGTGTCTATATTATTGTCCATGACGTAGGCTTCCTTGGATATTTTTTTTTTTTTGTTATTTTAAAAAAATACTGAGCTTCTACCTATTTTTCTAATAAGTGATTTTATGAATGGTTTAGTGCATGTGCCTCCCTAACATGTCAAGAGAGAGCGGGCTGTTCTTCGGGTTTGTCTATCAAGTTCCAACGACTTTCGAACTATTTTATTTGCTTGTTCTTCTGCCATTTAGTGATTTTTATTAAACTGCGTTAAGGGTGTCTATGCGTCCTCCGCAACTAAATGTGCTTTCATATGGCTTGTTGTGCATGTCTTTTCGCTTTAAAGTTGAAATGACAACTGTAGTGCGAATCAATGAACAAAAAAAATTAAATAAAAGAAATAATAAATAACTCAAATAAATAAAATAAACAATGAAATAGGCCTCAATGGGCTCAGTCTTCCAACCAAAGAGAGACAGGCTGGGTCATCCCACATAGTCTCTGTCCATATACTCATGTAATATGTGGTGTGGGTCTGGTGTCACCACCAACTTTCTTAGAGTTGGAGAAACTTGACCCCATCGAGTGAAGTGTCGAGCGACTATGATAGTATTCCCAAAGATCTGGATCAATCTGCTACAAAGCATCTCTAGTGATCCAAGTATAATCTAAATCAGATCGGCCCGCCCAACAAACTAGAAACCGTTGAACCTCACTACTAGTAGGTTGGACTCATCCTCCTCATTATTTAGGTCCTAAAAATCATCGGGATTGGGTTCATATACCTGATAATCACAAATATCTTATTCCCTCATATCCTTTTACTCCTTAATGAACAAAACCTTATTGGGACAACTAAAGGAAACATGACTAAAACCCTGACACTTAAAACACTGAATCCTTAAGGTTATCTTAGGTGCTTCATGAAAAATACCATTACCCTTGTCTTCTCTAGGTATCTGGGAAATCATAGGATTGGGTTTACGGGGTAGGGCACCCAATATAGAGTTATTATTACCAAGTTGGGACCTAGAAGAGGTACTATGAGTGTTCTAACATCTCATCCACTGGTTTTTTATGACCAATTCATAGTTTGGGTATAAGCTTCATCAAGGGTGGACACACCTCCAAGCACAACCTCCCTCCTAAAGTCATCGTTTAAGTCTTTTCAAAATCTACTTAGGGTCATCGCTTCATCCTCTCTAACTGCACACCTCATCCTATACTTGTCAAATTATGTCATATATTCATTAGCGGGTTTACCTCTTTACCTCAAGTTATTCCACTAGTTTAAGAGATTTCCCCTATAGGAACGAGGTAAGTACTTTTCTTGTAACTTAGTTTTCATTTCAACCCAATCAATAATAGGAGGTTGACCTCTCCTAACCAAAGACTCTTCTACACTTTCCTAATATAACTGAGCAGCCCCACTAAGTTTCATCTTTACAAACCTTACCCTCCTATTCTCAAATAAATTATATTAGTCAAAGAATTGATTCATGTCACGGATCCATCTATCAAAGATTCACGGGTCAAATTAACCCTTAAAAGTTGGGGCTTTCACTTTGATATGTCTCATGACTCGCTCATCATAGTCATCGTAGTCGTGATGACCTTGATTGTGGTTGTACTGATAGTTCCTAGGGTGAACTGATCTTTAACGGTAATTGTTAAAATGTTCACTATCATTAGGGTAATCAAAATCATCATAACCCTGGTGGTGGTTATGTTGGCGGTTCCTACGAGGAACTGGTCTTTGATGATATTTATAATTGTCATTAAAATGTTCTCTCACTAGACTACCTTACTTGCAAAGTTTCTATGGACTTCACCCTCCCAGAAAGGCAGGCATATTCTTTATTTTCATTTGCATAAGTTGTAATTGCTTTTAAATATCTTTAAAAGCATTACTACAGTTCGAGTCAATGATACTTATGACTTCTAGATTATGTACTAGACGACCACTACGTAAATGCATGCAAAAGCATGCAAAAACTAATCCTAAAACTATGACTGAGATAACAAACGACACTTGCAAGTAAAACGCAATATAAAATTACAGCTAATTTTAATTATTTTATCTATCTTGAAGACTAAGCAATGACGAATTAAACCAAAAAAATTCACAAGCAAGCAACATAAGTCCTCTAAATACACACAGGTAATCCAAACACAATGTTTCAATTTTCCCACAAATTTAACCAATCTCCACAATTAATTAAGAGGATCAAATATTTAATACCAATAAATAAGCCCAAAGTTCAGGTGATTCAATTTGCAAGGTGAACTATGTATTTTGTTTGTTTGTTTATTTATGGGCAAGTACAAAGAACAATATTAATGCTAAATCTTGGTTAGCAAATGCAAAAATATACCAGGAATAATGATATTCAATGGTTAAAAGAATTTCTGACCAACTGACATGGTAGTGAAGGATGATGTGGCAGTTGTTATGGCAGAAAGGATGACATGGCGAAGTATGTTTACGTGCCAGGATTTGTGACGTGGCTCTTCCCGCTGGCATGGATGTTCTTGCTGACGTGCTCTGGCTGGTGTGGCTAGGGTTAATTAATTTTGCATTAGGAGTCTCTTATGGTTGCTGAGTCCCTATGGTTTCTTTGTAGCTATTACTAGCGGCGATTGTGAAAGGAGGCATGGCTGCTAAAGATGAAGAACTATTGTTGTTTCCTACAATATCGATATACTCCCAGTCAAGTTGGACGCTGCATTGATCAAAGAGGAATTCGAGAACTTGTGCGTTGCATATAGACAAAGTTTAAGAACCCAGCTGCTAGCATTAATGAAAAAGTCAGGGAAGTTCAAAAGCAAATGCAACTAACAGGACATCCTAGAGGTGTAGACTGAGACAACACTCGATCCGAAGCAAACATGGGATATCCAAGGTATCGCATTTCTATACAACAGGCAAGCATAAACTGGCCAACAAATCTGGGAAAGCTACAGTATCAGCTAAGAAAGGAAAAGTGCAGTTTTTTCTGATCCCATTCAGAAATGTTGGTGCACAACCATTCCTAATTGGTTTTGAGTTCCTTCTTGTTTCTTGTTAAAATTCTGTGAATAACGCAGCTTGTTAGTTGTGAGGCATCTAGGTGTTCCTCCTCCTCAGCTGTATCTTCATCAGCTTCTCCTCCTGCAGTATCCTCCATTACTGTTAATTCCTTCTCACATATAAAAGCAAGTTTTTTTCCTCTAGTGGGACACACCACAGCATAGTGTCTAAACCCCTTACATTTGTAGCATTGTGGACCATCATTCGTTCTGTTTGTTTTTCCTTTCTGTTCTCCTAGCATTGAGCCCCCTGGTTTGTCCTGTGATGATTGTTGTCTTTGCACAGAAAAACTTGTCGTGTGCCCTAATTTCATATCCATCGGCTTGGTTTTCTTCCCTGTTGCAATTCCTATCTGCTTCTCAATTTGTAATGCTAGTTGGTATGCTTCCTCCACCGTGATTAATCGTGCTATCAACATTTCTTTATATAGTTCACCACGTAATCCATTGCGATACCGGGCCAATGTTTGTTGATCAGTCTACAATCTTGCTGCGAACGGTGAGTTCATGGAATTTGTCTCTATATTGTTCCACTGTTAAGGTCCCCTGTCTTAGTTGCAGCATTTCTTCAACCATCATCTGCTCATAATCGATGGGCAGGTATTTTTTCCTTGAGCCATTCCTTCATTTCTTCCCAGTGTGAAATAGATGGGTGTTGTGTTCGCCGCAATTGTTCTTCCACGCTTCCCCACCAGACACGAGCATGTCCCTTCAATTTCATCTTGATATACTGAACCTTTCGCTCTTCTGACACAGCAAACCAATCAAAATAGTCTTCAATGGCGGTTAGCCAATCTTCAAAAGCATGTGGTTCCAGTTTGCCATAAAAGTCAAGCACGTCCACCTTCATTCGCTTAGTGAGTTCATCGATGGGTTGATTTTCCAGCCCTCGCCTATCACGGTGTCGTGAAAGTTCCACTCTTTGATGTTGTAATCGGTGATGTTGGGGTTCAACGTCTCTATGCTCAACATCCAAGTTTTCCCCTGGTGTCTCCTCATGAAGTTGTCCACGCCCCCTTCTATTAGGAGACCTTACTCTTCGTTCATCCACAACGTCTAATCGGTTAGAAAGTTGTTCTAACACAGTGGTGATATGGATGATTTGTTGTTGTAAGTCTGCATGTTCACATGGGGGATTATTAGGGACATGAGTGTTTGACATTGGGCAGGAGTTACCACTTCGGGTTACAGTCATGAACCGCTCTGATACCAAATTGATGTATATGCCTACCGGTTACAGTCTCTTACTGCTTCTTAACAATAACAATAAGTAAATTGATACAGAATCGCTTTGTAGAGGAATCTCTCCAATTTGTATTTCAAGAATGCAATTGCAAAGAATACATAATAATTGATTTTTATCTTGTTCTGTTCCCCTCTTTAAATACCCTACAGCTGAGGATGTAGTCTAGTACGTAAGTGAAACGTAATACTAATTTAACTAGGAACTAACATCTATTCTAGGAAAATAATAACTACAGCTAATGAGTTCTAATCAGGTTCTGTCAAGATTCTTTGATTTCCCCACGTTTCCGTATCTTAGTAGGATTTATGCATTACGGGGTCTCTTCTCAAGCCTCCTAATTTGCATCAATATAAACTTATGATATAGAAAGTTGTTAGGAAGTCAGGATATAAGATTGACAACTGTTGTTTTAAATTTGATAAAACGAAGCTGAAACTCATGATAGAATGCCTTTAATTAATATTCTTAATGTGATTAACATTATTATTTCTATTAAATTATTTGAAATTAGTAGCTCTCTTCGTAACAAAAGAATGATAGAATTAGTTTTCATATAGTTAAAAAATTTGAAACATATTACAGCCCTAGATTAATTGGTTCATCAAAGCTAAGAGAGCCTTTAGTTAGTCACTGCAAACCTTTGGACAATTTGGAACGCCGTTCCGAGCGCCTATAGAGACAACAAAAAGAGCATCATAGTTGTATGGATTAGCAAGGAGTCCAAAAGGGTCCTCAGATCATTGCTTGCGACTTCGGCCATTGTTGCATTACTGATGTTGTTAAGGATTGAGGTCAGACCTCAGCTTTGTTTTGAAGTTCTCTTGAAATCTGATAGTGGATTGATCTAATCATTTTGGCAAAGCACGTACTTTAAAAATGGTAATTAAACCCGGATTGCCTCAGGTCGTTCACAGCTTATCAAAATAAAAGATTGTTATGGAAAAACTCAGGTTGTTTTCAATGCCTCATGCCAACAAATAAGAAACCTGTTTAGCGATTTTTGCGCTTCTTTACTGCTATCAAAGATGTGCAAATGATCAGCTTATTTCTTGATTCTTCTCCGTGCACTAAATGACTTGGTTCAGCAGTTTCTGTTCCCAACATTTCAGCCCACCTCTGCACAGTGAGAACGAGCATTCCCATGGACAGGTCATGCTAGATACAGAGGAAGACAACGCTCCTACACCGAAGAAAAGGAGTGCCTCGACTTCTTCCAAGAAATAGGTTGGCTCTCCTCACATACCCTAATTGTCTTCTATTTTGCATCTGCGACTACTGGCACCAATTTTCTAAAGATATTAGATTCAGTTTTTCCTAGGACTACTGCTGCAACGCGTTTGTCTACAATTAATGTTGATTGAGAAAAATGGTTCCTTGGTCCGAGGTTACTAAATACATCCTGTTTACAGAACTGATAATAGTTTGGTCTTGTACTATTCCATTACAGTTAACTACACCAACTTTTGCCACCTCCATTTGCCTTTTGGTCATGCAAACTGCTTTATCACAGTAGTGTTCAGTGGATGCTTATAGGTTACCTGATTAGATCAAAAGCGATTGCTCATTGCTGCTTCTTAACTTCATTTTTTATAACAAAACAGAGGCCAGTGTGCATCACCTCAGAAGTTGACATAGATTAAGGTTGGCACAGACCAAAAACAAAGTTGAACTATCTCTCTTTGCAGTGAGTTCAGAACAGATAACGAACCTCTTTGGCAGCTACAAATCCAGTTACAATGCCGGAAAGTTTATCTTAGTCATTCAGCAGTCTTTAAATAAGGTTTTGTTTGCATAGCCTGTGCCCGAATGCAGTTGCCATATTTGCAATATTCATAAGCACCATGGTCTGCAATGTTCCAGGACCAATCTCCACCTTCCAGAGCATGCCACAAATACAAAAATTTATGTCTGCCTATAACTGTATGTCTGCAACATGATTTCCTTTAATTGTCATCATGCCTTTCCTACTGTTTGATTGCACACTTCAGGCTGGTTCGATTTGCATATTGCAGTGGTATATTTATCCTTTCATCGATACAATACACTTTTTTCTTCCTTCCTGTTGCAGATGGAATGAATAACTAGGAATCTGCACGTCAACCACATTTTGCTCACTACCATGTAGCTCGCCGCAACTTTTAGAACTTTTGGAATCATCGTGGACTACAGCTGCCGAAGTCCCTTCGTCGCAGCTAGGATGACAGTCGTTTCATTACAATCGATGCAGCTTTTTGCTATTAGTATCTTGTCTGTTTAAAGTCTTCTTGTTGCGATGCATTACAATGCTTTAAACGCTTGAACTTAAGGTCGTGTGTGTGCATCATCATTGATGTATTTATGCAATCTCAAACTACTACTACTACAAACTTAAAACCCGAAACACTCCCTTTATTGTGGATTTGGATTATTAGATTATTTTGATTAATTTTTT
>Ga0325414_1001319_pt1 | contig 23619 bp, 19 predicted proteins | sample PopdelMetagenome_8_FD_206183 | JGI IMG/M metagenome (GOLD analysis project Ga0325414, IMG submission 206183) | Populus deltoides microbial communities from Bellville, Georgia, United States - Leaf-PdKOR-R3 | ecosystem: Host-associated > Plants > Phyllosphere > Phylloplane/Leaf | place: USA... | reverse complement strand
GAACTACGTTATTGAACTTAGGGAGAACATTTGAACAAAGTGACACAAGCTGCGGACAGCTTGTATGTTAATCTTGATGAAATTATCTAGTTCTTAAAGCTACCATTAAATTGAATCATTAGTACGAACACTTTGATTGTTTGTTGGTTAGGATTAGTTATACGGCGGATCCGTTAATTAATCAACGTTAAGAAAAGATAAAATTTCAGAACATAAACTGCAATTTTCGTTTCAAGGATCGGTTCTACTTTCCGTTAGTGGATGTGTGCTTGCGACCAAGGTTTGTTTTCTTGATAAGTTTTGGTTTTAATTGATTTTGTTTGCTAGTTTAATTGCTGCCATAGTTTAGATAATCACAAACCAAATCCCCCCAATTACATAACATACAACATAAAAATCTGACTTGAAACTTCCTCGTGGGATCGACCCCTTGCTTGCTCTATACTATCTTGTGTGTTGTGTTTGAAGTTAGGGTAATTAATTTGTGCGACCGCGACATCGCAACACGCAGCAGCATATCCAAACACAAAATTCACTAACTCTGAAAATGTAGTATTGTACTATAGCTTGTCCATAGTCCTGTGAAAGGATGCCATGCATGTCTGTGCTGCAAAGCTGAAGAGTTTTATTTTATTTTATTTTGTATATATAGGGACCTTGTCCGCTACCTATCTTGTGAAAATGTGTTTTCAAGACACAAAATTTGACGAACTCAGTATGAAATTTGCAGACTTTATTCCCTCACCAGTCTTTAACTCAGAATTACCATCGGAACTTGTGAGTTTCAATAAGGTAAGCCAATAACAAGGTAAGCCACATTCTTTTTAATAAAGGCAGGCAATAAAACGCCATTATGTTTTTTTTTTCTATTGTCTTTTACCTTATCGTATGAGTTAGTGCATTGGTTAATGAGACAGCGCACAACATACAGTCTGTGCACTCTTATCACGCTACTAGATATAACTTGTTTTATGCCGCTAACTAGTTTAAAAATTTTCAACTTAAGAAAATTATATTTAAATGATAATAATTTGAGATAAATCAAGTTAAATTTATTAAAATATAATTCATGATATAAAATTAAAATAATTTATAAAAAAAATGAAAAGAAATCGTAAAATTCAAGACTTAATAATATAATATTAAAGATAAAAAAAATTAAAAAATATAATGCTGAAGAAGTAAACCCGAGACAACTCAGCCTAATTTGATAAATCCACAACCCGTCATATGAGATTGAGATAAGAAAAAGAATTCAAAAGAAGTACTTAGCAAAAAAAAAATTGTTCAACAAAAAAAACTTCAAAAAAAACTTGAGTTAACCCGGATTAACTTTGACATAGATAAAATCTTTTCTATTAATGTATTTGTAATTATAAAGCAAAAAAACTAATTTTTTAGCTTCTCTTCTTAGAATTTGTAGCTCCAATAAAAAAATCAAAATTGTGTCTTGGAGTGTAAAAAAACTTAGGCAATATATGTTATATTACACAACTTAGTTGATTTCAAAACTGGATCCACTTAAGTACATCTATGAAAAGCCTTACCTGTCAAACAGGATAGAGAGGTGGAAAGTGTTGTTGGCAGAATACAACATTGTTTATATGACAAAGAAGGCTGTAAAAGGAAGCATACTTTCTGACCATCTGGCAGACCATGTCGTAAAAGAGTATAAGCCATTGAATTTAGACATTCCCAATGAGGATGTATTAGTAGTTGAGGATGATGACAAGGTGAATGACTAATGGACCATGTACTTTGATAGGGTAATGAATGTATTAGGAAATGTTACTGAAGTAGTGATAATTTCTTTAGAAAAGAAGCAATGCCTTGCTTTGGTAAGGTTGTAATTTAAATGTACTAATAATATGGTTGAGTATGAAGCCTGAATCATTAGTTTGGAAGTTGTCTTAGAACTTAAATGAAAAAGCTTGATGTTTATGGGGATTCTTTGCTAATCATTTGTCAAGTGAAAGGACAATAACAAACTAAGGATGAGAAGTTAAAGTCATATCAAGATTATCTCTCGAGGTTAGCTAACGAATTCGAAGAGATAAAATTCATTCATATAAGTAGAGATAAGAATTAGTTTGATGAAGCCTTGGCAACCCTGGATTCGATGACACAAGTCATTATTGGGGGCAGGATCCAACTAATAAACATTGAGGTCAGAAATTTCCAAGCTCTTTATTGCGTACTTGAAGAGTCATCAAACATGAAACCATGTTACAATGACATTAAGAGAATTATCCAGTGTCAGGAATATTCTAAAAGGGATTCCAAGATAGATGAAAAGACTTTGTGGAGAATGGCCATGGATTTTTAATTAGAAGATGAAATCCTGTGTAAAAGGTCATTTGATGGGACTTTGCTTAAGTGTTTGAATGAGAAGGAGGCTAAGCATGCATTATAGGAAATCCATGAGAGAATTTGTGCCACTCATACTAATGGACATACGATGGTAAGACAAATCTAGAGATCTAGATATTTTTGATTGACCATGGAGAGAGACTGTAATAGCCCGGCCTAACCTGTCGTATATTATCCGCTTTGGGCCTTACCTGCCTCACAGTTTTGTTCCTGGTGACGCGAGCCAATTCTGAGTCTAACGCCTCAAAATGCGTACAACAGGTCAGCGACAAGCACTACTCATAAAGCTCTAGCTCTCGACACTCGCTTTTGATGTGGGATATCACAATTCCCCCCACCTTAAGACGAGCCATCCTCGGCTCTGATACCAAATGTCATAGCCCGGCCCAACCTGTCGTATATTGTCCGCTTTGGGCCTTACCACTCTAATGGTTTTATTCTTGGTGATGCAAGCCCACTTCTAAGCCTAACGGCCCAAAACGTGTACAGCAGGTCAACAACCAGCACTACTCATAAAGCCCTGGCTCTGGACACTCGCTTCCGATGTGGGATATCATAGAGACTGTGTACACTATGTTAGAAAATACCACAAGTTTCAGATACAAGGTGATAAAATAAATGAACCTTTAGTGTCGCTATTCAATATGACCTCGTCTTGACCTTTTGATATATAGAGATTAGATGTCATAGGACCAATCAATCCATAGACCAATAATGGGTATAAGTTCATTTTAGTGCTTATTGACTACTTCACTAAATGAGTTGAAGTCAACTCTTATGCACATGTGATATATAAAGTAGTTAAGAGGTTCATTAAGATAGATCTAATTAGTCACAATGGCATGTTGACACGATCAAAGAGTTGATGTCTTCTCCCAAGTATAGGAGTGTCGAAGTAATAAATAACCCGGCAAGACCGGAGTCGAACCACAGGGAGGTTAATTGTATAAACTATAAATAAAGAAATAGATAATAACAGAAAAGAAGTTGAAGAGAGCTTTGAGATGTGATATTGATATAAGGATTAAATAAGGATTAAATAATTGTCAATGTTAAAGAATCCACTAATGGTATTTCAAACAAGTATAGTATAAACTTTTATTACTCAACTAGAAACCACACACAAAGGAGGTTCCAATCGAATTATAAATTGTTAACATGATTACATTAGTTATCTTATTCGAATAATGCTAATACTTGTAAATGTTGTCAGATATTCATGATTATAACTTATGTTAACAACAAATTAAATTCCTTTCATAGCACAACTGTCGGTTATACCATACGGTTGGGCTATGAAAGTGCCAAATATTTGTTATACCAAGAGTTATACAACACAAATCTAGATTAACCATTTAACAAACAAAGTATTAAAAGTGAACAAGATAACAAATACAAAACATGTTAGTATCAAACATTAAAGTCTATGTTGAGTTTATATTATGTTTATTCTTACACCATTAGTGTAACCTTTTCACTTTGACATAATAAACTTAGCTAAACATAATGAAAGAGAGAAACATAAATAAACAAGATAAGAACATAAATAAGATATAAGTTAACTAAGTAAAGGAAAGGAAATGAAAAGCATAAACAAGAGATTAATATAAACAAAACTTAAGCATTACAAAAATATAAAGAAAGAAATAAAGAGCATGATCTTGATCTGAAAACCAAGATGCCTAAATGCATGGCAAATGCCTCTTTTTATAGGCCAAAATTTGAAACTATTAATTTGATGACTAATTGTTGAGTGGGTGGCCACATCTTGACTTGGTGACAATCCTTATCTTTTTGTCTGAACAAAACGTCATTGCTAACGTCAGAATATGAACAAATAGTCCCATGAAAGTTCTGGGAAATTATCTCATCTTTCCAACTAAAAAAGAATTGATGCATTTGGACTTCTAGAACTCGAGATATGGGCTGAACACTGAACAATGTCTTAGCTACAGGACAGATTCTGACTTCTCTGTTGTTGCTATAATTTGAACTTGAAGACAACCTTTTTTAATCTTGGACTCCTCATGAAAGTTTTAGGCCTATGTCTTAGCTTTCCATAAATATAAACTAGACCTAAATCCAAGTTCTACAACTTTAGTTATGATCTAATAAATGAATAGTGTTCCATTTTGGACTGAACCAACATCTCTTTTCTAAGCTTAGCCCTCTTTTTGTCTTCTCAATTTAAGTAATCAAACTCATCAATCAATCCTTTGATTTATGTGATAGGCATGCATTTAAGATGAACATTTACCATAAATTAAAGGTATCTTATATTATCGGACTTGTTATTATAAAACATGATTTAGTTAAGGAGTTATTGATACTTCAAGTTCAAAATGATGATATAAAACCTTGATAAAAATACGCTTTTAAGTACTAATCACTTGTCGACAAGATTAGTAATTAACAACACTTAGAATTTCAATGGAAAGCTGATTGCTGAGCTCTGTACTAAGTGAAAGATTAAACATCTTAATTCTTCTCCCTACAGATCCAAAATGAATGGTGTTGTTGAGACAACCAAAAAAAATCTCAAAAAGATCATCCAGAAAATGGTGGTCTTTTATAAAGATTAGAATGAGATGCTTTCAAGCACTTCACGTGTATCGCACTATGGTCAGAACTTTTACGAGTGCAACCCTTTACTCTTTGGTATACGAGATGAAAGTAGTTATGCCTTTAGCAATGAAGACTTCATCATTAAGGGTCTTGAGGGATCCTGAACTGGAATCATAGTGGGCAAAGCTGAAATTTGAGCAGATTGAATTTGATCGGTGAAAAAAGACTAGCAGCCATTTGTCACCACTAGTTGTACTAAAACAAAATGGCTAAGGCATACAATAAAAAGGTTAGGTCAAGAGTGTTTAAAGAAGAAGACTTGGTATTGAAAAAGATCTTGCCAGCATCAGGGGAACATCAGAATAAATGGGCATTGAACTATGAAGGATTATACATGGTAAAGAAAGTTTTTTTTTCTAGAGGAGCCTTAATTTTAACCAAAATGGATGAGGGTGATCTGCCTAAACCTATAAACTATGATATTGTAAAGAAGTGTCATGCCTAATGTACTTTGTCTATCAATCATTAAAAATTAAAGTTTGACCAGGAATTCTTTAGTTTATTTTTCTTTTCTCTAAAAACTCTGTATGATCTCATAAGCTTAAAAACTCGATTTTTGTGTTTTCACAAAGGTTTTTCGGAAATCAAAGTTGTACAAATATAGAAGTCAAGTTGGTGTTTGTTTTTAATAAGCGAGTCTTGGAAATTCAAATAATCTTTTAGTTAGATGACCAAAAACTTAAAAACCTGAAAAACAAACCAAACATCACAAGATAACTTTAAAAATGAGTTTTAGTTGAATAAATAATAATTCATAATCATAATGAAAAACCATTTTGCATGTTCAAATTAACCACAATGAAGGAAAACAAAGTTTACTGATCCTAAACACATGTATTTGAAATGAGAAAAAATCATTTTTGATAATACTTTCACAATACTAAAAAATATCATTTGCAATCCCCGTTTTAGCCTAGTAAATTTTCCTTGAAAATTAACCTTGACTAGGATCACACCCTGCACTAGGGGTGAGTATGATAACTAGAAAAGCAAGTCGATTGCAAGGATAAACAAGATAATCCTCATGATCAAAAGTACCCAAATAAAGCTAATGGCATGAAGAAATTCAAACAATTCAAAAAGTTTGAGCATGCCATACAAAATAGCAAATATGATGATAGTGCTCAAAATCAAATGAATAAAAAAAGATAAAAAGTCCAAAAGAAGTTTTGTAAAGACAATATGAGGTCTAGGAATCCCTTGACCAAAAGAAGTTCTAAGAACGAGCAATAATGATCTATAGTCTTGAAATCTCTTAAACACCTTTTGAGTCTACAAATACCATTTTCTTTCATAACCAATATAATATCTAAACCCATGTTACGTGTCCAATAAAACCCTTTTTAATCAAAGGCAAGCAATCTAGATTGGTAAGAAATGTTTTCCCATGCAAAACGAGTTTTTCAAGAAACTTCAGTTATGCTTTTGTCATGACCCAACTTTGGACTCCCTAAATTTGTTTTATAAAAGAGTATATTTTTATTTTTTATTAAAAATCCAAAAAAATATAAAATATAAAATCCAAAAATGTTTTCGAAACATGAGGAAACAAGCTTTCGAGCTGCAAAAGACCAAAATAATAGAAGAATTAATTCAGTCTAAAGACTTAATTAAACTCCTAACAGGTTTGATTGACTTATTAAATGACTTAATTGAAGAAAAATTTAGTTTAAAAGTCAATTAGGTATAAATTGGAAGAATTAATTAAGTTCAAGGAATTAATTAAAGTTCTAATGAGTTGTATGGATTTAATAAATGACTCAATTTAAAAAAATAAAGTTTGGAGGTCTAATTCGGATCGATTCATAAAGATGAAAGATTAGGGACACAATTGAAAGTTTAAAAGGCTAAATTGGTCAGGGGTTTAATTGAAAGAAATTTGAAATATGAAGTTCAATTCAGGGCCACATTGAAGAAATCAGAAACCAAAGACCACTTTGTAAAAAATGCTGAAATTTGAGGGTTTAATTGAAGAATGTTATGGGTAAAATTGCAAGGAATCCAAAAGATTAGGACTAATTGGGGGTTCCATTATAAAGCTCCAAAGACTTAGGGAACAAATTAAAAAAAATATCATAATTTCCCTATTCACCATTTTCTTCCCATTAAAACAAGAGAAAAAGATGTCCAAGTGACCATCTTTCAGCCATAACTTGTCCCTTGCCCTTTCACCATACCATACAAATCTTATACCAATTTATATATTGGTATTTATACTTCACTATAAACCAAAATTGCAGCTCTAATGACACTAAAAACACCTGCAAATTCTCTTTTAAAAACACTACCCAACATTGTTTTGCCTGCAAAACTAGCCTTGGTCCTCCCTTAATCAATTGCAGAGCATGCCAAAATTTTGTCCATGACATATAAATTTTATATCAATTTATACCCTGATATTTTTACTTCACTTTAAGAAAAAATTTCATCTCTAATGACATCAAAAATACCTGAAGATTATCTTTAAAAATCACAACCCAATACCATTATAGGTTGCATAACATGATATTTTTTTGTCTTTATCTTCAAAATAGCTGCGATTTATTCCCTCTAAGTGGCCTAGGGGGAGCCAAAACTGCAGCGGCCTTCTCCTTAATTTTTCCAACCTAAAACCAACCTAGAAATGACCCAGTAATCAACACCAGGCCATCCCCTACGTCCACAACCATCTTCCTGACAATTTAGAGTCTTTTCTGAATAAAATCGTGTGTCTCTTCATTGAGAATTTCCCATTATATAGGCAGAATTTACAAGCTAAGAAAGGAAAGAATACAGGTTGATCTTCAACCCTAAAAAACAGCTAACCTACCATATATACATTGATCTAATTATAGCATACAACTAGTATATCCCAATCAAGGAAAGAATAAATATGTATACCATAACTATCAAGGCAAAGAATCTGTTGGCATTAAATGTGTAGGTATTTCCTTTGACATCCCCCCTCAAATTGATGCTGGTAAATCGACAAGCATTAATTTGCCAGTGAGAAAATGATGGCGTTGACAGGGCATGGATTTGGTGAAGATATTTGTGATCTTTAGAGTAGTGAAGATATGTGGAAGGGTGATAATCTGATGATCATATGCTTCCCTAATTGAGTAACAGTCAACCACAATATGTTTAGTGCGTTCGTGATAGATGGGGTTGGCTGTAATTTGGATGACACTAGTGTTGTCAACATGGAGTGGAGTAGGATGAACTGGACAGAAACCGAGTTCTGTGAGGAGACCACGCAACCAAATGATCTTAGAGCAAGTAGCAGACATGGCTCGGTACTCTACTTCAGTAGATGATTTGGAGACGTAGTTCTATTTCTTGTATTTCCATGAGATAAGGGCATTACCAAGAAACATACACCAGCCAGTAGTAGATTTCCTGGTAGGCAGCTAGCCCAATCAGCATCATTATAGGTTTGTAGCTGAAGTGAAGAACCTGTAGGGAAGAATAAGCCACAACTAGGTATGCTAAGAAGGTAGCAAATTATGCAGTGGACAACAGATAGATGGAGATGCCTTGGTGCTTGCATGAACTATACAAAGAACATTTCAGTTTGCAAACATCATTAGATAAGGAAGTAGGTATACTAGAAGGAAGTTTCAAGTAAACGTCTTCTTTGAGATCACCATAAAGAAAGGTGTTCTTGACATCTATTTGATGTAAGGGCCAGGATTGAGATGTAGCAAGGGCGAGTATAGTTCAGACAGTGGTAATTTTGGCAACTAATGCGAAGGTCTCATCATAGTCGAGACCATATTCTTGTTTATTGCCAAGTACCACTAACCAAGCCTTGTAACGTTTTATGGACTCATCAGAATAAAGCTTGATAGAAAACAAAAATTTACTGCCAAGAGGATTCACAAATGAGGGACATGGAACAACATCCCAAGTTTAGTTTTCTTCAAGTGCGAGAAGTTTAGTTTCAATAACTTTTCATTAATACTAATGCTTCATTACCTGTTTATAAGATGAAGGAAGAGAAATAGAAGACAAGATGGTTATGAAGGATGAAGGTGGAGAGTAACCAAACCTATCGAGGGGTCTATGAACCCAAGTACTTTGTCAATGAAAGGGAGTAACAGTTGCTGGAACAGGAGCAGCAGTTGAGGAAGGAACTTGAGGGGGCTCGAGAAGGTCTAAAGGCTGGTGAGAAGTAGCAGATAAGCGTCGTTGATATACCAGAAAAGGCTTAAAGGGACTGGAGCTGTAGAAGAGTTAGAAAACATAAGCAAAATAGAAAATAAAGGAGGAACAGGATCTTGATACATGGAAAAGACATATTGGTTTTCTAGAAAGATCATATTTTTAGAAATTCGAATGCAACGCAGATTTAGGTCATAGCAAAGAAAACCTTTCTGGTGTGCTGAATATCCCAGGAAATCACATTGAATTGACTAAGCTGTGAGTTTTGTACGTTCATATGCAAGAAGATGAACATAATAGACATAACCAAAGGTATGGAGGTTGGAATAAGTTGGAGGATGACCAAACAACCTGATGAAAGGAGTGTCGTGGTTTAATGTGGGGGAAGGCAATCTATTGATAAGGTGGACAGCAGTAGAGAGAGCTTCACACTAAAAATAAGAAGGTGTAGACGACTATAACAGAAGAGTGCGAACAACATCAATAAGATGATGATTCTTTCTTTTAGCCACCCTATTTTGTTGAGGTGTTAAAAAGACAAGACCGTTAAGAGATGATGCCATGATTATGTAAGAAGTCCTAAAGTAAATGAGACGTACATACACTCACCCCCATTGTCAAAACAAAGAATTTTGATTTGGGTCGAAAATTAGGTCTGGATAGATGCATGAAAAATCTTAAAAACAGAAAATACTGTAGCAGACCGTTAAAATGAAGGAAACAAATCCATGTGAAACGACTATAGCCATCAATAAAAGTGACAAAGTATTTTTAATTAGCATGAGAAGTGATTAGTGTCATACCCCACACATCACTATGTATCAAATTGAAAGGTTAGACTACGTGTGGTGTGTGAATAGGAAAGGGCAGAGTTTTACTTTTGCCAAGCCTACAAGAATTGCAATCAAATTGAATAACACTAAGAGATGGTGATTCTTTATTCCCAAGAAAACCAGATTTCAGTAAATCATGAAGAACATTAGAGTTTGGATATCCGAGATGTTTATGCCATGCTCAGTAATCAACATGAGCAGAATTACAAGTGACAAAAGGCAAAGAAAAAGGAGACAAAGGAAATTGAAGAGGGAAAATACGTCCCACTTTAGGCCCCCTTGCAATCACTGTTGATCCTGCACAACACAACCAGATTTAGAGAATTCCAGTTTACAATCATTTTCAACCAACTAAGCGACAGACACAAGATTGGTGGTAAGATCAGGTGATACAAAGACATCAGTGAGAGAGGGAGAAACATCATCAATGGCCATGATAGGTAAATGACAGCCATTAGCAGTATGAATTTTGAGATTTCCAAAATATTCATTGACATTAATAAGAGAAGCAACATTGTTTGTCATATGATTGGAAGCCCCGAAATCAAAATATCAAGGAGATGATGTAGAAAGATTTTTACATGAGAGTCCTAAAGTTGAAAATGAAGAAATGATCATTTGTTGAATCATGGCAGGAGTAACGAATTGGACAGGAGTAGGAGCACTTTGTGTTAGAGGTGAAGAGCCAACTGAGATAGTATATGTTGTCTCTGTTTTCTTGGGAGGTCGAGTAGGACATTCTTTGACGATATAGCCATCTTTTTTGCAGTAGTTGCAGAATTTTCGGAGACAATTTGTAGCATAATGACCAAATCCCTTACAACAGAAGCACTGAATAGTGCTCATATCCCTGCCTTTTGGCTTACCTTATGGTGCATATGCCACATGAATAGATGTAAATCGTCATTGTTCCATAGTGGTTTGAGTGAGAAAGCGTTGTTCTTCGCGAAGGAGATCACTGAGACATGTATCCAAGGAGGGAATAGATTCTCAGTTCATCAGGTTGGATTTGGTGCCTTCAAATTCAGGTCTCAGTTTCATTAGAAACTGATCCCTCTAAGTAGTTTCATGGACAGATTGAATAGAGCTAAGACCTTCGGATGGTAAGCCAACATAAACTATATAAGTGTATTTAGTCCAAAGATTAGTGAATCTAGAATAAAAATCAAACATAAAAAGACTATCCTATTGAAGAGTGTCCAATTCATGTTCAAGCTGAAACCGATAAGCAGTGTTTTGTTAGTTGTAGATTTTCTTGAGGTAAGTCAACATTTAAGCTGCAGTCTGAGAGGATTGAAGGTTCAAGATGATGTTAGGTTCGACAGATCCTAAAATCCAAGCCATAACATAAAAAGACTACTCTGCTTGGGCACTTGGAGTGCTCGTCTATGTCTTTGGTTTTGTCTGGAGTTGGGTTACTTCCATCAACATGTCCTCACAGCTCCTTACCTTTGATAAAAATCCTAAAATGAAATGCCCAAACATAGTAGTTCTTGCCATTGAAACGAATCATAAAAACATCAAACTTATGTAAAGGCATGAGGTCAGGAGAACTTTGATTAAGAATAATTAAGACTAAGAAACTTGAGAACAAATAATAATCCAGAGTTGTAACTCTGATATCATGAAAGTTTGGAGTCTTTTCTGAATAAAATTATTTGTCTCTTCATTAAGAATTTCCTATTATATAGGTAGAATTTACAAACTAAAAAAAAAAGAATACAGCTGGAGTTAATCAAGTAGGTGGTTTGCAACGACCTGGAGATAGCAGATGGAGTTTGCACTTCAAATTAATTTGCAGTTTGATAAAAATGTATGGGGCAACTTGCTCGGTTCTTGAAAACATTGTTTTAGATAGATCTACTTATTCTCAACGTGGTGATGCGGCTTTTTGCATTCTAATTAATTGGATATATTTTTATAGGTTTGTTTGTTTTGATTATGCTTGAATTTTTTATATTTTGTTTTAGCAGAGCCACCAAAATTATCAATTTTTTCTCATGTGTACCTTACTATCACCAGGTCCAATATACAATTAGACACGATCTTTCTAGCCAAATTGAGTTCTTTGAAAAGCGTATGCCCAACTTTGATTCAGTGTAAGTTTTCTTTTTTAGGAACCAGTAATCTCATTTTTATGTTGGATATGCTTTTATATATCAATTTTTTTTAATATGTTAATTTTGCTTTCATATGTTAGTGTGGTTTACATGTAAAAATTTATTTTTGGTTTTGATTATTGCTTCAACACATCATTATTTGTATTTATTTTTTAAATAGGAAACAATAAAAATTTATGATGTTTTGATTTTAGGTTGAACCATGAACAAAATAAGAAGAATTGATTCCTTTTTTGAGAAAAAGAGGAAAAATATTGATAACTCACAGCCTAGTGAATCAACTCCAATGTGTGATGTTGAAGTTATGGTTGAACAACTCCAATGTGCTTCGGTTTATGAAGAACTTGCATTTAGTTGATATTGGTGAGATTGAAACGGGTAAAGGAGTTAATCAAGTAGGTGGTTTACAATGACCTGGAGATAGCAGATGGAGTTTGCACTTCAAATTAATTTGCAGTTTGATAAAAATGTATGGGGCAACTTGCTCGGTTCTTGATAACATTGCTATAGATGGATCTACTTATTTTCAACATGGTGATGCGGCTTTTTCATTTAAGTTGCTAATGTCATTTGATTTTGCATTCATCTTGCATATAATAAAGAATGTTATGGGAATTGCTGATGTGCTTTGCCAAGCTTTGCAACAGAAATCTCAAGACATTTTAAATGCTATGCATTTGGTGACTACCACAAAGACTTTAATTCAGAAGTTAAGAGATGATGGTTAGGAAACTCTTTTAGAAGAAGTGACATCATTTTGTAAGCATCAAGACATTGAAGTTTCTGATATGAATGCTTGTTTTTCTAGTGTGAGACGATCTTGCCGTAAAATAAAATCAATAACAGTTGAGCATCACTATCGAGTTGATATATTTACAGCTATCATTGATCAACAGTTGCAAGAGCTAAATAATAGATTCAATGAGTAGATGATCGAGCTTCTTAAGTTGAGCACAACTTTAGATCCTAAAAATAATTATAAATTATTCAGTGTTGAAGTATATGCTTACTTGTTGACAAGTTCTATCCTGAAGACTTTTCTGACAAAAAAAACTCATTTGAGATTTTAGTTGCAGCATTATGAGCTTGATATACCCAATCATCCAAAGTTAAAGAATATGTCATCGATTGCTGAATTATGTCAAGGATTGGTTGAAACAGAAAAATTAACAATTTATCCACTCGTTGACAGGTTGATTCGACTTATTTTGACTCTTCCTGTTTCGACAACAACTACTGAACGAGCTTTTTCAGCGATGAAGATTGTTAAAACAAGACTTCGTAATCGGATGGAGGATGATTTTCTTGCAAATTATTTGATTGTCTACAAAGAAAAAGAAATTGCTAAAAGATTCACAATTAATATGATAATCGATGATTTCTACTCTATGAAAAACGACGAGCACAATTAAAATAAATATGTAAGAATCATTCTTTATTATTTTTTTACTTCATTTCAAAGTTTTATCAAACATAAAGAATGCTTTAGCTAATGTTTCTTAATGCTTATATTTAATAAGTACAAAGACCAACAAAATTAAAGTGATGAATACATTATGAAGATGAAATTAACTTCATAGCTTTGACTCAATTTGGTATTACTTTAAACCTCTTGTCTTATACAAAGATCGTCATATGTTTGTAGTTACTTCTTTGAATAAAACTAAATCATGCAGTTTTTATTTTTATTTTTACAATTAATGTACAGTAAATTAAAAAAAAATTATATCTTTTTATATTATTTTGGCCCCCCTATCAAATAATCCCAGCTCCGCCCCTGCATTTTCTTTCAATTTTTCATACTTAGGACTCTCGCCCTTTATATGCATATTCCCTTACCTTTCAAGAGAAATAAGTTTACATGATTTCATTTTTAGAAAAGTATATAAGCTATGCGAGGAAGAAAACATACAAATAAATTTTATTATAGCCTATGTTATAAATTAAGTAATTCCTTTGGAATTGAATTTTGAATTATTTGGACTTGTGTGATATTGAGTAATTCCTTTAGATTATAAACTTTAAACAATCTTTGATCTAATAAATTTTATGAATTAACACTCCTTGTATTTATATGTACATTTCTTTTTTATCGCACCATTGCCTTAAATTTTCTATAATCACATATTGGCCCCTCTCATTCTTTCATGTTTTCTCTTTGTCTAATGATTCATTTTAATTTACTTTCAAGTCCCTCATTCTTATAAGATTTTATTTTAAGTTGTTCCATCATTCTTATTAATATTTTATTTATTTCTTTTAATCCATCTTATTTCAAATCAATGTTTTTATATTTCTCTTTATTCAAAAATTCTTTCTCAAGGCTTACAAATTTCATTATTCAATATTTGGTTAATTTTGAAATGGTTTTCATAATTATTTTGGTTTGTTTTTTATGAGGTTATTGTGGTCTCAAACAAATATCTCAATTTTTAGTTTGTGCATGATTTTGCAAGTGTCTATTTTAGTTATTCTATGATTAAGAAAAAAAAAAGTTATTAAACCCAATAGAGTCCAAGTCCGAGGCCCAGGTCCCGGGTTTAGCGGTTTAAGCGACAAAACTAGGTTGATTCAATATGTCACCGTTTTAATATTAAAAAAAATATCATCTTAATTTTTTTAAGTCAAACAACACTTTTTACATATAATTCAAGTTTTCTTTGGCCCTGCTAAAATGATTGGGTCATGTCAAGGCAACTTTTATATAATTTAATTTTAAACTCAAGCTAAATAAGGAGTCGGGTTGAGAGATTTCAAAGTTGACCAACTAGGTCAAGTTTAATAACAATGCTAAATAATTCCCTGTGACTTGAAATTTTTTTTAATGTTCAAAACTACTTCCCTAATCATATGAACAATGAAGTAGGTCCCTTTTTTTTTCCTTTTCTTTTTTCTTTTTCACTTTCCTTTTTTTTCCCTTTTTTTTTTGTTCTTTTTCTTCTCATTTCTTTTTCTAGTTTCATCCTTTAGGATTGGGTTTGTATTGAGTTTTTTTATGGGTTTTTTTTTCAACTTTATCTTTTAATATTTGCTTGATTTTGAATTAGTCTTCATAATTTGTTTTAGTTTACTTTTTATGAGGTTATCGTAATCTTAAACAAATGTTTCAATATTTAGTTCATACTCAATTTTTCAAGCGTATATTTTTGTTAGTGTATAATTGAGTAAAAGTAGTTTTTTTTAAAAGAAAAAAAATTATCAAACCTAGTGGAGTCTATGACTCTGGTTGCGGGTTTGGGTAGGTTAAGCAGTGAAGTCGAAATTGATTCAATATGTCACTTCCTCAATATTAGAAAAAATATATGTTATCTTGAAAAAAAATTAAAAGCCAAACTAGTTTTTTTACTTGTTATTTGGGTTGTATTGAACTCTCCAAGTCAACTGGATCATATAGGGACAACCTCCACACAATTTAATTTTAAACTCGGGTTAGATAAATAGTCAGGTCGAAAGGTTTTAAGATTAATATATTGAGTCAGGTTTAATAATAATATCAAATAATCAGATGATATCTATCAAAATTCGGATAAAATTATCAACTTTGTAGTAGAAAAGACAATAACTCTAAGGTTTAGTGCTATTCAACTCGGCTCAACTTTAAAACTGGAATTAGCAATCTCTAAGACTTTGCAATTAATAATTTACTATTCTACTAATATTTTTAAATTTCACAACATATTGCAATTAAATCATGACATTCATGAAATGTCATACTTCCTTATTCTAAACTGAGTTATTTCATTAATTTTTTTAAAATCTTGTTATTCTTAATTATTTTTAATTTAGAGTGTTCATTTTTTAAAAAAAATAAAAATTAAAAATGGAATTAACACGCGCGCTTTGCAATTAGCAATTTGCAACATTTGGCAGCACCAGAGAAAAAACAGAAGGGATAAAATCAATCATAACATAGTAAAACACAAACAGAGGACAGGAGGTCTGAGCCAGTCTCAGTCACTCTCTCTAATTCCTGTTTTTAAGTTCAATTTTGTTACCAATGGCGGCGCTTCTTCTTGAATTACCTCCTCCTCCATTCTTGAACTGTAACCACCACCAGTTTCTCTCCTCCTCCAAAACTTCTCTAAGACTTCATAATTTCCCTTCCAAAACACCACCACCACCACCACCACCAACATTCACTCCCACTACCACATCTTGCTTTCTTTCAACTGTTACTTCTTCATCAATCTCAAAAGAAGAAAAAGAAAAGGAACCCCACTCCACTGCTGTAGCAAGTACCAATGCTCCTGATGAGGGGTCCCAGCAGGATCGCCGCAAAGTAGTTCAAATTGCTTGGGAGAAGCTCGTCCGTTGGTCCCGCTCCTGGCGCTCCAAGAACAACAAGACTGACCTTCTTGAACGCACTAACAAGGTTCTCTCTTCCTCTTTTTGTTGTGTTGTTAGTTCTGTTTCTAATTCATTTAGTATGTTTATTTAAAATTTATCAACATTCCCTGAAAAATGACTTGGAGTAGTACTCCTATGTCTATGTGTGTTTGCTTTTGCTTCACATGGTAGCAAAGTTTGTACTCCTGCTAGCAAGCTTCAAGAATCAAGATTACTTGGATAATTGCCCCATTTGAGAATTTTTTGGCTCTATGTTCATATTGATCGTGTTTTTATAGGTGGTAGTGCTTGGTGGAGGATCTTTTGGTACAGCAATGGCCGCCCATGTTGCTTACAGAAAGTCTAGTTTGGAAGTTCAAATGCTTCTGCGTGACCCTTTACTCTGTCAGTCTATAAATGAAAATCACTGTAATTGGTAGGACTAGGTCTTGTATGCTTCCATTTTTACTTTCATTTCTAGAATGTTATGTGTTTTTTAAATTTTTATTGTAATGTATTTTTTTTGCGTTCTCCTGCAATTAGCAAGTACTTCCCGGAACATAAACTGCCGGATAATGTAATTGCCACCACCGATGCAAAAGCTGCTTTGCTTGATGCAGACTTTTGCCTTCATGCTGTGCCTGTGCAGGTTCTTTGATAGCACTGCTCTGTGTTTTCTTGATGCGTTGATATTAGAATTAAAATTGCATTTTATTCTTCATAACTTTTGGCTCTCTTAATGCAGTTTAGTTCATCATTTCTTGAGGGCATTGCAGAATATGTTGATCCTGGCTTGCCTTTCATATCCCTCAGTAAAGGCTTAGAACTTAATACATTGAGGATGATGTCTCAGATTATTCCCCAAGCACTGGGGAATCCTTACCAACCTTTTGTTTTGTTATCCGGGCCTTCTTTTGCTCTGGAATTGATGAACAAGTTACCGACAGGTGACTTGAGTATTTTGAATGATACCTTTGCAGAAACCATGTGTTCTACTTTTAATCATGTTTAGATGGTATTGATTTTTTTATTGTTTGGTCTTTTATTGCCTTTTGCATTTGCAGCAATGGTGGTGGCATCAAAGGACAAGAAATTGGCACATGCTACTCAGCAGCTATTAGCTTCATCTCACTTGAGAATCAGCACTTCAAGGTATACTAATTTCATTAAATTAAAGGGAGTCAAATTTTATATGCATAAACTTACATGTTTCTCTTTCTTCTGAATCCCACTTCAATTGAGCATTTAACTACTCAACAGCATCTGGCCCATGGAAAGACTTGATTGGATAAACTGCTGGGTAAGACAAGGCATGAAATAGAACTTGGACAAATATCATAGATTGCTTAATAATGTTAATTCCTCATTTCCCCATTATTGCTTTAGTTGACTCCATGCATCAAATTGGTCTATTTCTAGCAATGACATGTGTAATATTTTTATGTGATTCATCATATTAGCTGTTTCATTGTCTAAACAAAGCCTCGCATCTATTTGTGGTGAAAGTTTTACTGGTTTATATTTCTGGAAGTTGAGAGAATGTATGTACTCAGGAGTACGTGTTCAGTTTGTAACCTCTGATTACTCCAGGGATGTTACAGGGGTAGAAATTGCAGGGGCACTAAAAAATGTACTTGCCATAGCCGCTGGAATTGTTGAAGGAATGAATCTTGGCAATAACTCTATGGCAGCTCTAGTTGCACAAGGTTGTTCAGAGATCCGATGGCTAGCTACAAAGGTGTTTCACTTGTTCTGTGACATCTGAAGAGCCTTTTCTTGTTCAGATTCTAATATAGTCTGTTTCTTGTTCCTTCTGGGTAGAGTAGTAAGTTGTTTTCTTTTTATCCTGTATCTTGTTCTCAGGATTTCTTGGGAAAATTAACATCTCTATTAGCTTTTATGTTTTTTCTATAGTGCCTTCATAGAGCAATCAAAAGTTTTCTGGTATTATCAATGTCTGTTATTGGTAAGGAGTTATGGCCATAAATAGGCAACATAGACTTCTACTACTTGTTGGGCCAAAAGAAAAGGAGAGAAAAAGGAAAATAAAAGAATGGTTGCTTAGGAAGACATTTTGTAAAGTCACAGTTTATATTTGAAATCTTAGATATCACTTGTAGTTAATGCGCACAAGGTAACTATTATTTTCATGTTTGCTCACTGAATAGCTCTGGATTCTGGACAATGATCTATCCTGGAAAAGTTTTGTTTACCTTGATGATCCGGAAACAGGTTTTGCATTAATAAATTAGTGAATAACATTTCTTGTTCGGCCTAATGTGCATTTGCTTTGGCAATACAGTGTTAATGTACATTCTGGATTCTTGCTTTTTTCCTTACTTAGGAAACTAATTTCTTTCGAATGCATATTACTTTAGATCTATTATATGTTGTTGGTGAAGATATGGGTTGTATCCCCTGTTCTCATTCTCACAATTTCCTCTCCACTTTTATTCTTGAAGATGGGTGCCAAACCTTCAACAATTACTGGTCTGTCAGGAACAGGAGACATTATGCTTACTTGCTTTGTCAATCTCTCAAGAAACAGAACAGTTGGAGTACGGCTTGGATCTGGGGAGAAGCTTGATGATATACTGAGTTCTATGAATCAGGTGCTTGTAAATACTTTTATGTACTTATTATCTGTTGATAATCGAAATTTTGCTTATAGATGACCATGTTGTCTAGGTGGCAGAAGGTGTGTCAACAGCTGGAGCAGTGATTGCATTGGCCCAGAAATATAATGTTAAGATGCCAGTATTAACAGCAGTGGCTCGGATCATAGATAATGAATTGACTCCGAAGAAAGCTGTACTTGAGTTGATGAGTCTCCCTCAGGTCATTCGAAATCTCTATTCAGTTCAATAAAGTTTCTTATGATTCATCCAATTTACTTTCTCTTGTCTATTTTGGCTCTCAGTTTTAGGAATTGAATAATGGCCTTGAATTGTTATTTGTTAAAGCTAATATTTTGGTTGCAGGTTGAGGAAGTTTGAGATGGCGCACTTTGTCCTGATGAATGATGATCATGCAATATAATTTCATTACAAGAACAATTTTGTGCAGAAGTTAGCATAGTCAAATTCTTTTTTCCCCATGGAACTTTCTGAATCTTGGGGATCATAGATACCACAACTAATTTCGTCTTCATTGCTGGTTTCCATGTGCCACAAAGACAATGGCTTGTCACTTCAGAATTCAGATAATTTATCTCATATCATATTCGTGATCTATGAAATAGAGGAGTGTACATTTAGATGCTTGTTGACTTGAAAGTCATGATACGTTACAAGAGACTCTGTTTTTTAGTTTGTCATGCAACATCCATTCTGTAATTCTACCTTATACTTGTTCTGTGACATCTACTTAAAATTCATATTTTCGTTTCTTTTTTTCTCTGTAATTTTACTCACAGCTTGAAATGAAATAAAAAGAAAAAAGCCCTTACTTTTTATCATTTGACTGAACTGATCAGTTGCGCAATCCATCCCCTATCTTCATCAAATTATGGAACAGCAATATTCAAGTTTTCTATGTTGATCCTTGGTACCATGGCTCCACAATGTGCTGGTCAGTTTGATAGCCAAAGATTGGTGTCCATTTTATGCTTATATCCATCATAACTCCTGAAATAGAATTTGTTGAGGAACTCGTGCCGTGGTAATTTAGCTGCGTCTGCTGACGTTGCAGGTGATTTCAAGGAAGTTGCTTCCTTTGGCAGTTGATGGGTTAGTGCTTTCAATGGTCAGCCGTCAAGAATCAGCAAAGCTTCTCAGTTCTCTCTCGTTGCTGAGCTGTCGACGAAATTTCTCTGCCAGATATTTTGACAAGAAAACTATATTTTCAAATATAATCATTTTTTTTTTTTTTTCAAAACACTTACATGCAAAGAAAACACTCAAAATACAAATTTAAAGTTATTTAGAGGTTGTCTAAAAATTGTTTAAAAGTCTAAACTTCTTCTCAGTTTTGAAGATATATTTTAAAGTTGAGTTTTTGTAAATCACACGTCATTTAGTTATTTAGTTTCTAATGATAATCCAACCGAATTACCAATGACTAACTTTTTTCTTTTGAATTTAAGTGTTTATATAATATATTTTTTTTACCTTAAAATTCTCGATTAGAAATAAGAGACATAACTTTCTATTTATAGGAAAACCTAAAATCCCTATAAATGATAAAATATTAATTTACCCCTTAAATAATATCATATATATTATTTTAGGTTAATTTTAGAAATTTATTCAATCAAGTCCCTAGGTTTTTCTAAATCTAAAATTGTAATTTCATTTATAAATTACACTCTAGTTCTTAATTTCTAAAGCTTATTTATAATCAAGTTACACTTGATTAATCATCTCATTTTAATTTTTGACCAATAGTTCTTATATGTGTGTGACTTATTAGGTTCCCTGATAAGTTGACTCAAATATAGATCGCAATCCTAAATAAAATTGGATTATATAAATTAAACAAATTAATTTATTATCAATTCAATAATTGATTGATTTATATTTGAAAATTAAGTACAATCTCTAGCAACATGTTGATTTCCAAAATATTAGGAAAGTCATAAGTTGGTTGACTTAAACTTTTAGCGATCAATTTTCCAGTGTAATTATACATTCATCAACAATGTTTCGATTTAGACATTATAGCATGAAGTGTGTATGCTGTGTCAAATCATATTTGTTCTTAACATTATAGTCATTGATTCTTTGAATAAGATTCGAAACCTTTACAAATCTCATTTTACCTGGTGCAAGGATTTACAATCAATACTATTAAAGATCAGATGAAACATTTTCCTTAATTCACCAAAAATGATGAATGTTTTTTTATTACTTAAATACCTTTATATAGTTCATGTTATACCCAATATTGCTCATTTGTTACCCTTGATTAGGAGGACAATGTGTAGCAAGATCAAAACATAACACTCCCTGTATAAGTTAACTCAGTGATTTCAAGTCTAAGGATCACTTACACAATCATCATGTGAGCCTTTCTACAGATATAAGTGATCTCTTCATATGAAATTCTCATGCGAGTTAATTCAATGAACATGTCATCTTACAAACACCTACATATTACTTCTAAGTATCTATCATATCTTAGCTTATGAGAACAGTTGCTTCATTTCACAAAAAAAAGAACATAATATGTATCAATCTCAATAGCACTTATTAACATTCAGTCTTAATAGAGTATTGACCGGGAATATTTTAGGAACAATGTTTTGAAGCAATAGAAATCTCATAATTATAACAACTTTATAATTTTCTTTGTAAAATATTTTTGTCACAAAGACTTTATCTATACTTTAGATTCATTAATCAAATATTTAATTTAGTAATAAAATATTTGATGAATATTAAAGATAGATAATTCTTTATTGATAAATAAATATATTTACATGAACAAAGTCAATGTCACGTGTAACCAATTGATTGACTACAAGGTATATACACTAACAACCTCTCACTTGCACTAAAGTCAATCACTCATGTACCAAAAACCATATCGCTCTACTTGACGATAATGTTTTTACTGGTATAATGGCTTAGTAAGAGGATCTACAAGATTCTCTTTAGTAGGTGATCATTATATATTTACATCTTTTCTTTCTACGATTCTCCAATCAATTGAAATTTTCCAAGTATATTTCTACTTGACGATAATGTTTTTACTGGTATAATAGCTTAGTAAGAGGATCTACAAGATTCTCTTTAGTAGGTGATCATTATATACTTACATCTTTTCTTTCTATGATTCTCCAATCAATTGAAATTGTCCAAGTATATTTTTTAGATCATTGATGAGACCTCGGTTCTTTTTTTTTTTTTGCAATGGCTCTATTGTTATAACGATACTGGACTACTATATCAATAATGTTAGGAACCACAACTAGTTCAGTGATTAACTTCTTGATACAAACATCCTTTTTTATCCCTTTCAACATAAAGGTTTACTCAACTTTGGTTGTAGAATCTACTTTGGTTTTTTATTTGAAACTCTTCTAACTCAGTACCATTATTTAGAGTAAAATATAATCCAATTGGATTTGCTATTTTCAATATTTGATTGAAAACTAGCATTCAAATAATCATAAACTATTAGTTTATCTCCTTCATAGACCAAAAAAACATTATTAATTCTCAAGTATTTAAAAATATTTTTAAGTATCTTTTAGTGACTTTTAATTGAATTAGATTGGTATTTATTAATTATGCTCAAAGCATAAAATACATCTGGTTTTATACATAGCATCGCATATATTATGAATCTTATATCCATAGTATATGGAATCATATCTCTCTCAATTTGTGTTTATGACACATATCCTAGGAGAGACATATGAAATGGGTAAGTATCCTCTTTTGGATTCTTTCATGCTAAACTATTTTAGTATCTTGTCTATGTATATGGATTGAGATAATACAAGTAACATTTTAGATCAATCTTTATAGATCTTTATTCCTAGTATATAGGTTGCTTCTCCCATATCTTTCATGGAGAGATCCTTAGACAACCAAATATTTACTAACTAGAGTTAAGAAATGTCATTTTCTATTTAATAAATGACATCTACATATTATATTAGGGAAATAACTCTACTCCTACTAACCTTTTATAAACATAAGGCTTATCTATATTTTTTTTTTATAAAATCAAACTATTTAATTATTTCATCAAAATAGATATTCCAACTCCTTGAAGCTTTCTTAAGTTCATAAATAGATTTTTATAGCTTGCATATTTTATTAACAAATTCTTTAGATTCAAAACTTTCAAGTTGTGACACATACACATCTTCTTGAAGATTCCCTATATAGAAATATAGTCTTGACATCCATTTACCAAGTCTTATAATCATGTTATGTAGTTATAGCAAGAAAAATCCTTATGGGTTTTAACATAGTTACCGGTAAGAAGGTTTCATCAAAGTTAACATATTTATCTTTGTTTGTAACCTTTGATAACTAGTCTAGCTTTGTATGTTTGTACATTGCTTTCCATGTCAGTCTTTCTCTTAAAGACCCACTAACAACCAATAAGTTTTTGATAAGAAGAGAATTTGGGACAAGAGATAAGGAAAGAACAGAGGAGAGAAAGGAAAGATTGTTTTATTAATTCAATGGTCCCCTTCCATACAGAGTTTGTGAGCCTAAATAGGCCACCCAAAATAACAATAATTC
>Ga0325414_1001318_pt1 | contig 23632 bp, 18 predicted proteins | sample PopdelMetagenome_8_FD_206183 | JGI IMG/M metagenome (GOLD analysis project Ga0325414, IMG submission 206183) | Populus deltoides microbial communities from Bellville, Georgia, United States - Leaf-PdKOR-R3 | ecosystem: Host-associated > Plants > Phyllosphere > Phylloplane/Leaf | place: USA... | reverse complement strand
ATGACTCACAAGACCAGGTTTAGAATATGTTACCTGGTGCGAATCAAGGCTTCGATCCCTCCTTTTCTTTCTAATGACAGCCGACCCTCCCCTCTTCTCTTCTTGTTCAATTTTTTCTTGTTAATCCTTTTCCCACCAGGGTTTATTTTACCTATAACCCTCAATCTGGGATGGGTTCTTGAAATTTTGGTGTTTCTCTCTTGATTTGTAAAAATAGATATAAAAACTCCCTCTTTTCTTTCTTTACGTAGCTGCAGATCTGTTTTTTGTGAGAATAGGAGTATTTATGCTCTATAATTATTCTTATTTGCATTTAGGCCCCATTTTCTTTAAGTGTATTCGTTCTTGCCCCCACTTCTTTTTAGTTTAGTTTATTTTCTTTAATTTAATCCAGCCTTGGTTTTTCTCGGGATTTACAGAAAACTTCTTTTAGAACCCGATACGAACACTATAAAGTTTTGGTGTTGCTGTTTAGGTTGATAAATGCCCCAGCACTCTTTATGAACCTGATGAATCAGGTTTTTCAGTTATACCTTGACAAATTTGTCATAGTGTTTATAAATGACATTTGGGTCTATTCAAGCTCCTTTGAAGATCATGAATGGCAGTTAAAGCAGGTGTTGGGGACCCTAAGGAGTCATTAGTTATACACTAAACTGAATAAATATGACTTATGGTTGAGTATTTTTTATATTGGGGTAGTATCTTATAGTGTATGTTTATAGCCTGATATTATAAAAAATCATTAGGAAAATATGCATGGATCCATAAATAATTCCAAAATGGTCCTAGAGTTTTCTTATAATTTTTTAAATTTTCTAAGAGTTTGTTTAACTATATACACAAATAAAAACAAATTAAAACTAAATGGAAATGGCATAGGGTGTATTTGTCTAACACGCCTTTAGCCTAAAGTCAAAGACATTACATATGCCTTAAGGGTGTGTTTGACAAACATGCCTTAAGGACCCAAACAAGGCTTTATTTCTTAAAAGAAAAAAGAGGTATGCCAAATACACCTTTAAATCTAGGTTAGGCTTGGGCTAGCCACATGGGTCAGACCTATTACACCAGAGACCCCAAACCCTTGTGTATGGGCTGGGCTCATGCCCAACCCAACCAAATTAGTTGTTCGAGAGATGGCCTAATGGGCCTTTTCTTTTTTAAAAAAAATTGGGCTGAACCCAACCTAACCATACGGGTTGGCTTTAAGTCCAGCCCATGCAACTTGTTCACTAGCCCAACCTAGTGACCACATTACTTTCCTTTGCATAACATGAATTATTTCATGTTCTGTAGGTTTGCTTAAACAATAACAAAAATGGAGAGAGGAGGAAAATTACTTGGGTTGTGGATGGGGCGTTACTAGATGGTCACTCAGTCATTGGTGGTGGTTTGGACATCATGGAGCTACTGTTGTCCACGGTGGTGGTGTTTAGGATGCTAGAGAAGAAGTTGTTGGTGGAGAAGAAAACATTGTGTAGGTTGTAGTGTGGGGGGAACTATTATTGTTAGCTGGCCTAGGGATGTCTTGGTCACTGGTTGGTGGTGGAGGGAGCAATGTTGTTGCTGGTGTTGGATGTGGTGGAAAGATATTGTAGTCCACGATGGTGTTGCCTGGGTTGGTGGTTGTGTTATCATGAAAAAGAAAAAAAGAAATGGTGGAAGTTGTTTGCTTGGTTAAAAACAAAAGGTTAAAAAGCTAGTGAAAGGTATTTTTCAAGGTGTCAGAGGTAATGTTTACTGGAAATGTAAGGGAATATTTGTTTTTTTGTTTTTAAGAAAAGCTGGTGCAATGGGTTTTATGCCTTTATTTTTCTCCTTTTCTTCTCCACAAAATTCATCTTATTTATAGGGTATGAAAGAAGGATACGAGGTGTTTCTTAGGCATGGTTTGTGGCTATTGATTTGCTTGAGAATCATCTTAATCGTTGGCCACAAACCAGCAACGTAGTACTGCAAAACTAGTACTATCAAAGCAAATTAGGTTAGAGTTTTTGGCCATTTATTGCAGTGGCTGTAGGGATGCAAACCGGCAAAGAAATGGACGAGGGTGTAGTACAATGTCAGAGGGTGAGGATGGTGTGTCTTTCGTCTTGTTTTGAGGATAAATGAAGCATTAACTGGCCTCCAAAAGTGGGTTTATAGGAAACTTTTCATCTTGGTTCTCGGTCTTGAATATTTTCAATTTCATCCTTAATTGACCTTCAAACTTCTATTTTCTTCAATTCACCTCCTTTTCAGTATGATCCTTGGTTTCAAATTTCTTCAATTTGACCTTTAATTGACCACCAAAGTTTGATTTTCTTGCAATTTTTATCTCTGATTTCTTTCAATTGAGTTTGAAAAAATTAAATATGTCCTTTAAAATTCAAATATTCTCAATAAGCTCAAATTAAGATTTCAAACTTAATTGTTTTTCATCAATTTAGTCCATAATAAAATTAATTTGACCTATTAAAAGTCTAATTAAATCATTGCACTTAATTAATTCTTTTAATTTGACCCAAATTAATTCTTAAATTTAATCAAACCTTTAATTGTGCTCATGATTAAATCAAATTAGCCTATTAAAAGTCTAATTAGTCCTTACACTTAATTGTTATGCAAATTTGTCCAATAATCTTTTAATTTGACCTTATATTTGTATTGTCTTTCAAACTAGGGTAGAATTGGGTTCCATATTTTTGTCCAAAATCTCAATTTTGTTCCTCCATGCATTTGAAAATCTTCTCAGAGGCTCTTGCCAAGTTGCTAATTTTATTTTTATTTTAATTTTGAAAGAAATCGATGATTTTGGGGGAAACACAAAAATCAAGTTATGACAACTGCCCCCTCTTACAATACTTATGATAGAAAGTCTTGTAAAAGACTTTAGATAGTAAGCTTGTAAAGAAGAAAAGATGAGAGATTGTGATTTGACTAGATCAAGAAATGGTCAATCCCTCTAAAAGTATCAAGAGTGAAGGCTTGAAACGCACTCATGAGAAAAAAGATTAGGCTAGAAAACGCACTATCTGGTACACGGGGACTAGAAAACACACTAAAAAAAATGGAAAAGGCTAGAAAGTGCAATATCCGGTATGCGAGGGTTAGAAATCATACTCGGAAGAAAAGATATAGGGCTAGAAAGCGCTCTATCTGATTAGTAAGGGCTAGAAAAGTACACCTAAAAGAAAAAGGGTAAGGCTAGAGAGCACATTATCCATTATGTGAGGGCTAAAAATCACACTTAAAAGGAAAGAGATATCAAAAGGAAAGAGAAAGTGCTAGAAAGTGCATTATCTGATAGAAGAGGGCTAGAAGCCACTCTCAAAAGAAAATGGATAAGGCTAGAAAAGGCATTATACGATATGCGAGGACTAGAAAGCACACCCGAAAAGAAAAAGATAAGGCTAGAAAGCACACTCAAAAGAAAATGAATAAGACTAGAAAGCGTATTATCTAATATGCGAAGACTAAAAAGCACACTTGAAAGAAAAAAGATATGGCTAGAAAGCAAACTATTTGATGGGTGAGGGCTAGAAAGCGCACTCAAAAGAAAATGGATAAAGATGATATCTTTTGCTTGAAAGGTTTGAGTCTATTAAGGATTCTTTCCTATGCGATATGTTATGATTAATATGCATATATTCTTACTTAAGAAATATAGGTCCCCTTTCTTCGTGGGCTCTTTCTTTCAAAACTTTAATCCTTGTAGCAAGCTTTTATGGCTCTTTCACTTCTGCTTACCCCAGCCACAACTCGTGGACTTGACCTCTAAGGAGAGATGCTCATTTGATGATCTCAGATGATACCGACATACCCCATTATCTGAAAACCCTTATCTCAATAATTGTGACCTATTCCATGATGTCTTTTCTCAAAAGTTTTTGGAGGATTTGAATAGCTTTGTTTCCCATTTTATGTTCTCCTAAAAGAGGAGTTATGGAGCCAACCTTTACTATTTTGTTTTAGTTGCCCCCAGCCTGATCATGCCACTAGGTATATTTATCTTGTTTTGTTTGCTTGAAATTTCTCAAGGCTTATATCTTATAAAAAAAGGGCTTGGCTATTTACAAGAGATTGCTTTCATAAGATTTTTATTTTTTTGGAATTTCAAAGCCAATTCCTAAACACAAGAACCATTTCGATGTTAGTTTAAAGCAAATTTGTTCCAAAAAGAATTCAAGCAATCCCTATAGATAAGGTTTCATAATAGTTGAAAATCTTTGTTGTTTTATTGTCAATTAATAAAAATGTGAAGTGACATTTTGTTGGTCAAACAATTTTAAGTTGAGAATTTTTTTTTTAAAAAAAAAGGTATTTGAAGCATTCATTTACTTGTATGAATAATGAAGCATAATCGAGGCTTCTCGAAAACAACTCATTTTCACATGGAAAAGCATCACTTACCAATCCAGATTGCTCACCTTCAACTAGAAAGGGCTTTATTAGTACATAATATGGGTTTTGGCTATTGGATATTTAATAAAATGGTACTTGTAGGCTCAAAAGGTGTTTAAAGGATCTCAAGAATGAAGATCACCTAAGCTCATTCCAAAACCTTTTTTTTGGTAATGGGATTCCTAGATATTAGGGTTGACTTTGTAAAATGGTTTGGCATGCCCTCAACATTTAGACTATTTGACTATGAATATCATCATTATATTCATTGTTTTGAATTTATTCATACCTCCAACTTTGTTTGGGCACCTTTAATCATTAAGGATCATTTTGTATATTATTGCGGTCAAATTATTTTTCTAATCCATGTATTTTCCCCTAGTGAGGAGTGAGATCCTAGTTAGAGTTGATTTTCAAGAAAAACTTGCTAGGCTCAAAGGGGGAAAAGGATATTTTTTAGTGTTGTGAAAGGATTATTAGAGATGGTCTTTCCTAATTTTAAACGCATGCTTTTAGGAACGGTAAGGTTTACTTTCCTTCACTTTGGTCATGCAAAATTATTTTTCATTGTGATTATGAATCATTATTCATTCAATTAAAACTCAGCTTCAATGTTATTTTATGGTGTTTGGTATATTTTTTGGTTTGTAAGCATTTGATCCCAAAACTCACTTGTGAAAAACAAACACCAATTTAACCTCCACATTTGTACTAATAACTTTGATTTCCCAAAAACTTTTGTGAAAACACAAAAACAAGGTTTTTTAAGTTTACAAGATCATGTAGAGTTTTTTTTTTTTTAGAAAGAGGAAATACACCAAAGAATTCTTGGCCAAACTTTGATTTTTATTAATTTAATAGGCAAAATACTTTAGGAATAGTATTTCTTTACGGGTTTAGGTATATCATCTCCATCCATCTTAGTTAAAATTATAGCTTATTCGGAAAAAGCCTTCTTCACCATGTAAGGTCCTTTGTAGTTCAGTGTCCATTTACTCTAATCTTTTCCCAATGGCAGCAAGATCTTTTTCAATACTAGGTCTCCCTCTTTAAACACTCTTGGCCTAATCTTTTTGTTATATGCCTTAGCCATTCTACTTTGGTACAACTGGTGGTGACAAATGGCTACCAATCTCTTTTCACTTATCAGATTCAACTGCTCAAATTTTAGCTTTGACCATTCTAATTCTTCTAGTTTTGCATCCATTAAAACCCTTAATGATGGAGTCTCCACTTATAAAGGCAACGCTACTTCCATCCTGTATACTAGAGAGTAAAGGGTTGCACCCGTAGAAGTTCTGATTGCAGGGTGGTACACGTGAAGTGCGTATGAAAGCATATATACCAATCCTTATAGGTGACCACCATCAAGTTTCCCAACTTTTAGACTCATGATGCAAGCATTATACTCGGTCATATTATTGGTGCATTCAAATTGCAACCTTAGCAAAACAGGGTACTGCACATCCTCATCATGAAGGTTAAAATTCAGTGGCTTATAATCTTCCACAACATGATCTGCCTAGATGGTCACTAATCGCACTTCCTTTTACAACCTTTCTTGTCGTATAAACAATGATGTATTCTTTTAACAACACTTGTCATCTTGCTATCTAGCTTGACAAGTAAGGCTTTTCACATATATATTTGAGCGGATCCAGTTTTAAGATCAACTAGGTCATGTAGTACAACATATACTGCCTAGGCCTTTTTACACCCCAAACCAAGGCACAATATAGCCTTTTGAAGGCAATATACTAAGATTCATAATCATTAAACTTCTTGCTCTAGTAATGGATAACTTGTTCTTTCCTCTCTGACTCATCATGTTGGCTCAACATGCATCCCATAACTTTTTTGTCACCATCAAATATAGGAATAGAGGTTTTCCTGGTATAGGAGGCATTATCAATGACGAGTTTTGGAAATATCTTTTGATCTTATCAAAAGCTTCTTGGCAATATTATTTTATACTCCGAGATTTTTCTTTCCAAATAATAGAAAATCGACTCACACGTTACCATGAGTAAAACTTCTTACTTCTTTCTCCATCTTAGGCACCAACATATCCTAGATTTCCTTTACTTTATTCGGATCAACTTCTTGACTGCTTAGTACAAAACCCAACAATTTTTCAGTCCTTAACCTGAATGAGCACTTTATGGGATTCAATCTTAATTGGAATTTTTGCCACCTTTCGAACAATTTCCTCAATACCTGCTCATCATCTTCTTCTTTCTTTGATTTGGCAAGTATATCATCCACATAGACTTCCACTTCTGGATGTATCATGTCATAGAACAAAGTGACCATTGCTCTTTAAGTGGCACCAACATTCCTCAATCCAAATGACATCACTTTATAGCAAAAGGTTTTCCAAAGCATGAAAAATATAGTTTTCTCATCTTCCTCTACCATTCTAATCTGATTATATCTTGAGAACCCATCCATGAATGAGTACGTGGCACTCTTCACAACATTGTCGACTAAGATACATAAGTGGGGCAGAGGAAAGTTATCCTTCTAGCTTGCCTTCTTAAAGTCTCTATAATCCACACATACCCTGATTCTGCCATCCTTCTTAGGAACTACAACTACATTAGCCACCTATAGAGGATAATGGACCACATTATGGAATTCTGCATCTCATAGTTTATGTATTTCTAACTTCACCTTAAGTAGCATATCCGGGTGCATTTGTCTGGTCTTTCATTTGACCGACTTCTTTCCACCAAGGGAATAATATGTACCATTATGTCAGTGTCTAAACCAGGCATATCTACATAAGTCCAGGAAAAGACATTCATATATTCATGTAACAAATAGATTAGGCCATCTTTTTCCCTAATTGTAATAAGGGTACCAGTCTTCAATTATTTCTTTTCTTGTTCAATACCCAAATTTATAATTTCTACCTCTTTACTAATAGGTTTCCAGGTTTTCTCATAATTCTCCATCAACCTAGTAAAACTCTTTTATTTCCTTTTCTTCCTAGTCTTTGTCATATATTGCAATTATATTATGAAAGTTTGGCCAATCACTCTTAATGCAATGGGTTCATGAATTGATGGAACTTTTAATGTTCCTAAAAATGTAAAGTGTGCTGTGTAAGTGTGTTATTTGCATGGAAAATAAAGAAAACAAAGACACATTTTAGACCCAAGAAAATGCATGATATCATTCAATTAAAAAGGCTCTTTTGATAAAGAAGATCTTGTGACATTATGAGATAAATTGCATCAAGACAAAAACAATGTAGAAATAACAGAACATAAAAAGACATCTAGAGAGAGGTAAAACATCAAAACAAAACAAAACACTTTAGCAAACATGGTCAAACAATAAAAATTATTTTTTATACGCAACAGGAGCAGACTCCATCTTCAAATTCTAGTATGCCTCTCCCTCAGCCAGCTTCTTCACAAAGGCTTTTGCAGGGATATCATCGATGGTGTACACAGACAGCTGTAGCAGCATCTCATCTTCTGCGATGACCTTCACTTCCTCAATCTATTCCTTGTCTTAACATTCCAAAGCACTGTTGTGGAGGTCTTCCATTCCAGATTTGATCACCTCCACAAACCTTGGAAAGTTTGTTTGAAGTGGCATGTTGGTAGGGCCTTCCTCTTTTGGCTCTCATCCTTCAATCATTGCCATTTTAACTTCCCTTCTGTTACTACCAACCTGCCATCTTTCTTAGGCTTATACCTGAGATCAAATCTCTAGTTCGCACATTTAATTTCATCAAATTGACTCACTCAGGCATCCTAATATTAGGATCATACTGGAAAGGAATCCCATGCTTCAGGAAGCAATTGACGACCATCATTATTGCTTCCAAAATTTTCAGTCTTCTCAGTATCATGCCTTTAGGAACCCATTCGACATTTATGATTTTGAAAGCATGAATACTTTTATTTCTGCAATCTTCTTCCTCGATGAATGATACAACCATATTCTTGATCATAGAAATTTTCTCTTCAACCTTGATAGTTATCAGCATCCCATTCATAATATATTTTAGGCATTGGTGTAATGAGGAGGCTACTGCTCTAGCCACATGGATCCATGGTCTTCCTAACAATATACAATAAAAAGAATGAATATCCCTCACCTACAGTGTCACCAAGAACATCTATGGCCCCACAAATAACTCCACTTTGAAGGTCCCAATTATCTACCTTGGCAAGTCATCATATGGTCTTGTTATCATGGTACTAGGTTTTATGTGTGACCCATCGATGGGCATTTCTTTCAACATGTGCCTGGACAACACATTCAATGTTGAACCGTTATCAATCAGTACCTTCCCGATTAAGACATTTTTTGCATCATATTGTAATGTACAATGTTTTGTTATATCTAGTACTATCAGGATCCAAATCATATTTGGTAAAGTATAGATAATTTGAAGCCTGGATCCTTCCTCCTAAATGTTTTATAGTGTCCTGGTTGATATCTTGAGGTATGTATGCCTCATTCAACACCTTTTGCAGAGCCTTCCTATATGACTTAGAGCTCAAAATCAATAACAATAATGATATTCTAGCAGAAGTCATCTTAAACTGCTCAACAATAATGTATTCATTGTGTTTCATCAGCTTTAGGAATTTATTGATCTCTTTTTAGTGACAAATTTGTTCACTTTCTCAATCAGGTTAACTACTTTCCCCTTTGCTTTCTTTTATTTCTCAAGCTCTTCTAGGTTGAAACATTTTACGCTACAGGATAAGCCTCCAACTTTTGCTTAGAAATCAGGCACTAATTGCACGCTCTAGAAGGATTACTCATAGTTATATTGTAAGGAATTGTAGTTTCCCTTACTTGTCATTATAGGTTTTGAGAGAATTAGTTTGGGCAATCCTTCTACAGTGAATTATACCCAGCAGACTTCCTTGTTTTCTAGGTTCATCTATCATGGATAGTTCTCTACCTGTTTCCTGTTTCCCTCTCAATTCTAAAGGTTCCTCGAATCAACATTTGTATCATCTTATTGTAGAAACCTTCATATTGATTGATCGTATGGCTTTCTTCACAGTGATACTTACAAAAATACCTTCTTGTTAATCCATCTTTATAACTACCCTTCTTGTACCTGGCTTCTATTAGCATTTTGTGAACCTTATCGAGCAACAACTTTAAACTCTAAACTTTCACCTCTAATGCATTTACTGTTCTGCTACCCAAGGCATGATTGTATATAAGGTTTGTATTTACATTCGGGGTCTCCTCAAATATTATCCACCCAACTTTAATTAATTACAAGAGCTTTTTCTTAAAGGCATTGTAGGTATTGATGCTATGCCTTATGACGATGGCGTGATATTCACAGGTTAGTTCGGCTTATGCTAGTTGTGATAGGGTGGTTGTAGTGGCATGGGTAGTACTGAAGCTGTTTTGTCGATACTTAGTAGCTTTTGGTACATCTCACTCAAGGATAATGTTAGCGGGTGTAGTTGTTCCTAGGTTCTTTGGTAATTTGTCCTAGATTGATTTTCAGCTTGGTTGTTTTGGGTTTTAGGTTTTTTGATAGGAAAATAGGAGTTAAAGTTGATGTTGGCGATTTGGGATGAAGGAGATGGAGTGTTGTAGTTTTGGAATTTGTTTTTGTTACTTGTGTAGCCAACCTTGATATGATCAACATCCTGCTTCTTCCTTCCAAAACCCCTATTTTCAGTAGGCGCGAAGATCTTACCACTTTTTATGCCTTGCTCTGTACGCTCGGTCATGGCTACAATGTATATGAATTTTTTTGTTGAATTACCCATCACATATTCATAGTATGACACTTTGAGCATATTTGCAAATAAAGCAACCATCTCCTTGTTTAAAAGTGGAGGATGTACTTATGCAGCTAGATCCCTCTAATGTTGAGCGCACTCTCTCATTATTTCTTTGTCTGTCTTCTCTAGATGAGAAAGGCTTGTTCTATCGAGGGCAATATTCATATTGTATATATATTGTTTGATAAAAGTATCCACAAGGTCTTTCCATCTCCAAATCTTTATGTTATCTAACCTTATGTATCAACTTAACATTGTCTCGCTCAGATTGTCGTGAAAAAAATGAATCAACAATTTTTCATCATGCACTACTTATGTCATCTTGTTACAATAAGACTTAAGATGGGTGACAGGACACTAAGTTCTAATGTACTTTATGAACTTGGGTACACATAACTTCTTTGGTACTACAATATTCGGGACCAAACACATTTTACGGCTTGTATGGGATCATACATATCTACTCCTTTAATAGCCCTTACTCTATTTTCTAGTGTAGCTATCTTATCATGATCAATGTCCTCATAGGACTTTGTTTTGTGAGATTCATTGGTGAATGCATTTACAACTTCTAGGACTAGTGTAAGTATTATTGACTACACAAATGCTCTATTAAATAGAGGTTTATGGCTTTGTCCACCTATCATTTCTTCAGGTTAAATGGTTGTCTGGTTCTAAGCAAAAGTCATAGGCCGATTGGACTGGCCTTCACTATAGATTTTTTTAGCATTTGCTTGAGCAAGCTAGCGATGTGGGCCATGTTATCCTTTAAAAAATCCAACTCTTTTTGGAAATGAGCATCATGATGAACGCGTTTTTCATCTTCCATGTTTCTTTGTCGAAGTCTGGTGGAGTAAACTTTATGGATTTGAGCTTTTCAAAGACCTATATTTCAATTTGGGCATGCATTTATGACATTTAAACTCTAAGATATGAATGTATGCATGCTTATGAATGTAAGTGTATGTACACATATATCGGGTATGGATTAACCGGTTCAAAGATTTGATCTATGACTTCTTTATGGAGTACTCGTAGAATCTATAGTTTGATGGATTTGAAGAGATTTTTTTTAGTCCTCGAATCGGTTGAATCCCATACACATTAGAAAGTACCATTAAAGAGTGGGTCTAAGCCCTTTTTCATTTATGAAAAGCAAATAGTTCATACAAGGAGTTTATATTATGGAATAAAACTTCTATACATCTCTACTCATTCTGAAATATCTCCCCCCATATGGCTACATTTGTAATAGAAGCTAAAACCTCACTCAAATACTCTTTATACTTGCCAAAGTTGTTGTAGATCATGCAGGGTTTCATTCATAATTCATTTGCCTTTTGAACCACCTTATCAATCAACATGCTTGTTTATTTAGTTTTGTAATGTAACAAAGTGTTGTCTTTAAACAACGCATCATTGCTCATGGTCAATGACTCATTGTTCCTATCCAGTATCTTAGTAAAGCTGCCACAAGAGGAGTTTTTTTACGTATAACAAAAGTATCCGTGAATGGTTCACTTTATTGGCTTACTTGAAAGAGAAACATATTCGCATGTGATGTGAAAAGGGAGAGTTATTTCTTGTTCCTACTTCCTCTACTAGTCTTCGAGGACACTTATAGCAAAGATATTGGGCTTGTCAAGTACAAAGAACAACTTGTCATGACCTGCATTAATAGGTAAAGTGATTTCATGGAAGTATGGATCATGGGGAGTTACAACAGAAAACAATGGAATGAAAGGCATTCAATAAGCATAGGGGTTTTAACAAGGAAAGAATTACAATTGGGCATAAATGTTGGAATTTCCCAGTTTTTAAAAACAATTGCCCCAAGCCACCATCCTCTAAAATGTCCCCCAATGACTTTGGCAATTATAGAAATACCCATGTGAAAATACAAAAATACCCCAACATGCAAAGCTTCTTTTTTTTTTTTGTCTCATCTAAGGTTACTTTTGTATTTACATTGTACAATAACGGAAAAAAAAAACATAAAAGCTCTTGTCTAGTAAGCCACTAATTTTTTGATTTGGGGGGCAAAAAAGTATTTTCACTGTTAAGAAGTTTATGAAAAGTCAAGAAAGCCTTAGACCCAAGGTTGTTAAAATCACAAGTTGACTCGTAAAATTATATGATTTTACAGTCAACATGTATATACCATATAAAATCGGATTAAAAACTCGAAAATTAGCAACCTCGATCATACTCGGTCAAATCGATAAACTCGGACCGAGTTTATAAGTTTGACAAAAGTGAAAAATTAATTGACTCCCCTCCCCATCAGGCCATCACTCACTCCCCAATCTCCAGTCTCCCCTTTCCCCTTTGGCTTTTCTCAAAACTCAAGTTCTCAACTCTAGTTGGTTTCACAACTCTCTCTCTCTCTCTCTCTCTCTCTCTCTCTCTCTCTCAAAACACCTATTTTTTCTTTACTTTGTTTGTCTCTGTTCTTCCTCAATTCTCCACTCTCCATCTTCTATGCTCTCACGTCTTGCCTCTCTGTAGGTTAGTTTTTTTTTCTCTTGGCATACTTGATTCTTGAAGACTTGTTTCTCGAGATGAATTTGCTGTAAATTACTTAATTATTGCCACTGTTCTTCCTGAATTTAGTTTCCTGCCATTATTCTTCTTGTCATTGTTCTTCCTGAATTTAGTTTCCTTCCATTGCTTTTCATTTGCTTAGTTTTGTTTTCTTTTATTTCGATGTTGGGTTCTCTAAGGTTGTCTTGCTGCAATTTTGTTTCCTACCATTGTTTTTTCCTCTTGGTTGTTTTCTTTTTAAAAACTTTTCTTTGCTAGGTTCGTAATAACATGGTAGAGAACAATTCAATCAGTCCACCCATGATTCACAACGATACATGGGTGGAAAGTAGAAACATAAAGAAACTAAGAGTAGAGAGGTGTTATTGTTTATCTAAGATTGACTAACTTACTAGAGTGGAAAAGAACAAAAACAAGGGAAATGGGGAGCAATTAACTTATGTAAGCAAGATGGTATTTCACTGGTCCAATCATTTTCTGTTATTGTTTATGGTTCATGAACCCATCTTTCTATAACTCCAATCATTTTGTTTAGCCGGAGCTACATATATATTCCACTAGTCCTTTCTAGTTCTTGTCTCTATGAAAAATATGATGGCTCTGCAGAATTTTCAAACCATCCATTGAACCATATAAATCATCAAGATTACAATTATGTAAACAGAGATGTGATACAAGTAACTCATATGTTGTACTGTGAAACAAATATCAAATGACCGCTACCCATCTGTTGTGTAATCTTTTAGCAATCTTCTCTTGAACTCTCCCATGTTATTGAAGATAAGAAGCTAGATTTCCTCCGGAACAAAACTCTAGGACCGGGAACATGCAACATTCATCCTGAGATTGCAGATATTTTGATCTGTAAAAATGAAATATTATGGAAACAGATGGAATTTCAAGGATTTAATTAGTTACATGTATACTTCTACATCATTCTACTTTATCTAAATCAATATCCTCAGTGGTTTAGTCATTTAAGAATTTTAAGGATTCATGTTAATGAAATTAATAATTAGAGTAACTGGTATTTATCTACAATTCTTTAAGAGATAGCAGCTTGGATAGAGAGCAGGAAAGGAGTTGTAGATATTGCTGAGTAGAAAACAACTGAGTCAGAGGCTTTCAACACTACATTTGCCAACACAATCAAAATGAATCTAACCACTGCCCATCTTTCTATGACTCCAATCATTTTGTTTAGCCGGAGTGACCGGTAAAGATCATTCAAAAGAAATGTATAAAGACATGTTATTCATTCATATAGTTTCCTCTCTGATAGATTCCTATTTGACTATAATTTAAAACATATAGTATTTGCAATAATATATTGTTGTCTGATACTAGTAGTAGCATTAATGTTCACAATATCAGTGTTGGTATTAGTACTAGCAGTAATAATTCTTTAGATGATAAAGATTCTGATGAATGTTTTAGGAATAACGAGGAAGATAAAGTCAATGAAGCTGATTTTAGTTTACATGACACATCAACAGATTGTTTGTTGATTTTTAGTTAATGAAATTCTATGAATATAATTGTATTGTATTGTATTTTTAAATTTTTTAAATCATGTATGAATTTTAAGGTGTTTGGACTTTTATATTGTTTATTTCATTTTTATTTTAATTGTGTTATATTATTTACTACTTGACTGAAATTGTCAATATAGAATCAGTTAAAATATTTTACTTATGATTTTACAATCCGAGTTTATATTGTATATTCCGTGTTATGTCGAAAAAATATTTTTGATAACCTTACCTTGGCCAATTGTTCTAAATTTTATTGACTTTAAGGATAAAAGAGTATTTTTACACACATGAAATATTATCCTACCCTCAAACTAATACTCCGAATGATAAAATTAAATAAAAATCTCATTTTAAATGATGAATTTTTAAAAAAAGAGATAAAAAAACACAAAGGAATTAAAAACTCCATATTAAAGGATGAAATTAATAAAAAAAACCAAAAAATAAAAAAATAAGGCTAAAAAAATTATTATATGATAAAAAATACAAAGAAAATGATTTACCATCAACTTAATACTAAATGATAAAATTAAATAAAAACCTCATGTTAAAGGATAAAATTAAAAAAAAATAGACAAAAAAAACAAATCCAAAAAGAAATACAAATCTCATATTAAATAACGAAAAAAAAAACAAAAGAAAAGATTAAAAAAACTAAAATACCAAATGGCCAATTAAATAAAATCAAAATACGTGTGCTCGAGGGAGGTCCATGCATAGTTTTGAAACCCGACCCGGTAAGTCGACCCAGGACCCGGCTGATCCGGGGCTGAAACCGGGCCGAGTTAAAAAAATAAGAGAAGTAAAAAATCCGGCTGAGCCGACGAGTTGACCCGGCAAGACCTGGTCAAAAACCGGGTTCCAATTCATTAACTATTTATTTTTTTAACTAAAACAATATCGTTTTGATTTTTAAAAAAATAGGGTTAACTTAGGTGATCCGGACCTTGACCCGAGTTTAAAAACTCCTGATCCATGTACCTAGTTCTTATATTTTATTTTTTTTCTTTTAACAATGAGTGTGGTGGCCGTCCTTTTTTAAAAAAAAATTCATAAAGAAAAATATTGCTGCTCTTGTACCTATAAAATGATATATCATGCATATTGTGTTTTTTCACAAGGAAATATATTGCTGCTCGTAATGCTCTAACCCACGAGCTCACATTACAACCGACACGCATGAACCATTGAGTAAGAAAACGAATTTGTCAGCTAAACACGTGTCAAGCCCTCTTATTACGATCAACTGATAGTGGTGGATCTCAGCTCAAAAAAACTCTGGGTATTCAGCTCACAATGGAAGAGCTTTCAGCCCAAGTGGTGGATGTGAACATGGATGGTTGTATCTTGTGGCCTAATTGACTAAATCTAATTAATATTCTTATTTCAATTTTCAATTTTTGGATGGCTTTTCCTATTCGTGAACATGGATGCTTATTTCTCTCTGCTTTCAGATTGTACGGTTCATCAAGAATGATGAGGTCTGATAGTTTTGAGAAACTATCTTTATAAATGGCGAAGCTACTGAGAGGGTGGAATTTCTCAGTAGGCATTTTGTCAACTGGAAAGAGATCTCTCAATTGAAACAAAGGGACGCTTTAATATTAATATTCATTCATTATACCCAAACGTGTGATATTTATATATATCTGTGTGTGTGTGTGTGTGTGTGTGGAATCTGTGTTTATAGTAAACAAGGCTAAGCAGTTTGTTTAATAACTAGAAACTGGTGCGGGATCCTTGTTACCTGAGCTGTATATGGCTTTCCTTCTTAAATTGGGAATTCCCAAAGCAAATTCTATGATCGGCATATTCTCTTTTTTAAAAAAAAAAAAAAAAAAAACAATAAGGACAAGGGATGTGAAAAATAGAAAGCTAAAATAAAAAATATATTAATTTATCATTTCGCTGCTTGTTTTGCTTGCTATATTAAGGAGAATATTAAATAAAATGTTCAAATACTATTTCATTTTTATATATCTTACAAAAATGTCAAAATATTATAAAATATTATTCATTGAATAATATTTGTTTGCTATAGTTTTTTTAAATAGGAATCATCTAAATTATCTTTAGATCCACCAAATCAACCCAGTCATATTATATTATTAAAATAGTTATTTATTAAATATATTAAAATAGAATTAACTCTTCTATATAACTCTTCGAGAAACCATATTACCAATTTAATTCATATCATCTGCCCATGAAAGAGAGGTTCCCCCTCATTGATGTCATTGATGGACACTTCTCTATTATTATATCTTCTAGTGCCCGTACCCCGAATCAATAGTACCTAGCGGGATAAATTAGTGGCAGAATTGACATCACATGACATAACCATATGAAGCCATTCTTTAGTCATCTTATTATTTCTTCTGGTCTGAAGGTGCTGTGAATATAACAGGAGAATATTAAATGGAACTACCAAACAAAGAATATCACCTCCATATCTTTAATCCTACCTCCTTACATAAATACCAGACTTTTTAATACAATTAGGCAAAACTAGAGCGAGCGAAAGAGCATGGAACTTGATAAGCTAAAGTTCTCGATTGTCTTGACTGTTTTTTGTGCCATGACAGTTTTATGTGCAGGTTACCCTTCTAGCTCTCAGAAATATACATTAGGCAAGTTTGATAAAGTTCTGCTGAATATTTATTTCCCTCTTTATCTTGCCATGTTATTGCAGTGGCTTACGATCCATTGGATCCCAATGGGAGCATAAATATAAAATGGGATATCTTGTCTTGGACTCCTGATGGCTATGTTGTGAGTGTCATCTCATTTTTCTTCAGATATTTGTATTATGTAATGCCACGGCTAGTTTATCAGCATAAAGTAAGCACAATGCAAAGTACTCAATTATATTTGTCATTCATTATGGTCTTGAACTTGTTAGAACTCTTATTCTATAGTTGCAGCTACCAAATAGAAAGTTAGCAAACTAGAGCACTGTAGAGGGCTAGAATCTGCTCATGTTCTAACAGCATATATGCGAATTTATCAGTTACATTACTAGCTTGCCTCTTAGTTAGCAAGGGTACTCAGTTAGCATTGAAGAACTCGTAAAATTTGGTCAAAATTTAAACATGCAGTTTCCAACTGAAGGGAAGAGCATCGATTAGCTTATGTATTCTGATTTGAAGTCACTGAAATTGAGATATTTTTTAGGCAGTTGTGTCAATGAATAACTTTCAAATGTATCGGCAAATAATGAGCCCAGGGTGGACTTTAGGCTGGACATGGGCTAAGAAAGAAGTGATTTGGTCAATGGTGGGAGCCCAAGCCACTGATCAAGGAGATTGTTCCAATTTCAAAGGCAACATTCCACACTGCTGTAAGAGAAATCCTACAGTTATTGACTTGCTCCCTGGAGTCCCTAAAACCCAACAGTATTCTGATTGCTGCAAGGGTGGTGTTTTGGCATCTTGGGGACAAGATCCTAAAGCCGCAGTTTCATCATTTCAGCTCAGTGTTGGTCTCTCTGGTACATCCAATACAACAGTTGCACTGCCCCAGAATTTCTTTTTGCTTGGTCCAGGACCAGGCTATACGTGCAGTGCAGCAACAATTGTTTCACCTTCAGTTTTCTTCTCAAGTGATGGGCAGCGAAAAACACAAGCAATGAGTGAGTTGGTCTTCCTCTTAAAATCTCCTCTGGCCAGTGTAGTTCCTGCGTAGAGAGTTCTGATTCTTTGATTATCTGTTTCTATAATATTGCAGTGACCTGGACTGTGACATGCTCTTACTCGCAAATGCTTGTGTCTAAGAATCCCTCCTGTTGTGTTTCTTTGTCATCCTTTTACAACTCTAAGATCACTCCCTGTCCGTCCTGTTCTTGTGGGTGCCAGAATAATGAAAATACTAGCTGTGTCATGTAAGAAGACACACTCACTTGAGAAACAAGTTAAATGTATTTGACGCTGCATCGATTAGTGTGTTCGTTCTGCTAGATGTGTCTCTGTTCCTGATTCATGTATTTGAACTGTAAAATAACAGGAGCAATTCCAGAATTTCAAGTGTTGTAGAAGCAAGTACATCAATGCTTGAGTGTACTTCACACATGTGCCCAATCCGGGTGCATTGGCATGTCAAGGCCAACTACAAGGAGTATTGGCGTGTGAAGATTACAGTCACCAATTTCAATTATCGGAAGAATTTCACACAGTGGACTCTTGTTGCTCAGCATCCAAACCTCAACAACGTAACCAGAGTTTATAGCTTTCTCTACAAGTCATTTACGCTCTTCAATACCATAAGTAAGTCCAAAGTCCAAGAAAATCCGCCTTACATGGTTTCTTTTATTTGTGTATAGTTCTGATTCACTGGTAATGGTGCTTTCATTTCTTATGACACAAGCATTCCTCTATGCAGACGATACTGCCATGTTTTATGGGAACAAAAATAAAAATGACATGCTCCTGGAAGCCGGGCAAAATGGGAATGTTCAATCAGAGATTCTGTTTGGAAAGGACATGAGCAGATACACATTGGAGCATGGCTGGGGTTTCCCTTCGAGAATTTACTTCAACGGTGATGAATGTATTATGCCTCCTCCTGATTCATATCCATTTCTACCCAACTCTGCTCCTTTCAGTCCAACAGCCTCCTCAACACCAGCCATATTTCTAATTCTCATATTGCTAGCCCTTCGGTGTTCGTTGTTCTAGTAGATACTGAACCTAGCTGGATAGGATTAATTGGGAAGTTCTTACGAAGACAAGGAGCCATCTTATGAATGTACCAACCTTTTGTCCCTTTTTTTTTTAATTAAAATGTTGAAAATAAACCACTTGGTTTACAGAAAGATGAAGCACCGCTGGAAATCATATACATAAGGATCGACGTGTAGAATTCGCTGTAGTTTATTAAAATACGACTCGGGAGATTAATATATATGTGATTTACTTATGATCAGGTGCTCTCTCAGATTATGTATTCTAATGCATTGATGGAGAATACTGTCGGTAGATGGGTCCGTGGCTCGTTTATATTTGTATAAATTTTAATTCGCCTCCCGTGAGGTTATTAATTTGTATTGTCTATTTCAATTTTACCTTTAGAGTTTGATTTCTATCAATAAGCTCCGACAAGTTTCATTGTAGATTCAATCTATTTCCCGCCGTCCATTTATATTAGTAATAGTAGCAGAAATCATCGTTCGTGATTTGACATATTAATATTGCTGATGGAAATTTCATCGGCAAATTTAAATGAATTAAAGACAGACAGTCTTCTCACATCCTTTCCACTTCTCACTTTCATAATATATATATATATATATCAGTAATGTTAGATTTCCTCTTTTAGTTCTATTTCACTCTTCCATTTTTATTTTTATTTAACTTATTTATGTTTTAAATTAATTTATTTAAAACAATTATGGAATTTATAGTGTAATTATATATTTAAGTGTTTTACAACTTTTCCTAGATAATTTTGTTGTATTAATATATGATTTGTATTTTAGGGTTTGTTTAGGATTTGGGGAAAATGAATCTTATATGTTATCTGATGAAATTAAGTTTGATTTTGTAAATTATGTGTGTTATAATTGAAGAAATGATGGATAATTTAATGATATCAATTATATTTTGTTAATTTTATTGTTAAATTAGAAATTTAGAGAAAATTTATTTTTGTGTAATTGATAATAATTCAAAGGTATTAATTTAGGTTGACTAAGTTGAATTGAATAAATGATGGATAACTCATTAGGTACCAATTATCTTTTGTCAATTTTATTATTAAATTCAAATTTTGATGGAAAATTAAATTTGTGTGAAATTGATACTAATTAGGGTTTATCATGTTTCAATATATGAAGTGTTGGATAGTTATTGGATTGTGATTTAAAAAAATAATAATTTATCTTCAAAGAGTTGAGAGTTTCATTAATTTTGTACTTTTTAATTCAAAGAATATTAGTGAAAGTGAAATTAGATATCCATGCGCTAAGTGCAAAAATAAAAAGTTTTACTATAAAGATATTGTGATGATACATCATCTTAAAAAGGGGTTTATCGAGAAATACTTAAATTAGTTAGTGTACGGAGAACCCTATGTTCCTTACAAATTAAACCATATTAGAAAGGATGGTTGGCTCAACTTCTAACTTTAGCAACATATGGGTTTGTGGATGATAATACTAATCTTTATAAGAGTATGGTGATCGATGCAATGAAAATAAATCAAGATTATTTATATAAGATTCACATAACATCCTTGTAGATTAATAACCTAATATAGATACAGTTGGGTTCTTTTAATTTTTGAAAGATTCTAATGAACCATTATAGGATGGATACATTACTCATAATAAATTGTCGATCATTGCACAAATATTTACCATCAAGTCAGATTATGGGTTAAGTGAGGCCGATTATGATCAGATCCTTGAATGGGAAAAAAAACATGTTATCTGAAGGGAATAGGTTGAAAAATGAGTTATATGCTGCAAAATCCATGAAGAAGTCTCTTGGCCCAGGATATCAAAAAATTGATATATGTCCAAACTTTTGTATTTTATACTATAATGAATATACAAATTTTATGCAACACAAAACTTGTCAACATGCTTGGTATAAATCTAATAGCGGTAGAGAAAAGATACTTATCGCATATAAAAAATTAAGATACTTTTCAATCACTTCTAAATTGCAAATGTTATTTATGTCTACAAAGACTACTGAGTACATGACATGACATGATACCATTTACATGATGAGGTGGGTGGAGTCACAGTGCACCTTTTTTTATGATGAAGCTTAGAAGCGGTTCAATAAGTTGACATTATGAGTTTTTAATAGAATTGTAAAACATACATCTTGGGTTGTGTAATGATGGATTTAACCCATTTAGGTTCCTTGACGCACTTTATTCTTGTTAGTTAATCATACTAACGGTTTATAACTTACTCCTATGGATATGTATGAAGCTGGAATTCATGTTCTTATCTATGATCATACCTGGTCCTTATAATCCGGTAGTAATATAAATGTTTGTCTTTAACTGCTGATTAATGAGTTAAATTAGTTATGGTTATCGAGGCTTTGACATATAACATCTCAAGAAAACAAAATTTTCTCTTAAAGACAATATTGATATGGACTATAAATGATTTTTCTGCATATAAAATGGTTTTGGGTTGGATTACACATAGGAAATCAGTTTGCCCATATTGCATGTAAATTAATAAGACCTTTACTTTAATCAATAATGGTAAAACTTCTTCTTCTTTTTATTACCACCAGAGGTTATTGCCAGGTCATCATTGATTTAGAAATAACATAAATGACTTCTTGAAAAGTAAAGTTGAAAGGGATGTTATATCATTTGTATTGTTGGGTGAAAAACTATATGATGAAGTTGCGAAATATGAGGGCATTGTATTTGGTTTTCATTATAGGAAGCAAAAGTTTCCTGGTTTTGGTGTGACTCATAATTGGGTAAAGTAGAGTATTTTTTGGAAGTTTGCTTATTGGAAGACTAATGTTATCTATCATAATTTGAATATTATACATATCAAGAAAAATATGTTTGATAAAATCTTTAACATGATTGTTGCATGTGTGCGGCGTTGCGGCGAAAATATCTACCCTCAATTTAGTATCTAATATGGCAAATGTGGTGAGACAATGAATTCTCGTCTTTTATTAGTGTCTCAAAGATCGGGTACGGGGACTGATTGCATAAAAAGAAGGTATTAGCACCGTAAATACGCCCTACCTAAGGTAAACTGCATTGTTTTTATTGTCTGATAAAATCTAAGGTCTTGTTGTGTTTTCTAGTTGTCGGTTCGTCTATGGTTTAAGAAAAGTTTTTTTCGGTAAAGAAACCCTTATCTTATTGGGTAAAACTTAACCGTTCTAGCATCAACAAAAGAATTTAATATCCGAAATACGTCTTACGTATAAGGTCATAACCCTAGATATTAAAAGAAAAAAAATAAGTTTTTTGGAATTTTTGAAATATTGGTCAGTTCTCGTGACTTTAATAAACTAGTTATTAAAGCTAAAATGCATGCTAATACATATTTTTTAAAAAATTTTGCTTTGTTGTATTCAAATAAAATATGATTTTTTTTTAGAGACTTGGCCGTATGTATGAAAACAAAATATTTTTTATTTTTTTAATGTTTTGATGAAAATTAGGTATTTTAATACTGTATTTGTATCTTTACAGTATAAAAATACAAACCGATATTAATTAAAATGCAGTAAAAATTTGCAGAAAATCACAAAATTTTTGAAATAATTTTTGAATTTTTTGTTTTAGAGGCTGGGCCCGGCCCGACCCATGTGGCGAGGCTGGACCCAGCCAGTCGACCCGGTCACTGGCCCAAGCCAATGACCCCGCCGGCTTTAGGATGCACGCGTGAGTGCTTACTGTTCAAGTGAATTATAATTCACTTGAACAGTAAAAATGCAAAAGGAAATCGCATGCACAGAGACGAAAAACATATACCTGGAAGTGGAAACGAAAGGGGCGAAGGCAATGGCGAAGGCGTGCTGGCTGGTCTCTTCTGTGCTTTTGTCTATTTCAGTTCTTCTCCTCTGTTCCTTGTTTTCTTTTCTCTGTTTCTCTTGTTTTTTTTCCTGATGTTCTGCCCCTGTTCTTCTCTTCTTCAGTTCGTATTTCTCTGCTCTCTTAGTTTAATTCTTCCTGGTCTCCCTCTGTTCTATCCTATTTTCTCCCCTATGTCTGTCTCCTGCTCGTCGTCTCTTCCCTTGTCTTTCCCCTTTCTCGTTGTCTTTTTTTTTTCTTTCCTCTATCATTCCCCTTTGGTTCCCCCCTTTCAGTTCGGTTCCTCCTCTGGCTTTTATAGCCAGAGGACGCTGGCGTTTCGTGGTAACGGTCGGCGTGCATCACGGTGGCGAGGGATGTCAGCCGCTAAACGTGCTCCTTGATTGAAGCTGGTAACGCCTGCATTGCCTTTTACTCCAGAAACCATTGCAGATGAAGAAGGTGATGAACAAATGAAACGGCGTCGTTTTCTAATTCAAAATAAATATTTCTGATTTGGTCCTTGGATGTTTTAAGAATTTTGTAATCAAGCCCCCCAGAAAATTTATAATTAGACCCCTTGATTTTAACGCCTTTTCCGATTTAGTCCTTGGTTTTGGATTGTTTCAATTAAGTCCTTAATTGGCCATCAAACTTCAATAATTATGCAGCTAAACCCCTGATTTGACCAAATCAACTCTTCAAAATTATAATCGGACCCCAGAAATTTAATTTCTTCCAATAAAAGCCTAAATTGACTTAAGAAACCAATTTTCTTGCAATCAAATCCTCCATAAATTCAATTAAGCCTTGGATAAAATTTAATTGAGTCCATAAACATCTGATTTTGGACTTTTCTTCCTCAAATTGAATTTT
>Ga0325414_1001315_pt1 | contig 23656 bp, 9 predicted proteins | sample PopdelMetagenome_8_FD_206183 | JGI IMG/M metagenome (GOLD analysis project Ga0325414, IMG submission 206183) | Populus deltoides microbial communities from Bellville, Georgia, United States - Leaf-PdKOR-R3 | ecosystem: Host-associated > Plants > Phyllosphere > Phylloplane/Leaf | place: USA... | reverse complement strand
ATTCCGCTTACGGATGCATTAGTTTTCTTTGAATTATTTTTTAAAAAACGTGAACGAGATAAAACCCCCTTGTGTAAATGAGATACCAGGTACTACTAGTTTCTCTGTTTTTTTGTTTTTGGGTTCTGTGAACGCTGGTTGAAAAGCATGAGAACCAGATCCATTAATATTCTGGAATGAGAGAAATTGAAGGAAGATGAACCATTTATCGTACACGCATGGTGCTGTGTCTCATGAACATTTCTGCAGCCATGCTCCTCTTCCTCCTGGACTGTGTCTAGGCTCCTTCGTTCCTGGGATCAAAGCCCATGGTTGTTATGTTTCTGATTTTGACCTTTAAATGAAATTCTTTGAAAAGGAAGAAAGAAATTGCAATTTCTTGGGATTTAGTGTGCGCCCGTTCCAGTTTTTTCATGATTTTTTCTTGCATGTCTCACATTTCCGCTTGCAATGAGCTACAAACTCTCATCGTTTTGAATTATACTCCAAGTTCATTTCGAAAAAAATATAGCAAAACATAATTTTGGCAAATCAAACCCATTAACCATTAACCAAAAACAACTAGATGAGAGATATGGTTTTATTGTAGAAAAAGCACTGACCACACGCTCATATTTCAGTGTTCTTTCACTAGGTAACCTCTAAGAAATTTCAAAACTATTCTACTTCTTTTATAACTTCATCAAGAGTTATAAAGTCTAATTTCATTATGGTTCTTATGTATTTTAAATTATATCAACTAGAGAATTTTAAATTCTTGACATCATATATTTAATTTGCATCGCTATGACTTTCTAATAACACCAGGTATCTAGTATAACAATATAGCTTATAGTTTAACAAGTACTTTAAATATTTGAGCGTTCTATTTATTATTTTTCAACAATTCATACTTGAATTAATGATAAATCTACTCAACTCATTGATCGAGTATACAATATTTGGTCTTGTGCAATTCATAACATACATCATGCTTCCAATTATAAAAACTTATTTTCAACTTGATTTCACATGAAAACATCTAAAAAACATTATAGAAACCTCGATAATCCAATTCTCAACCCTAAATCCCCATTTAACCACTAAAAAAAGAAAAATAAATGAATAAAAAAGTTCATGAACCTTGGTCTACTTTTTCAGTCGTCGTTATAGAGTAACATCATCTTCATTGAACTTCTCTCACAAAAATAAAAATAAAAACACATTGATACTAATAACAACTTTTTTGTGAGCTAGAATATCACCATTCAAGCACTTTCTCTCTTCTTAGTCTTTTCTAACAACCTTCTCTTTCATCTCAGCATCTAAATATTGGAACATGAAACAATAAGAGTTTAAGATTAAAATATAAAAATTTAAAACATCATGGACCAAATAAATACATAAACTAAAATTGTAAGGACCAAATTGAAGTGTTTTACTCTAAAATGAAAAAAAGAACTATTTTATTTTTTTGTTAAATTTGATCATTCTTCTCTTAATGTTTTTAGCTACAACCTATAATTCTATTTCATAACATTTATCTTTAATTTATCATGAAATTATTAATTTATATTTTTTTATATATGAGAGCATGCATAGTGAAATAAATCTCAACATGTAAAAACATGTTAATATAACTTTAAATGATAAAATATAAAGAAATAAAGTTGAATAACCAATACAGGCATTGTAGAAATAAATGGTGAAATCCATAATGTTTTGAATAGTGAATTTCACTTTCACCACCCCTGTCCTTTTGTATTTATAATTATATATAATATAGCTATGGTATAAGTGTAATTTTTTAATATAATTTTAAAGATATTATTAAATTTTAGATTGGGTCTAGATTGAGAATAATAATATCCATACACAACTTTATTTTTTTAAGTTTTATTTAAACTTAAACTATTCATAAAATTTCTAACTCATTTCTTCGGCAATTCATTTGGTAATGTAATTGAAATTGTATTTTACTCCAATTATAGTTTTGAAAATATTTGGTTAATTAACACACACCATATTTTTGTATTTATAATTATATATAATATAGCTATGGTATAAGTGTAATTGTTTTTTATAATTTTAAATATATTATTAAATTTTAGATTGGTTATAGAATGAGAATAACAATATCCATACACAACTTTATTTTTTCAAGTTTTATTTAAAACTAAACTATTCGTAAAATTTCTAACCCATTCCTTCAATAGTTCATTTGGTAGTGTAATTGAAATTGTGTTTTACTTCAATCAAAGTTTTGAAAATATTTAGTTAATTAACACACATTATATTTTTGTATTTATAATTCTATATAATATAGCTATGGTATAAGTGTAATGTTTTTATAATTTTAAAGATATTATTAAATTTTAGATTAGCTTTGGATTAAGAATAACAATATGTACACACAACTTTATTTTTTAAAGTTTTATTTAAACCTAAACTATTCATCAAAATTTTAACCCATTCCTTCAGCAGTTCATTTAATAATGTGATTGGAATTGTAATTTACTCCAAACATAGTTTTGAAATATTAGGTAATTAACACACATCATAATTTTACATGGATTCTAATTGAAATTTGTTTTTGAAACATTGATTACAAAAAACTATAATTTATAACTTTTTTTAAACCTATCTTTCAAACTGTAATTGTAAAAACTATCAAAATACTAAATACACATTTAGATCCCGCTTGTTTGTTGAAAAATAATTTTCATGAAAAATTGGTTCCTGCAAAGTTGATAATTTTTTAATAATTAACAGTGTCATGAAAAATATATTGAAAATAGTTATGAGTGTTTCACAATGCCATGAAAAATAAACTTAAAAATAATTTATTAATGTTTTATTTTTTTTCAAGTTTATTAAAAAAATAAGGACCAAATTTGATAGATAAAAAGTTGAAGGATGATGAAATTAAAAAAATTATAATTTCATAAATTATTTCAAATAAAATAAATAACAACTAAAAAAATAAGAATCAAATCTAACACATGAAAAAGTTAAAAAAATAAAATTAATTTTTTTTAGTTTCTTAAATTATTTTAAAAATAAATAAATAAAGATTAAATTTGACATATTAAAAAATTGAAAGATAATAAAATTAAAAAATTCTAATTTTATAAATTATCTCAAATAAAATATATAATAAAAATAAAAATATTTAATCATTATTTTTTTTATTTTTAAATTTTAAAAAGTGTTTTCTTGATTAAATAAAAAAATACTTTTCTTACTTGAAAGCTAATTTAAATTAATCATTTAAATGGTGGTCTAGTGATAAGAGTTTGTGATCAAAAGATTTGCTTTATCTGTAGTCTCAGGTTCGAGTCCTGTTGTTGCTTATATGATGGTCACTGGAGATTTACATGGTCGTTAACTTTAGGGCCTATAGAATTAATCGAGGTGCGCGAATCAAGGTGCGCGCAAGTTGACCCGAACACCCATATTAAACTAAAAAAAAAAATCTAATTTAAATTGTTTTAAAATCCCGGTTGCGGTGAGATTATCAATTCCCATCCCCTTCAGTGCGGAGACTTGCTTCTCAAATTCGGGGAGTCTTGTCGAGAATCGCTTGGTCCATCCCTTTAGTGCTCCGTCCACGACTGTGTCTGTCAGAGATTAACGCTCTCTTGTTTTCAGAACTCTCTATTTCTAGTTAATCGAAGATTCGAACACTCTGCTACCTATCCACACTCCACACTCCACACTCCACACTCCACACGCCCTTTAAAAATAATAATCCCAAACCCCCCTCTCAAATCTTATCTCATGCAATGAAATCGTCATCATCACCAACGGATTCAAGACCAAAATTAACACCTTTGCAGGTGTACGAATCCACTTCTACCTCAAGAAGATCTCCAAGATTAGCTCCACCAAACAACAATGTACCTTCAAAAACCCCCAAATCTAACAAACCCAAAACAACTCACATTTCCCTCAGACGATCTCCGAGGCTTGAACCCACACCTGCTTCTCCCCAAAGCGTTTCGAGGAAAAAGCACAGCCGAAACGTTTCTAAAACGAAATGCGCTGCTCGAAACGTTTCTGTTGACCGCAAAATCCCGTCGAGGTCCTCAAGGGTGGGGAATTCGCGCATGCAAAATGTTGCCGCCAACCGAACAGTTTTGTTGGATTCTTCAGCTTTGAGGAGGTCGCCGAGGCTGTCAAGTGCGGACATGGAGATTGTTGTTAGTGAACGAAACGCTTCAGTTGTTTTGGCGGATACAGCGCGCTTGAGGAGGTCCCCGAGGCTGGCAAATGGGTACGCGGAGGTTGCGGTCAGTAAAGTGAGGACTTTCTTGAAGAGAAAGAGAGTGTCTGACGAGATGTCAAGGTCACCGAGAAATCAAAACGGCCGATTGGACGTACAGTTTGCCTTAGTTCAGGTGTCGTTTCTCTTCTGCACGCTCTTTAGTCTGTTATTTTTTTTCTTTTGTTATGGATTGCGTACTTGTGTTTACTTCAATGTTAACAGTGGGCTCTTGATTTTCTGCAGAGTGAAAATTGCTCGCGCTTCATAGTAAAGTAATAATTTTATCACACAGTAAATTTATTTGGTCGACTTTTTACTGTTTTTTTTTAAATTTTAATTTTATAGCTGGTAGTTAGTAATTAGCTCATGCATGCTTGTTTTTTAGCGAAGAGAATGAAAGAAATTGTTTGAAAGTAGAATGCTCGAGTAAGGACTTATCAAAGGGGTCACCTGTAGCATGCAGTTCAGCAAATGCTAAACTGGGATGCTGTGAAAAGCGTGGTTGTCAGTCTGTTTTGTTGACAATTTCTGACTCTGAAGTAGGGGATTCGGGAGAGTTTGAAGCCAAACCGCTATTGCTTCCATGGCATGGAGATAAGGAGAGTCAAACTGGGATGGTAAAATGTGATGATGGCTCAAGTGTGTTTGAGGAGGAGCCGTTGAGGATGTCTCCAAGTTTTGATTTTGCAAATGAAAATGCTGTTATTAACGAGTCTCCCATAAAATCTTGTAAATGGTCCTCGGCATTGGATGGGGATGGGGATGGGGATGGGAATGGGAATTTTGAAGTGATATCTTGTTCCAGTGGGATTTTTTATTCGAAGGATGCATGCCCTTCTAAAAGGGTTAAAATTTGTGAAGAAAATTCTGTTTCAGGAATGTCAGATGAAAAGCTCTTGAGACGGTCTCCCAGGACAAACTCTATTGTTGTGACTGAAAATGGGGAAAACAAGTCAGGTAAGAAGCAATCTCCAAAGAAGAATTCTGGCAAAGAACGGTCTTTGGAGAAGGCTTCTTCAGGGAAGAAGCAGAAGGAACACAGAGGTAATTGTTCCCTGATTGGAGATCCTGTCCCCCATGATGAAGCTCAAGAAAGGTGGCATTGGCGATATGAAATGAAGGTGACTAATAAATTCTTGTTTCATTATAAATTTATTTTATCTTTAACTTGATTTTCAGTACATATTTGGCACTGTTTTTTATTGCACTTTTATTTCAGTATTAGGTAATTTGGGGGGCTCTAACAATCTAACTGGGTGATAATAGCTATATTTGTGCTTGGTTCATCTGACTTTTGTCTGTGAATTTATTGTTGCCACGTGAAAATTTGGCAACCATATAAGATCTTGTTGCAAATCTTAAGATAATCTGGTGTTGTGTTATTTTATTATTCAAACATTTTAGATGGTCATCGTGGCATCAGAATTCTGTACTTCCTCCTGCTGGTAGATGTATATCAATTATGCCTGATTAACTGTAAATGAGTTTGTTGCACTAGAACACGAACTATTACTGATTTTCAAGGTAACTTCTGGTTGCAGTTTTTCTTCTATGTGGTTGTCACAGAAATCATGTGTCTTAATAGGTTATATAGGTTCTAATGCTGCAGGGCCTGTGCCTAACATCAATCTTACATGTATATCAAAAGATGATTGTCAATTTGATGTTTTTCTTTTCCTTTTCTGCCATAATTTAATTAAGAACTAGAACATGCAGCTTTAGATGATAAGGTAACCCCCCTTATAACTTGCATCTTGGCTATGGAAAACCCCTGAAATAGACCTGCTAAATAGCATGTATATAAGAAGTGAAGTACACTATACTATCCAAATAATATATAAGAGTGGTTGCTTGTGTTGAAGATTCTAGAATTGTCCTCCAACCAAACAGACCAGATTATCACATAAACAGCATGTCTAAGAATGCTGCCTCAGTCTGTTAACCAACAGTTTTGTGTCAGAAAAACCTCCTCTAGGATCTTAAGATTCAAACCTCTAATTCCGAGAGATTGAAAAAAGATTAGTTTAAAAAATTGGTTTCCTGGAGTTGCATTGCTGCTAAAACTGAAAAAACAAACTTACCAAAATGATTTGTTATGTGGCCTTTGCACCTGTAACAAGTTAGTAGTATTAGCTAATTAAGATTTCAGATCAAACAAGTGATATCTTATCCTTCCTAGTAAGTAGTGACTTGACATGCTCCATGCTCCATAACTTCTAGTGCATGAAATTATCGACATGCTCCATAACTTTAGTGCATGAAATTATCTGTAAATCATACGCTACTTGTTTTAATTCTATTTGCCTTAAGATTTTGATTATTCCAATATTCATGGCGGGCATCTTTGAGTTTGCAGAGTAAGAGAACCAAGCATCCAAGACTCGCTTTAGAGTAAGCAATCAGTTATGAGCTATTCTATCCGTCTGGTATTTGTTGTTTTATGTATCCTATTTCAATAATGTTTTAGCTTCTTATGGTTTTTTGCTTGCCAATTTTTGTTTATGCTCGTTTGTTCAGTGATGATGATGAAGATAAGGTTGTTTGGAATGTTGAATGCCATTACACTCAGGCTGATATTGAAGGTCGCATCATTAATCTTGGAGATTGTGTCTATGTAAAGGTAAATGCACCTATTTTTTATGAGAATTTACTGAAGATGGATATTTCTTTTCTTATGTGCAACATTACCATTTCATCTTCCTATCAGGTTAAATCATCATTATTTTGATGCTACTCGTACTTTTGCTACCCTATGATTAGGCTATATTTTTGAGGTCACAAGTCGCATACCCTTGGTAGAAGCTGTTATTCTATGCATGTTATGTACGAGCTTCTTGTTAACGATATGGTGTCACATAATATGAACTCAAAATTCCATTACATAATAGCTGTATTTTGCTCCATTGCTTATTTCAGCTTGTCAGCCTCATTTAATTGACCAAGCATTTGCTTGGTATGTGTATATTGTTTGTCTCTCTTACAATTTTGCTTGCAAGAAAACACTCAGATGTGGGATGATATTCAGACTAAATGTTAATCCTCTAAATTTTTAATTAACAAGTTCTATATATTTTATTTTTTTTGTTACCTAATCATGCAGCATTTCTTTATTTTGCACTTGCCCCTCTGAAATTGATTTTTCAGGATGGTTGCTAGCACAGTTTGGATTAGCCTATTTCGTAGTAGAGCTTAGGCACAAGAATGGAGTATTGCATTGCCTACACTTCTTTTACTAAACTATGAAGGAAAAACGGTTTTGAGTTTTTTCAGAACCATTAATCTATCTATTGGAGCAATTTGTAGGGTGAAGGAGCAAAAAATCATATTGGTAGTATCTTAGAGTTTTTCAAGACAACAGACAGGGAAGATTATTTTAGGGTCCAATGGTTTTACAGAGCTGAGGATACGGTGAGTACATAAATTTTGTTGGATCGAATCATTTATTTATTTTTGTATTGAATTCTTCACTCTTCCGTCTCCTCAGGTGATGAAAGAAGCAGCTGATTTTCATGACAATAAGCGGTTATTTTATTCCACAGTGATGAATGATAATCCAATAGATTGCATTATTTCTAAAGTCACTGTTGTACAGAAATCACCTAGGGTAAGGTTCAGTCTTACTTCTAGATTTTTATCAACTTCCATAATCTTCGGGAAGGCTGCCTTTTGAAGTTTTTGTAGGCTTTGATGGCATCTCTTCCTTTTTTGCCCTAATTAATTTATTTTGCATGCTTATTTAATAAATTGGAACTTGTATCAGGTACATTTAAAATTTCATTCAACACCAGCGTCTGACTTCTACTTTGACATGGAATACTGTGTGGATTATTCGACATTTCGAACTTTGCTGACTCGTAAGAATTTAAATTCTACTCCTGGTACCGAGTTGCTGTTTGAGTCTTGCTGCAATTGCATGTCAAATGGAGGAAGGGAAGGAACAATTTCATCATTCAATGGAAGGCATGAGATATTGGTCAGGAACCAAGGTGCTTGATAAGCCCCAAACATCAAATTTCACATTTTTCATGCTTAGTAAATTTTGATCCCAACTGTTAGGTTTGTAGGTGATGAGAGGGAAAGAAAGAACCTTAGGATACTGAGAAAGAACAGCTAATAAGAGACAAATTCAACAATATCTTCGCTTCATTCTAATTCAAAAAACATAAAATTAAATATTGACGCATTAGTTGATTAAATCACCTCCCTTAATGCCACCAATTCTGTATCACAAATCTGAGTCTTGCGTGTGGAGGACAACATGGTGGAAAATAGTTCCTTTGGATCTTTTATTCTTTCCTCCAATACTTGCATCAGCTGGAAGATAGTCTATTGTGATAAGAGTGTTTATTCCAGTATGCAATTAGGTATTGTGGGTTACTGGTGCTTATCTGTTGCCAATCTTTTCTTCCTAGATAAAAAGGTGCATAGGTTGAAGCTAAAATAGTATCCTTGATCAGTATGATATACTGTTTGAATTACTGTCACCATCTATCCACCTCGGAGAAACAAAAAAAAACATATTCTAAAAGGGAAGATAACACTTGTATGTAAGACAAAATTTGAGCTGGTTGATGACAGTTTCATTGCAGTGTCTGAATGCTATAAATATAAGCCATTATTGTGTATTTTTGTTTGTTTTTGACTCTTTAATGATCAGATATTATGCTGGCTGGTGTGTTTGTAGGGAAGACAACACACTTTTCAAAAACAGCAGGATTAGATAGCATCTGATCTAACTATATCTTTAAGATAGTCCATCCATTAATGGTGTCTCTTATCTTTCTCCAACTAAATGAATTTCTCATACGCATCCTTTTATACGTTCTAGCATGGATACATTCATGTCAACATATTTATGTTCATTCACTCTGCATCAGCTGAATGGCATAAAAGGATGCATACAGCCAACCCCAACTAGTTTGGAATGCTCTTGTTGCCCCAGCTGTCTTTTAAGAAAGGCATCTGAATCACTGCAGCAACTAGGGCTTAGGACTTTCATATTATAGTGCTCTGTTCAGGAAGAAAAAACAAAAAAACAAAAAAAAATAATAAATTAACCAATCTTCTTGTGCACTCTATTAATCTATTTTTTGATATTTCACAGGCTAAAAGTAGGAAACATTCATCTTGTATTTGTTCCAATTTCTTTTCAAACAAATCTTTATAGTTCTGTTTCAGTAGGTGGTCCTTTCTTTTGTTTTATGCCGTGATGCTTCTCCATTTGGGAATGTTGACCTTAAGTGGTGGTCATCAGTCTCACTCCTATTCTTTTAAGCACAATATAGTGGAGGGCTTTTTTCAATTTTCAAGCTGGATTGGTTTTAACTCAAAGTAGTGTGTAAAAGAGCCTAATAAAAACCATTTTTTGGCATCTCACAAGTTTCAGGATTGAGTGGTACTTTCACTTTATTTTTGGCATCCTGCTGCTTTTGGTTTTCTTGAACAGCCTGGTAATTACCATGTGTTTGCATGACCTTGAATTCCTCCTTTTGTTCCATAAAATATACAAAACTGACTAATGAAAAGATGAAAGCTTTGAACCAGGCATGGCACTTATACATCTGATGTTCTGTCTCCAGATTGTTCATTAAGGGGACATGAGTTATCACCACTGCCTTTCTGTGATTCTCGTTCTGCAACTCCCAGTGATATTTCAATGGAAAACATGTCCACTTGTGGTAGTTACAAAGCAAAGTTGACACTACTAGATCTTTTCTCTGGCTGTGGTGGAATGTCAACTGGATTATGCCTTGGTGCCAAAGTTTCTTGTGTCGATCTTGTGACGGTACTTTCTTGAAATTTTGTAATGTTACTTCCTTGAAGTCAAGAAATTTCATGTAAAGCACACACATGATTGTTTTTTAGTTTTGTTCCCCTTTTATTTTAGAGATGGGCGCTAGACAGTGATGAGTCTGCATGTCAAAGCTTGAAGTTAAATCATCCGGAGACACATGTGAGTGTGCCTGATCTACCATTTGATCACTGCTAGTTCTTCTGTAAAAAAATGGAATTGTATGAGATATATGATGGTCTTAAATATAGGTTAGGAATGAAGCTGCCGAGGATTTTCTTGAACTATTGAAGGAATGGCAAAAGCTATGCAAACGGTATGCGGTCAATGATGTAGGAAGGACACATAAGTCACGGTCAATGGCATCAAGTATGTCAAAACAAAATAAAAATTCTTCAAATGATGATGATATTGCTCCTGGTGAATATGAAGTCGCTAGGCTTGTTGACATTTGTTATGGGAAGACCGATAAGAGAGGAAAGCGTGGGCTGAAATTTAAGGTACTTCACGACAATTGCCATTCTCTAAATTTCTGTTGGTTCACTGCATAAGACATCATCTTTCATACCCCAAACTTTATAATTAATGGGATGTTAATTTTTATAACTGCTTTTCAGGATCAATTCGCATTAAATAAATAAACGATTCCAAATGGTTGTTATTAAGGGAAGTCCTTGTCTCGCGCTTTTGAGAGTCAAGCTGATGATCTTGATATCATTTTTAGCATTAAAAATATAAACTGATAAGTTTGCAAAAGTATAGAACATATTGTATTAGAAGAATTTTGGACTTTGTATTGATATAAAAGCATTAATAAGTAAAATTAGTGTTTAAGTACCTATCCTTTTTCCTCTCAAATTTTTAATAGTGAAGTTTACTTGGGTTTTGACTACTTTCTGCTTAAGTCTACAAGCATGTTCCCTAAATAATTTTAGAGGTCAAGTATTAGAACATGTTTAAAATAAATGGTAAAAAAGGCGTGAAATTGCACGTTTAAATAAATGAAACTTTGTTTTCTCTTAAACATCATGGGTCATAATTCATATTCATTTTTTTGTTTGATATTGTAGTTTGGTGAAGATGATTTTCTACTCATAGCTATTTCGTTAGGTGCACTGGAAGGGTTATAGTACCAGTGAAGATTCATGGGAACCAATTGAAGGCTTAAGGTATGCTTTTTAGAATGCAATATTTCTGCTTGACTCTGTCCAATATTACCTATTGATTTGAAAATTTTCAGTAACTGTGAACATTCTATACGGGATTTTGTAAGAGAGGGGTTCAAATCCAAGATCTTGCCACTTCCTGTGAGTTCTCGTTCACTGTTGCTACAAGTTGGGATGCTGTCTAAACTTTTATACCAGCATTTTCCTAATGAATCAATATGTACCAGGGTGATGCTGATGTGATTTGTGGAGGTCCTCCATGCCAAGGGATTAGTGGCTATAATCGCTATAGAAATGTTGATTCTCCACTTGCTGATGAAAGAAATATTCAGATTGTAGTCTTCATGGACATAGTGCAGTTCTTAAAACCTAAATATGTGCTGATGGAAAATGTAGTTGACATCCTTAGATTTGACAAGGCTTCGTTTGCTAGATATGCTTTAAGCCGATTGGTGCATATGAAATACCAAGCAAGGCTTGGCACTGTTGCAGCTGGTTGTTATGGTCTTCCACAATTTCGGCTGCGTGTTTTCTTGTGGGGAGCTCATCCCAAGGAGGCAAGTTTCATAATTCATGGTGTCAATCATTATGATATTTTATAGTGAGCTTGACCCATTCATTTCCCCAAAACTTGTATTTAGAATAAGTCTATAAGAAGACCATTTAAAATAGAAAAAATGAACAACCATTCTTATGTGATGTAAGTAATCTTCATTGGTCAAGACAACATGAAATTTCAATTGCTAAAAGACGTAACATTCATCAGGCATATATGACAGTTTGAATATCTTGTTCTCTTTGTGATGTTAAATGACCATCTAATTGTTTTGTTGCTTTCTTTTCCCCTGCAGAAACTGCCTCAATTTCCACTTCCTTCTCATGATGTTATTGTCAGATATTGGCCTCCACCTGAGTTTGAGGTATCAGTTTTCTTTCACAAAGGTCTGAAATCACATTTATCTGCAGCCTATAGTTAGTTGATGATTTGATTGGTTATTGCAGCGGAACACTGTTGCCTATGATGAAGATCAACCTCGTGATGATCTAGAAAAAGCCACAGTTCTTCGTGATGCCATTTCAGATCTTCCAGATGTAGGTTCACTGTATGCTGTATTTCCATTTATTGATGGACAACTTTAGTAATTCTATTTTACTCTCATCTTACTTGATGTTAAAGGTCACAAGCCATGAAACCCGTGAGGAAATGGCATACGACAAGCCTCCAGAAACTGACTTTCAACAATTCATAAGGTCAACAAGAAATGGTAATGTGATTACTCTTAAATTGCAAAATTTGGTAATATTAATAGTCTGAATTACTATACCAGAGGCATCACAATATTATCTTTTGTAAATGTAAATGTGGATACGGTTCACTGTCTAAATTTGGGTGATGAAATAATTGAAATTTTAGTATTACTATGACAAGCGACTTGCATAATTAGATTTTGAGCTTATCTTATCTAGAGTAGAGCCATCTGTAAATTATATAGTTATATATCAGTATTATAGGGATCCATCTCAACTCAATTAACTAAGTGGTAGTTTAATAAGCTGAAGTTCCTATGTATACAATTTCTTCCATCTATGGGAAATCTTTTGTTTTTTACTGTTTAAGGCCACACCAGTGCCTCTCTACATTCAAGCTGGATATAGGCTAAACCATCTCAAATGGTCCTCTTTTATCTTCAATTGGTTCTCATGGTAATCCAATTCCTTCTTGTCTTCGTTCTGTTCCATTTTCCATCTCAGTTATGCTTATTGAACATGATGATTATGTCCGACAATTTCTAGTAAGAAGCATAATTGGTCAAATGGTGAAAACTTCCAACTTAGTGGGTTCTTAGGTCACATAGTAATCTAGTTGTGCATCTGGAGTTCAACCGTTTTGCTTTGACTCTATAGCTAACAAGCATCTGCCAATTTCTAAGAAGCATTTGCAAATTCATTGCTTATATTCCTTGGGATAATTTACTCTGAAGCTGCAGAGACAGTAATGGTCTATGAGAAAGCAAACGACTGAATATGTTTATGGTTTCTTTTGACCATTCTCTTCTTTCTTACTTCCCCTTGATTTACTTTTTGTTCTTTTATTCCACATCCTGTCCCTGTGAGTTCTCGTTCATTATGAGTGTGTACTAAATGTTTAACATTACCAAAAATATAATAAAATGAGGTAGCTAAGAAATAAATTAAACTTTTCATCTCCATTTTTTGGGTTATTAAATAAATTAAACTTTTAGAACATTTTCACATTAGAGAAGTTATAGAACTTCGGCAATAAACCAATAAAATAATGTGTCAAAACAGAAATACTTGACCATCTTGGTTCTCTTTACCTTTCATGCCAAAAGTTCTACATGCTAAATGAAAGAAAAGCAAAATGCATGTCAAGATTCAGAATTTAGCAGTATAGATCTATTCAAATTGCAGGGAACCTTATCCTAACAATGTTTCATTGGGGCCAAATTTGAATTTTATGAGACCTATATTTGAGTTTGGTGGTTGTCTGAATCCTTTGTTGCTTTTTGCAAACAAGCTTATGCCTTTCATTGTCTTAACGTGACTGTTTAATCTCAACCCGATAGTCTTGTAAATTGTGAGAGATAATGACAAATACTGGCAATAAAGTAGTGACAAATTCTTGTGATAAAGTTGATGGGTTTGGAGCTCAATCAAAAGTAGTCCATGAATGAATTTTTTGTAAAATTTAATGATATGGCGAGTTTGTTTCTATTTCCACACTGCATGAGCACCTGAAAAATGGACTCTTAGGTGGCTCAACCATAGATCTGTACATCTTCTCTTTGCATTTAGATCTACTATTGCTATAGATAGATATGATACTCTATCCTTTTTGTTTAAATTGTTGCATTGCATAATAGTAATAGTATCAATTCCTTTGCATGCATTTAAGTTAACATATTCTCCTTCTTTTCCTATATGCTGCTAAAGTTGCAATACATTTATTAAACTTGTTTCTGCTTAATTTGAACCCTTTTGAGTTTGGACTCTAGGTTGCTTTCCCACTATTCAACTTTCAATTAACTCAAGCTCTTTTTAATCTACTAGAGTTGTTGCCACAAAAAGTTCAAGTCATAGTGTGTCATCTGGAATATGCTTAATTTTTTTTATCCATCATCAGAGAAAAAAGATAAAGATTCATGGCAGGTTTTGCTGTCGGTTAATAATGATAAGATTTAAAACTATGTTTTCCCCAATTGTATTCATGCAAGAAACTACCATATTGTTCATATAATTTTATCACAAGTTGACGAGTTCTTTCCAAACTGGAGTGTAAGCCAGATGGAAGAATGAAAATCGTTCTCCTATTTAAGGTTGTCAGCTTTTGGACCTTACATTTGGTGAAACATGCATTTGTATATTTTAAAAATAAGTTAAAACTTTGGGAGAGTTCATGAAGCTAATTGCTGACTACATAATTGTTTTTTTATCTCTCTCTTCTGGTTCTGTAGAGATGACTGGTTCTGAGCTCAGTGGAACAAGAATGATCAATTTCCTATATGACCATCGTCCTTATTCATTAACTGAAGAAGATTTTGCTCGAGTTTGCCAAATTCCTAAAAAAAAGGTTGGATAAATATGGATTCTGTGGATTGGTATGCTGAGATTCATTCCTTGATTTTCTTTCTCATGTAGAAATTCTTTTAGGGAGCAAATTTCAGGGACCTACCTGGTGTGGTTGTAGGAGCTGACAATGTTGCCCGGCGTGATCCAACGAAAGAGCAAATGTTGTTGCCATCCGGAAAGCCCCTGGTTAGTGATTTATTGCATTTTCCTTTGACAGATCGACTCTTTTTTTCAGTTAATGATTGTGAAATAAATTGCAGATAGGAATGCATGTTTTAACTTATTTTCCTGCATTTTGAATTATACAATGAAATGATCTATAGTTTTACAATTATTGTCTCCTAAACTCTTTACTTATTCTGTTATAAGAGAAGTTAACTAGAGACAGTTAAATAGTTCTGTAGATTCATTGTGCTCCAAGATATATACGTGAATACTTCTAAACAACAAAATGAAGGGAATTTGCAGTCAATTTGGCAGCCGGCCTCAACAATGGAAGAGAAAGCATTGATACTTGATCAATCCTTTCTGTGCAGCCAGCTCCAAACACACTTTAATGGCTTCAAGTTGGGTTCAAGATCATGTCTTGTCCCTGCCAAATTAAACAAATATTTTCCCTCAACCAGAACTATCACTCGCATTTAAAGACTAACCACCTGATCATTACGTTAATAACCGTTTGGAAGGAAATCAACATAGTCATATATTGATCTCTTTTCAGCTAAACATCCAAACTGCACTTAGTAAATACCTGCTTATTGTTGGCGGCCAAGAAATAATAGAATAAAACATATCAATCCCATGTTTATTTCTGAAATATACTTTAGCATACAAAAAATGATTTGGACAAGGGGGAAAAGAACAGATAAGGTAAATGGGATTTGAAGTACTAAAATATTTCATAAAGCTATTGGGAGGTGGTTAAACAAAACGAGCTTGTTGTAAGGAACAGGAACAGACCAAAAAGTATTGAAATTTGTTGACTGGGTGAAAGGGACTGCATTATGGCCGTTGTAAATTAGGACTTTGATGTCATGCTTAGTGGGCACTGGCACTCATTTAAGTTGTGTTTTATTTGCTTGTAGGTACCTGATTTTGCCTTAAATTTCGAAGGAGGAAAGTCTAGAAGGTTACAGTTTTTCTCCTGTTTCCTCTCTTATAAATTTTTTTCAAACATTTTAAAGATCTGAGTATCTGTTTAGGCCATATGCGAGATTATGGTGGGATGAAACAGTGTCGACTGTTGTTACTTTTCCGGATCTTCACAGCCAGGTCCCTCCTTGCTCTTGTTTAAGCTTATAATCATATATTTTTTTATTGTAATAACTCTTCATGCATTTGTAGGCGGTGATGCATCCAGAGCAAGATCGAGTTCTCACCATACGAGAATGTGCTAGGCTGCAAGGTTTTCCTGATTATTATAGATTCTGCGGGACAGTTAAACAAAGGTGAGTATATTTCTTCAGAAAATTTCTATTTTTTTTCCTTCTCAAAAACATCTGACAGCGTCTGTGTGCATACTTTTGAAAAGAAAAGGAAGACATTTTTTAACCAGTGAACCACCTCGAAACTGACCTAGTGCTCATAGCAGGTCATTTGAAAATTGAAACTGTTCAGAAAGAAAGAAACAGAAACCCAATCAGAACTAGTGAAAGCTTGTCAAAACAATCTGGTTTGACTGGATTGGTCCGAGTGGCACCAGTCTAAAATCTTTGGATAAGAGTTGTGGAGAATGATAATTGTCACTTGACATTAGACTAATTTAGCATGTGTATTAGTTATATTCCTTTGGTTGTTCCTAATACATGTGAACTTAAGTTTTTAGTTATACCTATTATATGTTTCCATTGAAGTTATTATTATTATTATTATTTTAAAATTTCATGAAGGACTTAAAAATTTAATATATCAACAATCTATCATTACTTTGGCATAATTATAGGCTAATACATATAGTTTAGATGCTAGCTTAACTCAAATAATTTATAGTTAAACAAGCGGGTTGACCAATTACCTGCCAGTTGACCCCGTTGCTTGATCACCCTATCTGTTTTCAAAACAGCGGCTGTGCAGCAACTGCTTTTGGATTTCTCAAAAGGTTTTGAATAAAAGCGAGGCTGAAAGTTGTGCCCTGTTTATATGCTTTAGAGCAGTGGTCCAATCGATGTTTGCACAGCCCTGTTAGTTTTGGCTAGTGAATTTTGTTTCCATAACTGGTTCTTTGAGTGATGAAATTGCTATTTCCTACCTCCTATAAAGTGTATACACTGTCCTGTTCTCAATCTCTTGTGTATATGTATGCGCGGGCGTGCAGTGACTGCAGTAACGAGCATGGTGTTTATATGACCAACTTCTGAACTTTTTTGCAGGTATCGTCAAATTGGAAATGCAGTTGCAGTTCCTGTAGGTCGTGCCTTGGGATTCACGTTGGGGTTGGCATTTCAAAAACTAAGTGGGGATGATCCACTAATGACATTACCTCCCAAGTTCTCTCACTCAACTAACCTTCAATTAGCTAAATCACTGTTTCAGAAGGCTGAATAATATTTACTCGCACCGCAACCTTTCAGAAGGCTGAATAATATTTTTCCACACCGCAACTCTGTCATCCATCTCATTACACGCTGCATTAACGACGAGTTTTGCTTGCTGGGCCATTCCTTTTTCCTCGATCTTTTCTACCGGGAGAGGCAAGCTCGTGTCATTTTTTCATTGTAATTGGATATCTGATTTTTTGCATAAAGAAACTCATTGAATATCAATGAGAAATTTGTAGTTCGGATTTATTGTTTCAATAAAACGCCTGATGGCAACTGGAAAAAAAAGGTGTGTTCTTGTCAATTTGTGAGTATTTATCGAGCCCCAAATTATAAAGAAAGTTTATAAGATATTCTGTTCAAAGTTGAAGGACACGATTACTTTTTATTGATATCGGCTCACTTTATGGCTGCTGATTAACTGGTTTTCCATCAAAATTTGATTTTTTTTTTACTTCAAATTCAATTGATTTTTTAGATTGTTTTTTCAGTGTTTTGGATCGTTTATCACACTATTTGTTGAGTTTGGCAAAAATGTTTTATTTATTTATTTGTTTGTTTATATATATATATATATATATATATATATATTACCCTTAATAAAACCTTGATAATTTGTTTTTAATAAGCTATATATTCTGTTCCATATAAATACGGTGGATGGTAGAAGTATGCCTCCATTCTAGATAATTTTTGTAGTCTTTTTTCTTCTAATAATTATTCTTTTAACGGGCTGCATACTTTATTTAATAGAAATTGGATATATATAAAAAATTATATGAACACGATGTAAATAAAGGACTGAGAATTAGCTCCAATGGAAACGAAGATTTGGAAGTTGGAAGGGCTTTTATTGAGACATATTTCCCATTTTTATGTACTTCCATTGACATTTCTACTTTTACCAATACTAAATTGCAATAATTTCTTTGCCCTCCATTCCAAAAAACAAATGGTACAATGGTATTTTTAAAGGTATGTATTTATCATTATACAATTGATGGTGTTCATAATGGTTCATCACCTTTCTTTTTTTTACTTTTACGGTTAGATGACATTATTGTCCTTAAATGATATTTTTATAATGGCTCTTTCATTACAATTTATTTGAAATAGGGGTAAATCAGTGTTTTAACAAATAAAATAATAATAAAAAAGTGGTTGGTGCGTGCTATGCATGTGCCAGCAAATGAATGTTGTCCGCGCTCTTCGGGCGACACATGTTGTGTCATACGGTGGCAAAAAATTCCCAACCATCATGTCGTCTGAAGCATCCAATGGAGACGTAGTTGATGGGGTAACGCGTCTAGTAGAGGTGAGTAAAAAAACGATTAAACCGGAAAAACCAGATAAAAAATAACTGAAAAAAACCGAACAAAAAAAACCAAATTAACCGATTAAAAAATCACAAAAAAATTCCTGTTCGGTTCGGTTTTGGTTTCTAAAGTCCGAAATCGATTGAACCGCACAGAACCGAACTGGTTCGACCATACCAGCACTTAAAAAAAAAAGCAAGTATAAATAGGAAAAACCCTAGACCTAAACTAACTTTTAGCAGACGCGTCCCCCCTTCTCATCATCTTCTCACAACCCCCCTCTCTCTCCCTCTCATCATCCCCCTCTCTTTTCTTTGCCTCTCATCATCTTCTCACAACCCCCCTCTCTCTCCCTCTCATCATCCCCCTCTCTTTTCTTTGCCTCTCATCATCTTCTCACAACCCCCTCCCTTTTTTTCTCTCCTTTTCTCTTTGCTTCTCATCACTCCCCGTAGCCCCCCCTCTCTTTCTCTCTATCTCTCATCTCTTTAAATTCACCCCTGCATCAACATTTACTTTAATTAAACTACATAGGCAAATAAAAAAAGAGATGGCTTTTTGATGATTAAGATTCTAACTCCATTTCAAGTTTATCTCTGCATCTTGTGGGTTGATATTTTTTTTATTATTAAGTTATAATTTGCTTGGAGTTTGTGGGCAGATCTGTTTTCTTGAACAACAGAAACCGAGATTTGCTTGTAATTTATGGGCACTGGACATCGAGATTTGCTTGTAGTTTGTGGGCACATGGTAGATCTGTTTTCCTGAACAATAGAAATCGAGATTTGCTTGTATTTTGTGGGCACTGGTCACTGAGATTTGCTTTCGGTTTTACCAGTTTTTTAACAACAAAAACCATAGTTTTTAAACCCAACCCGGTGATTGATCTGATATAATGATCGGGTCACGGGTTAGATGGGTTGACCCGGGTTAACAAAAAAAAAAAAACCTTATAAAACCTTACTGGTTCAGGAGCAAATAGTTGCATGCTTACAATAAGCATGAAACTTACGGGAGATGGAGTTGCATGAGTGGAAGAAAACTAAGTGCTGGAAAAGTCAAAAAGCATAAATCCCAAAACCCCACAACTTACACATGTTGAAGATAGACTGCTAAAAGAAATGATCAATCTTGTTGGCTTTTTAATTATTGATTTCTTCGCAATTAAGGACTTGAAAATGTTGGCCATACAAGTTTGCAGACTGTCATAAAGATATGAACGGACAAGTTAAATTTTCAAGTGTCCTCAAAGAATACACGTGAAATACAAAATGATTCCTGGCCTAGAAATGCAGCAAATCTAGAATGGTTGACCTGTGCATGAACTCTGTAAAACATAGAATTTCATTTCACTTGAAGGTCTTCCACGACTCTAAAAAGAAAGTCTTCAGTGGCATTGAAATAAGAGTAAGTTACATATTTCTCCAATGCTCCCATTAGCATTCTCTTAAATAATTACTGAGAGAATCAGACGTTGCTAAAAATGATTGTTGGAGATTATTTATTACCTCTCTATAGGCATGATAAGTTGTTCTGTCATTGCTATCCTTGGCATAAGCTTTCCTTGATGACCTTGGTGAGCTATGGTCATTTGGGAGAAATAGTGCAGCATATTCATCTGGATCAACAAGTACTGAGCCTGCAAACTCTGTCAGATCCTCTTCAACTGAAAGGTAATTCTGTACATAGATTTGTGCCTGCAGTGGTGAAGGAAAATTAAAATCCTCCCTGTGGCTGCCAAAGAAATATAGCAATTACTCTGCATCTACCTGGACTAAGAATCATACACAAGTAAACATAAATGCTTCTCATGCTCTAAATCCTCTAACATCAAGTATTTGACATCGACTTTGAGTATCTCCCTATCACTTTTGACAGCCGGACTAGTTACAGGCCTTATTGCTTCGGCCAGAAAATAGCTAAAACTCTTCAATAATTCTTTAATACATCAGGAAAGCATTTTGTTTTTTTATTTTTTTTTGTTTGTTTGGTTAAAAGAAAATGTCAATGGCTGCCTCCTTTTTAACGTTTGCCTTTGCAAGCATGATGAATGGCCTGTGGGTAAAAGACATATAGCTTGTCAGCTTTCTAATATCAGGATGAGATTGCTTGATTGAGAGCACTTGTATATGTAGATGGTAAAATTTTGTATTTAAAAACTTTCTTTCTCATACCAGAAGGGGAGAAAGTTAATCTGAGCATTTTGATCTTCAAAATCCGAGCGAATCCATGTTTTTGTGCATAGAAGATCGCAAACAAAAAATTAAAGAGATAACAGCAGCTTAATCTTACCTTGATTCGTAAAACTGAACTGAAGAGAGCCAAACAAGTAACAAGCTGCCTTGAACTTAAATTCCTCTGCTCTTCTTTGCACCAGATATAGGTTTAAAGATTGAAGAAATTAGGTTTTCTGTCTTCAACTCTTCATGGTTTAAAAGGTTTGTAACGGTGGTGTTTTACTTATATATATATAAGAAAACACAGCCGGGTCACACCCGGGTCAACCGAGTTTCACCGGGCCAACTCCCAGACGGGTTTATACCTCCACCCGGACCGGTCCCAGGCCCAGGTCGGCCGGGTCGCGGGTCGACCCGCTGGGTCGGTCCAGGTTTCAAAACTCTAACAAAAACCAAACCGAAACCAGTCGGTTCGGCTTTGGTTTTAAAATTTTAAAATTAATAATGTCGGTTTGGTTAATTTTTTTTATGTAAAAACCGAACCGAACCGAAAATGATAACCTCTAGCGTGCAGTCAAATTCGCAGTGGTTCAGCGATGTCAATGTTATATATTATTGATCACAAGTTCAGGCTTAACGAGTTTACCTACTGATTGGATATGCTTTTTTTTCTTTCATTTAATTGTTTTTTTTTTTAATTTCATTATTCAATATTGATTGGTTGAGAAATAAAATGCATGCTTTATTTTTGTTTACTTTCTATAGGGTTATTATTGTCTTAAATAACCATCTATTTTTAGGTTGGTGCTCAATTTTATGAGCATATATTTTTATCATATAATTAAATAAAAAAAATTTATAAAAAAAGTTCTTAAACTCAATAGATTCCATGACCCGGGTCACGGGGGGACTGAGATTGACTTAATTTATCATTGTCTCAATATATATATTTTTAAAAAAGTTATCATTTTGAGCTTTTTTTTAAAGCTAAACCATGTTTCTACCAGTTATCAAGATTGTATTTGGACCCATGAAATTGATCGATTTAATTCGAGTTAGCTCCCATGAGGTTTAATTGGAAATTTAAGTTAGGCAAAGAGTTGTGTCGGGAGGTTTCAAGATTGAACCATATGATAGGTTTAATAACACTGTCAAAAAGTTTTTCAAGCTGTTAGTATCTTTTTTACATTTAAAAAAATTAATTCGACCCGCGGAATGACTATTTCACAACTAATAACTGGATTTCTATACTAGAAAATTGAGGTGTGTGCAGAGTTATACGAGGTTCTATGTTAAACAAAGCCATGATGATTTTGAATTTTAAAAAATCCATTCAGAAAAAGATTAAAAGCAAAATAAATAAAAATCATAAAAATGAGTATCAAATTTGATTAAAAAAACATAAAAATCAAATTTCAAGGAATGAAATTGAAAAATAAATAAATCAAATTCGATATAATTAAAAGATTGAGGACCATTTTGCAAGGTCAACACACCTTTTGAGGTGGATGAGAGAGAAAAGACGGGGAAGGAGAAAAATTATTATCGAAGCTCCTTCATGCTATGGATGCAGACATGTGCCGCTCCACCAGTAGAGGGTGACGTGTTGCTTCGGACGCTGCCCTATAAGGCTACCAATGGCCATCAGGAGGTGCCGCACGGGCTGCTTAAAGGGCGCAGACGCCTCCCTCTTGCCAGCCACTTGTTCGTTGAATCATAGAAAGATCAAAAAACCCTTGACTCCACAGGATAATTGCAAGAAAACCAAGGTTAAAAAATTAAAAGTACCCCTTGACCTTAGGCAAAAAAAAAGTTGATCCCATAGGCTATGCAGTAATTACACTATACAAAAAATATGAAAATCTAAAAATGCCTCTCAAACATTAGTTGTTTCATTGTTACCTGGTTAACTTGACAAGTTTAAAGATAATTTAGATAATCAATAAAAATATAGTTTGACTAAAAAAATCTCAAGATGACGTCTTTTTTTTTTAATACTAGGATGACAAATTATTGGATCGATATAAATTAACCCGTCAAAGTCGCTACCCTGATCATGAGATTTTGATAACCCCATGAAAAATAAATCGAAATGAATTATGAAACTTTATTTCCAATCAATCCATTATTGAAGAATGAAATTGAAAAAAAATCAATTAAAAATAAAATAAAAATATGATCCAAGTCAATTTGGGTTAGCATGATAAACTCGCGATCCAAGTCATGAAACTGGAAGAATCTCATAGAAAGCAAACTGGAAAAAAATTATGAAGCTTAGTTCTCAAGAAACTAAAAGTTAAACGATGAAATTAAAAAATAAATCAATAAAAGAAGTGTAAAAACCTGAGTAATTCGGAACTTAGGTCATGAGACGAAAATGTACTTATAAAAAGCAAATAGAAATAAAATATAAAGTTTAATCTCTAATAAATTCATTATTAAAAAATAAAATAAAAGCATTTTTCTTGTGATCTTTTAGATCATGGTTTCCTAGTCTAAGTTATGAATACGAGTACTTTATTTATTGAATGATTTCAGTTGAGTATACATTTCTAGTTCATATATATATATATATATATTATGAATTTTATGTATATTATTATCTATATTATATAAACGATCTCAATGTGCATCAAAGGGAAAAAAAAAAAAAGAAACTCGTAAACCCATGTAGTAGAGTACATGGAGAATAATTCATTATTTTAAAAATCCTTTTATTTTATAAGTATTTAAGAGGGCTTGCTTTATAGTTTTTAGGGACACAATTGAATAATCCATACATCTATAGTAATCAAAATAAACTTTGAGAGGTCATGCCCCCCTCTCATCCTG
>Ga0325414_1001314_pt1 | contig 23658 bp, 12 predicted proteins | sample PopdelMetagenome_8_FD_206183 | JGI IMG/M metagenome (GOLD analysis project Ga0325414, IMG submission 206183) | Populus deltoides microbial communities from Bellville, Georgia, United States - Leaf-PdKOR-R3 | ecosystem: Host-associated > Plants > Phyllosphere > Phylloplane/Leaf | place: USA... | reverse complement strand
AATTTATTGATTGCTTATGACGAGATATTGTTCCTTTGAACAACCTTAATCACGACGATTTTGCAGTTTTGGATATGTTAACGACAGCTTCCATAAAACAACTGACCTGTGTGAGATTAATGGCAAACCGTGTTAAAACTCAAAATTGAAAACGTATACCAGAGGGTAGAATTGCTGACAGTTTCGGTGGTTGACCTGTGTCTGTGCCATACCGTGTCAGTGATTTACTAATTTTACGTGGAATTCTTTTGCCTCACGCAGTGGCAATTTCCTCTCATACTAGTAGAGAATACATGAAAATAACATAAAATGAACAAATACACTTGGGAAAAGACCGTTAAAAATTACTAGGTTGAAAGCTGAAACCCCACCAGCCGAACTTATCTTTGAAATGGTAGGTAATTCTGTTGAAGATGTTAAGAGTTAGAAACCCGACATCTCTTGAGCTACAAAGGTCGATCTTCATGACTTATGAAATGGACTCCGAGAAAGGTAGAGATGGTCAGATTCAGAGGTTGCTGGAGGGGAGAGACAATTTTATCTTTACTTGTTTGGGTCTTTTACCAAACTAGCGTTTGGTAAAAGATTTAAGAATATAACATAAAATAATAAAATATTAGAGAAATATCATATTTTCACTCAACCGCTAATGAGAATCACGGTTTTATTAATAAACCAATAATAGAAATGATAGTTATTTTGTAGCCCATGTCTTATAGGATGAAATTTTTAACTTCTAATGCAATTTGATTTCTTCTTATTTGCCAGAAATAGTATATATAAGGTTATTTTGAATAACAGCGAAACCGCTGATACAATAAATTTTCAAGTTGATGGTGGTTATATATATGTGTGTGTTTTTGCTATATGCGTGTTTGCCTTTTAACTTTACTATCTCAAAGGAATCTAACTTTTTATAATATCCTTCACGTAAGTACTATTGACATTCAGGTGCTTAAATACATTGTAATTAAACAAATATTTAGTTTGAACTTTGAACTTGATATCCAAGTGAACATGTTATGTGTCATTATTTAACAACATTCACCAAATCAACTTTAGTTCTGAAAGTTTGTTCAACTATCAAATCACTATTACTATATGATTTTTTTACGATAAACAAACCAATCATTACAAAACATGTCATCAAACTCTGGTATCATAACTAAATTCTAGAACAAAAGTCCTTATCACTCCATCATCATCATCATCTGATTTTTTCACTAAATCCATGACACTCATATTTTCATTATTACTAGGTTTGAAGGAGTCATACCTATGCTAATCACAATATACATTTTTAATCCTATTTAATCACAAATTCTCATAACCCTGTCTTCCAATGTTCTAAATGAATCAACTTTAGCTGAATGTGATAATTGTTCAGGTGGTCAAACAAATATAGATATGGATACATTAGTATCTCCATACTTCACATTATATGAGCTTCTAAGTTTAGATCGACTACTCACATATAACTCCATCATATTCGTTTAATTTTGGACAAATAATTCCATCATATTTCTAAAATTTGCATCACTTACAATCGGTATCAGAAAATACTAATGTTCCTCAACAAGAGATCTCCAAGTGATATCTATTTCAACATCATTACAATTCAACCCCAAGTCTGCCACATATAATTTTTTTGGTATTTTCAAATAACATGCCTCCAGTAGCATTTAAAAACACAATACTTTCGTTAATATAAGTGAAACTATTATTCGTATAAGGAACAATAGTACCATCATAATGACACAACATAAAAAAGTTTGAAGACATATTCTGTAAAATAAGATCGAATACTCATTTTCATCAAAATTAAATTATCTCACAATTCAACACAAACCTTAACTGTTATTATTCTATCCTTAATAATATCAATGACAAAATATATAATTGTACAAATTAAAAACTAAATGATCTAAATTGAATAAAATCTCCAATTATGACAATTTTTTAACCAAAACTTAACACCTACTCTAGTTGTTATGATTTCAACAATAACTTTGTTAATAACATCAATTAATTAAAATCTATCTAATTTATCAATTAATTTTTTTCTTAATTCAAACAATTACTAAATATGACAAGTAACCTAATAATCAATTTATAATCTAATTTCTCTAATTCAAACCTATTTGATTTCATAAATAACTTCAATTGTATTAAAAAATATAATTGCAACACTCGAAACCCAAAATTATCTTAACATCAACAAAATACCTAATTATCAAACAAAACACAAATAATCATAAATAAAAAATCAAAATTTATCAATTCAATAATGAAACTCATAAAACTAAGAAACAATGCAACTGTTATACCTTGATTTTTTTTATGTTTAGCTGGCAGGGAGGCTATCTTGGCCCGCGATTTGCAACAAAAAAAAATAGTAGAAAGACTCGTTGAGATAGGGGGAAGATGATTCTAGTGTTTTGGTAGAGAATTAGAGGTTGTTAGGGCAATTAGAGGCTGCTTTGGGCAAGGGATTTGCGATTCTTAAGGTTTTTTCTCTACAGGAGTGGCAATCATGGAGAACAAAAAGGGATTATATATCCATCGCAACCGCAATTCTGAATCACGGTTGTATTATGTAAGAACTATTCAGAATCACAGTTATATTAAACCTGTGGTTTTTAATCGTGGTTTATAATAAAACCATGATTCAAAATAATAGTTATATATTGAAAAATATGATTTTGAATAGCGATTCAGTTAAACGATGGTATTTTCCAAAAACTTTTTCAAATTGTGTTATTCTCTTAATACTTTGTTAGTTTTCAAAAAAATCTACTTGTTTTAGGATAAAGCACTGGATTAGTTGACAAAATCTACAATTATACATACAAAAAAAGTACTTCATTTTCAGCAATTTACCTATATGCCCTCAATAATTTGTACGTTTTCGATTTAATTTCTTTGATTCTGGGAAGTATAAAAGAAATATATTGCTATGTATGTTGCCCTCTTGTTATCTACTAAAAATGAAGTTCTAAAGTCACATATGCACTCCAAGACACTTTAGGTTTTCACTCCATAATTACCTATGCTAAGTTGGGGGTTGGATTAAGTTTTTTTTATATAAAAAAAATATTCAAGTGTTGTTAATATGCTTTTTAGTAGAAAAAAATTAAACTATATAAAAATTGATTTAATATAACCCGATCGACTTGGTAGGTGCAAAAACAACCCAAATAACTAATAAAAATATAATTTAACTTAAAAAAAATCAAGATGATATTTTTTAAAAAATATTAAAACGATAATATATTAGATCAACTCAAATTAATATGCTAAATCTGTTATCTAGGTCATGAGACCCTAATAATCCTATAGAAAACAAATACATTTTTTTTTTTATTAAACTTGATTCTCAATTAAAAGATAATATTGAAAACAAGATTGAACTAAAAAAATAAGTTGAGTTAACCCGAGTTAACATGTCAAACTTAAGTTATAAAATTAGAATAACCTCATAGAAAAATCTAATTTAAAATATATCTACCTAATTTAAAATCACCGTACAATAAATTATCTTAAAAAATAAAGGCTAAATCTCTAATTATAATAAAAAAATCACCTTTTTTTTTTAACTTTGTAAGATTCAATAGCTATACCATATGAAAAAAAATATATATATCTGACCCTCCCTAGGTTTAGACGTGATTTCACTTTGTAGTTTCAGAAATTAAACTTTACATACCGCATTAATGTGAAATTTAAATTTTAATGAAAAAATAAAAATATTTTCTTATATAATATAACCCAAATGAAAGGAACGACAAATTAATCCAATGTACATAGAAAATCGATTCTCCCTCTGCATGAACTCTTCTCTTCCTCTCCTTTTCCTCATAATCGATTCGTTTTCTCTTCTTTTTGTAATCCCCATATCTCTTACGATTTATAAATGAATTATAGTTGTTCTTTTCAAAACTTTGTGAGTTCTCGCTCCAATGTCAATTATGCAATCTCATCCTTTGGTACTGTGCATAATAGTATTCAAATTTAGTTCAGGCTTTTAGAGTTTTGATTTTTAATGTAAAGTTGCAGTCGCTTATGGATTACCAATAATTGATAAATTCATTGTTTGTTTATTAATTGGTGGGTTAGTGGTAATAATTGTCATTTTCAATTTGACCAGAGATAAATATATTATTTTTCATCTTAATTGTATTATAAAATGGTCAAAATATACTTGAAAGCAAAAAATTTAAACATGGTGTTGGTGTTTTGTATTTTCGCAATGGTTTATTCATTACTATAACTTCAGCTGAAAGATAATTTGATATTTGACTAAATATAAAAAATAATAACAGTTAAAATGCACAGTGAATAATAAAAAATTCCCTTAAAATAAAAAAAAATATAAACATGAGATCAAGAGCTTTTTGGTCTTTTCATAATATTTTTTCTTTGTAGTTATAAAGTCAACTAAATAGCAATTTTATATTTGGCTAAAAAATAGGTGAGCGCGCATGAGAAGTATCCATGCCCTTTCAAAAGTATGTGCAATGCTTCCCAACTTTCAAAAGTACCTTTTTCTCCGTATCGTTAGAAGCATTATCATGCCCCTTTCTTGTTGGAGTGACAGGTGGCTCTGGTAGTGGTCTGATTTGTTGTCAGTGAACCTTTTTTATTATTATTATTTTCCTCTCCTCTCCCCTGAAAATTATAGTTTGCCCTTTTTGTTGTTGATATTTCAGCTTCAATCCTTATTCTTTTGATTTTGAATTTTTGGTCCTGCTTTTTTATAAAAATTTTATTTGTTTTCAATTTCATACTTTAATCTTAATTTACCAAATATTATATTCTCTAATATGGTTCTCATTCTTTTAATTTCTAATTTATTTCCTTTGGCTCTTTTGTAAAAGTTTTATTGATTTTCAATTCTATCATTTAATTTAAATTGATGGTATTATGTTTTCCAATTTAGTCCTTATTGTTTTGATTTCTAATTTTTATTGGTTTTTTTGTAAAAGTTATTATTATTTTCAATTTCATCCTTCAATCAAAGCATTGTTTTTATTTTTTATGGTCAATTTTGATCCTTATTCTTTTGATTTTTTTTGTCCTTTTACTAAATTGACTTTTCTTTTCAATTTTATCCTTCAATAAAATATATTTTTTAATTTTGATCATCATTCTTTTAATTGCTATTTCTTTAATCATTTTGTATAATTAATTTTTTTTTCAATTTTTTCCTTCAATAGTTGATTGATTGAAAATTGAATTTTATAGTTTTTAAAAATTGGATGCTTCGGGTCTAATGACTTTGATTATGAATTTGAAAAGTTAACGCAGATTTGACGGGATGTCCTAGGTCAGTTCAATCCTGATTACCAAGGTTATAGACATGTCATGATAACTCAAGTTGACCATGACTGATTTTTTTATGTCTTTTTTAACCTGTTTTGTTCCTATGTATTTAATAAGAATGTCGATCCATATATTGTCATATTTTATTTTATTTTTTCTAATTAAATTAAAATCAGCTTATTTAATCTAGTTATGTTTACGATGGGAGTCACATATTTTTCTTTCTTTTATAAAACACACTTGCAACAGCTGAACATTAATTTTTAAGCCAAAAAAATAGTATGATATTATGGTGAATCACGTGCACCAAGGCTAGTTATGACAATAATAATTTAATTTACTTTTATTTAGGTAATATTGCAAAGCCTTCTCTTTTGTTAACATTACCATAATTTACTTTCTATAATGATCGTTGTAATAATAATAATTATTTTATTCTTTTAAAAGGTCTACTAAAATATTTTTAACTTCATTGAAGTTAAGTAGTATTTAAAATAAGAAGTTAATTATTTTTTATTATATTTTTTTCAATAAAAATAAATTATAAAAATAAAAGAATGTAGACATTTTGAAATATACTATAAAGGTCTATTGATTAAAACTAATTCATAAGCTAAACTTTTAATGCAGTTCATGAATTTTAGTTAATATATTTTATTTTTAAAAGTTCTTGAGATATTGTTTCCGTAAGTAAACAAGTTTTTTTTTAACATACACATATACACATGGTATAATAATATTAACAAAATATAACTGGCCTTGGAAAATTATTGATACCTCCAGATCTATTAATACTATTCACTAGAAAATCGTAATGGCGTTTTTTTCCCATTACTCAAAAATCTCTGCACTGACTTCTAAGGGCATTAAGGGTATTGGAGTCTTTTTACATGACTTATTTGTTATTTTCTAATTGATTGGGGATAGATAAGTATTTTCATATCTTGATTGCATAGTAAAATAACTAGAATACCCTTTCAAGCAAAAAAAAATTAAATATGATGTCAAAGTGTATTTTTATATTTTCATAACGGTTTTTTTTGTTATTACTAAGAGACAATTTAATATTTGATCAAATATAAAAATAATAAACAATTAAAATGCATAGTAAAATAATGAAAATACTCTTAAAATCAAAATATTTAAGCCTGAGTTCAAAGAGATTTTTTTATTTTTCAGAATAGTTTTTTTTTGTAATTAGAAAGTAAGTTTTGGGGTACTTTTTTATTTAGCTAAATAAAAAAAAGAACATGCGCATGTAACACACTTGAGGGTGCGTGGGAGGTGCCTCTCAGCATCTAAAAATTCCTTTCCATCGTGTCTTTGAAAGCACTGCTGTATCCTCTTCCTGTTGGTGCGACAAGTGTCTTTGATGGTAATCCGGTTTGTCACCAATAAACTTTTTTTCATCATTTTCTTTCTCCTCCCTAAAAAATTATAGCTTGTCCCTCTTGGTTGTTGGTATTTCAACTTTAGTTCATATTCTTTCGATTTCTTATTTTTGATCTTTCCCTTTTATAGAAGTTTTATTTATTTTTAATTTCATTCTTCAATCCCAATTTACTAAATATTATAGTTTTTAATTTGATCCTCATTCTTTGAATTTCTGATTTTTTGCCTTGGCATTTTTGTAAAATTTTTATTTTTTTAATTTCATCATTCAATTCAAATTGATGGTATTATGTTTTCTAATTGGGTCCTCATTGTTTTGGTTTCTATTTTTTTTTCTTGATCATTTTGTAAAAGTTATTATTCTTTTCATTTTCACTATTTAACTACAACATTGTTTTTATTTTTTATGTTAATTTTGAGCCTAATTCTTTTTAATTTTTTTATCCTTTTACTAAATTGCTTTTTTTTTTTCAATTTCACCATTCAATTAAATATAAAATTTATTTTCTATTTTAATTTTGATTCTCATTATTTTAATTGCTATTTTTTAAATCATTTTGTATAATTGATTTTTTTTTTCAATTTCATCCTTTATTATATGATTAATTGAAAATTAAACTTCAAGTTTTTTTTCTAGATTTGGTACTTTGAGTCTAATGACTCAGGTCACGAGTTTGAAACGTTAACACGATTCTTTTCATAGAGAAAAGGGCTTTGTAATTCTCTTTAATTTTTTATCGAGTTATCAATTACATGATCTGAGGTCGGGTATGACAGGATATCTCGGGTTGGTTCAGCCCTAATTAAAGTGGTTACAGATTTATCATGATTTATTTTTTATGTCTTTTTTTTACTCTGTTTTAGAACCTGAATATCATTTTTTACACAAAAAAATAATTCAACCCCGATGTAAAGTGCAGACAAAAGTACTGTAAATGTAAATATTTCAAGTTACTGCAAAAAAGGTCTAATTTCAAATATTAGTTTAGCTAGTTTAGCTCTTGACATTATATTTGTAGTTGGTTTAATTTAAGTCGTTATATTTATCATTGAATTAGTTATGAAACAGTAATTCTTACTCTTTAGTAGGAAATCGGAGGCACCCAACTTCAATTTTGTGTAGTTGATATTGTCTTCTTCGTAAATTGATAGAATATTCTCTTAAAACGTAGTCGCTCTATACCTCTTTTATTAGAAGAAACAACTTTGAATTGAGAAGAAAGGAGTTAAAGTTGGAAAAGACTCTGGCCCTGATTTTTATGTTTTGTAGTGGTGAGAAAGAAAGAAAAAAAACCTATAACCTCACAAGAATCCTTATCTTCACCTAAGACTATTCTTTGAAAAGAGACTGAAAATGATGAGATGGAGTCGCTAATTTTCAATAAAACTTAAAAGGCATTAGTCGAGTGTGTTTGGCAGTGTAGTTATAGTTGTTTTTTAAATGATTTTTTGTGTCGAAATGCATATCAATAATATTTTTTTATTTTCTATATCAGCACATCAAAACAATTCAAAACATATAAAATATATTAAATTTTAATAAAAAAAATTTTAATTGTTTAATTTCGTGTCCAAATGCATATCAATAATATTTTTTCATTTTCTATATCAGCACATCAAAACAATTCAAAATATATAAAATATATTAAATTTTAACAAAAAAAAAATTTAATTGTTTGGGAACGCGGTTTACACCACGTTCCCAAATAGTTTCTTACTATTAAGTCATAAAACTATGGGATGTAAATGAATCATGGAAAGAAATTTAAATAAGATGGAACCACAGAAAAATACAAAGTTAGGTTTATTGCTAAAGATTTAAGCAACAGGAGACCTAGACTATTTTGACTCGTTCTCTTATCTTGCAAAAGTTGCATCCATAAGTTGACTGAGTATGTCCACTGTGTGAGTTAATATATAATTTCCATTCATAGAAAATTTAAATATTTTTTCAAGAAAACGAGATGTTCGTGTTAAAAAAAAAATATAAAAATAATATTTTTCTGCAAGAAATTTATTATATTAGCATCAAAATATATTAACTGTAAAACGTGCTTCAGGTTTGACTATTATTCTCCGTGTTAATGGTTTTGGCAGTTAAAATTTCAAAGTTAGGTTTGAAATAAATAATTAACTATAACACTCAGTTTAGGTTTAATCAAATCTATTTTCAAAATATTTTCCGTAGACATAAAAAAATAAATAAAGAAAACAAAGAAAGAAAAGAAAAGGAGGAAAGAACAACAGAACTGGGTTTAACCGAAAGCAACTTAGATTTCGGTCTCGTGCAGGCCTATAATTGCCCATCAGTTCTCGCTAAATTTAGGCCTTCAGCAACCGGCCTTTAACCCAAAACCTCCAAAGGCCCTAAACCGTAGCCCGCCCTCTTCCTCCTCAAATTATAGGGTTTTTCAATCAGACTCTCCTCCCTCCAAGCCCCGCCAAACTCCTCCCTCACCCCGCCAGAAAATCCTCTATTCACCGCCAAAAAAACCCCCATCTAGCAACAATACATCACCTAATACCTCTAACCACACTCTGAATGCATGGTTAAGCCGTGCCGTATCACTTCGAATGCATGATTAAGCCGTGCCGTATCGGATTCTTAATAGGAACCTGTCCCCCTAGTTTCTCGAATTTCCCTACAGATGAAGACGAATTCGAAGAAAACGATGGCAACGCAGTTTATGGACACACTCTCTCAAGCCAGCGGCCTTCTACCGTAGAAGGCCGAAGTTGGGCGTCTACCGTACACCGAATTTGGTTAGTTTTATCAGTACTGTGGATCGGTACCCGATAATTCTCAGAAATATGGGCGGTGACTTTGTCTGTTACACTCTGCTCTATGCAAGAAATCCCCATGATTCAAATCGCTGGTTCAGGTCAGCTTAAAGAAGGCTCGTTATTAAGCAATTTTTTGCGTCTCCGCCACTAAGAGTTTTAGGTTTTTTTGAACAGGATTCAAGTGGAGACGTGGGACGATATGGCGAAATTGTGCTTTCAACATCTAAAGCCAAATGATCACACATATGTCTCGGGCCATTTGGAGTCTTACTTCAAGGTTTCTAGCAATGGAAATCCAAAGTCCAGTTATAAGGTACCCCATTTGAATTATAATAGTTTGCTTGGATATGTCATTTAAATTTTTGAAAACTGCGTGGAATTATTAATGATTTATGCTTACTTATAGAAATAGAGGCTAGAGGCAGCTAGGTATTGATCGCGCTCAAGTAGCGGCTTGAAAAAAAAAAACTTAAAAAATAATATTTAGATTCTTAAAACTTTTTAGCATTATTATTAAATTTTAGTTTTAGTTTACATTTAAATTAAATCATGTAATAATTGTTTCAACATGATTTTTTTTACTGGGTATGTTTAAAAAAAAATCCATTTCATATTAAAAATAAAATTAAAAAAAAAGATAAAAAAAAAGTCAAATAAACACAATGAAATTAAAAACATCATATTAAGGGATAGAATTAAAAGAAAAAAAAAGGTAAAAAGTTTTTATTATATAATAATAAATACAAAAATGATTTACTATCAACACAATATTGATAAAGGATAAAATTGAAAAAAAAATAAAACAAAAAACCCTAAAAAAATAAAACTTTTATATTAAAAGATTAAATAAAAAAACCTAAATAACCAGTTAAAAAAATCACATGTTTGAAAAAAAAACCAGACAAAAAGACCCGATGGAAGCCCATGCGCCGACCCCATGTCTTCTAGTTGTATTAATAATAAGGTAAAGATGGAGTAATGTACACTTAGATTTTAAAAGGAACAACCAAAGAAACTGATTCCCAACACAAACAATGCCTTAAAAAAAATAATTATATAATGAATTATGTATCCCAAAACAAACAATACAATAATTTATTAATGAATTATGTATATAATTATTTAACGGACTCATGTTTTCTACCCAAACCATTTCAGTTTTTTTATAACTGTGTATAATCATCATCATCAACGCACATAATATTTCACTGTCTAATATTTCTACCCAAACCAATTCTCCTTTCACTACTGTGCAATATCATCAACCGTTGATTCAGACTTAACTATATACTCTTCACTAAAATATGTTTCAATTAAATTATCAGGCTTGGAACTCACATCTTCACCTGACTTAACCACCAAGAAACCACTGTCTAATATTTCTACCCAACATCAACGAGTATAATATTTCACAGTCAAGATTTCTACCCAAACCAATTCTCCTTTCATCACTGTGCATCATCATCAACGCACACATCACTGTGCATCATCATCAACGCACACACGTCACGCCCAAAAAGCACAAGAAACGCACAAAGCACAGTAAACGCATATCATCAACAGAGAAGGAAAATCACATCGGGTGGGTCAGGTTCTACTGGAAGAGAAGCAATTGAAGAAAATGAGAGAAAGATGAAGAGATGGAGGGGAATTGAAAGCATATGTTTTTGATTAAACAAAAAGAGAAACAGAGCATGGGTTTGCTGTGTTTTTTTCACAGAAACCAAACAAAACAAACTCGATTTCTGTGAAAAAAGCATAGCATGGGAAAAATGGGTTTGGGTTTACTGTTTATGGGTTTGGTGTGTTTGGTTTCTGGGAAAAATGCAGGGGTTTTGGTTTTCTGTGTATGAGTTGCTTGGCGAATAGGTGGATTGGTAGGGAAGGAAACGGGGCCGAAGGGCGCCTTCAGCTTAATGAAAGAATGGTGATTCTTTGAGTTTGTTGTGATAGCAACAGTGGTGAAACGAAGGAATGGTGATTATCTGGAGTTTGCCGTGTTTGTGTATGGGTCTGTGTTTGGTTTCTGTGAAAAATTTTGAGTTTGTTGTGGTTGATTTTTTCCAGGGGTTTGGGTTTGCTGTGGTTGAATGGGTTGCCTTCCCAGGGGTTTGGGTTTACACAGAGCGTGGGAGCATGGGTTGCAGTAAAATTAACAAGATAAACAAGGAAAAAAACGCAGCAAATATATCACAATGCCATTATTATTACAACAGATTAAAAATAAAAAGGATGAAAACATAAGATAAATAAAGACATTTGAGGAAAAAAAATTACCTGGAAGAAAGCTGAGAGATGCTTCCAATTGATCTGCGTAAATTATTTGGGAGAGAGAGAGTTTAGGGATTTGTATTTTGGGACAGTGCACGTTTTGTCAATAAAGAAAAGGAAAGTGTTCTCCTTAGAATAAGGAAAGGAAAATACTTTCCTGCCGTAAAGCTTCTTTTTTTTTCTTTGACAAATTTTCCTTATGTTTACCAAACATGAGAAAGTGCGGAAAATGGTTTCCAGAAAAATGAATTCCTGAAACAAACAAGGCATTAGTTTGTTTCTATAGATAATTGCGAATGGATTGCATTAGATTGCACAACATGATCATCGGCCAGGCTGCCAAAGCCCTGAGTAGTCAAAGTTTGAAACCTGCCAAAACCAGGAGGAATCAGAGTTGGAAGCCTGTTGAAACCCTCCCTGAGGAATCAGAGTTGAAGCCTGTCGAAACTCTCCCTGAGGAATCAGAGTCAGGGACCTGCCAAAAATTTAAGGAACCAGAATCAGGTGCCTGCCAAAAATCCATGGAGCCACATTCAGGAGGTATCCGTTTTTCTTTTACCTGTTGAAGTTTATTTTCAATTAAGTGCCCATCTCTCGTTCACCTGGCTCCTGGACAATACGCTGTGTTGTAGGTTATCATGAATGGCTCATAGTTCAATTAACATAAGAGATGGTTTAGGTGGGTTGTTTCTCAATATAGGACTTCCAAATCTTTGGCATGTTCAGGTGCATGTCGCTTAAAATCTTGGAATCTATTATTAGCTCATCATAAAGTTGCCAGATATGACTGCCTGGGTGTGTGGGGATCAAGAATGCTGTTTACTGGCAGGCAAAGAAAGTCATACTGTTTGATTGGGCCATGGTTTTTTATATGATTGATAGCAGTGATTGATTTAGCATTGGTTTATTGTTTTTTTTATATTTTGTTCACTACTCCCATGCTTATTTCTTTAAATTTCTTTATAACAAATTCAGCTGAAATTGGCATGGGAAAGGACAAAACCCACCTTTGCTTATGGAAAGCGCTTTTCAGCAGTCTGCTTGGGTGGTGGGATAACAAGAAAAATCGGAGTTACCCGACTTTAAGCACAGGATTAGTGGTTGTGCTCTTTGGTTGAGTCCAAATGAACCACCATGGATCAAAAGAAAAGTTCAATTGCTTTATAGGAAAATGGGAGAACATTGTGAAGAGGAAAGGCACAAAAACCTTTACTTGTGGCAAGGATTCTTCACCAGCCATCATGAATGGTGGGATTACAGGAACAATAAGAAAAACTCAAGGTCCCCAGACTTTAAGCACAGGGATACTGGTGAAGCTCTTTGGTTGAATCCGAATTATCCCCCACGGGTAAACTTACAAATCCAATTTGCATGATTTAAACATGGGAGTAGAGCACCAAGAGCTAGAGAGGTGGAAGTTGTCGTTCCCGTGTCTCTCATTGGGTGTATGATGGCTGAAAGTATACGTGCAGGACCCTTGAAAGAGGAATGGGTATGGGGATGGAGACCCACTGCGGGAGAGCTCCGTGCTTGCATATATATATGTCTTGTACCTCTTGCCTTCTGATGTATATTAGGTAGATACAAGGTTTTATGGTGGATTACAATAACCGACCATTAGCTGAGATGGCATAAACCACATTCGATGTTCAAATTTTTGGGTGGCCAAATGTAAAGAAATTAAGAACATGAACAGCGGCGATTATCCTGGATGTTTGGAAATGTAGAAGTAATTGTTTTTTATTTAAAAAAATATTTTTAACACAAGCATATCAAACCGTTTAAAAAAAAAAACCATGTCTTATTGGTCTATATAATAAGGAATGGAGTGTTTGTAATACTGTATGACTGTCTTAGAAATCAATGTATTCCGAGCATGTAGAATGAAGTTCGTTGAAATCGTTCGACGAGTTTCTTAAATAATAACCGCCACCAATTGGTTAGTATCATGTTGGATTCATTTGTTAGGGCTACCCATCACGAATGAAATAGCATTAACTTTCCCGAAGAGTTGATTATGAGAATCAATCACCAAGTTTATACATACTTGCGAAGTCAACTTGAATTTCACTCGGTTTTCTTTTTCACCGAACGTGGCTTTTATCATATATGCCAGACACATTGGTCCCACCTAAATGGCTGTCTGCATTGTGATTAATGATTAATAAAAGGGTGTTTAAGAATATGATAATAGTTATTTTTTAATATATATATAGTTTTAAAATAATATATATATTATTTTTTAAAAGTAATTTTTGCTAAAAGCCAAAATATTATAAAACATAAAAAATTTAAAATTTTTAAATATTTCATTTAGAACATAATTCCAGACAACCTTCAATATAAGTTTGCTTGTACATGTTGCCATGGGAATTTTACAATGTCAACCACACCGATTTGTCAAGGACTACCTTATTTGTGCCCTCTGCCCTCTCCAAATATCAAGGCATTGATTGATTCATTGACTGTAAATTGTATCCAAACGAGAAAGCTCAACGAGGTGATGCAAAGACTTGCCGGAGCCAGTGTGAAAATCCTTGCTCTGGTTTAGAATGCATGCGCTCAAAGTCTCCGATCCCAAGCAGCGCTCAATGCTCTCAATCTAGTCATGGATCCTCCAGCCTTGACTGGTAACTGCTAGTAATGGTTCTTTTGTAGTCTCTGGCCCCATAATTGAGAGTTTAATGCATCTCAAGTTGACGAGGGCACAGCAATCCTTTTCTGAGTCAAAAAGCCTTTTCACGTGGACTGGATTATTTGAACAATACCACGAATCTTGCACTTGTCAATCAATTTGATGATGATACTTCTTTTTGCCTTCCATAGCCTTCATTTCTATCCTAAAACCAATCGTCTTCTTGTTGGAATGAATGAATGAAGGAGTCCATCTCACTTACGTGTCTTTTCTTGTTAGGATCAGGAGTTAGATAAAGAAAATCATCACCTATCCTAATATTATTCTCTCACATATTTTTTTTAATAAAAATATTTTTAGTTTAGAATTAAAATTTATACAAATTAACACTACTTTATATTTAATTTTTTTCAAATAAATAAAAATAATAAAATTCAAATTCATGACCGCTTAATAATAAAAGCTCTAATACTATGTCAAATAAACAATTCAACATAAAAGCTTAAATTATACAATTCAACTCTAAATATAATTTATATTATTATTTAACAACGACTAACATAAAAAAAAACCAATCACAATCACACATATAACATATTATATAATTTATTTATACCTATGGCTATGAAGGAAAAATAAAATTTCACTTCAGCGGAACATCATGTAAGTTTGAAAACTTTCAGTTCTAATTTCAAGCACACCCCATTATGACGACTCAGTCTTTAAGACGCAATGAATTTTGTAGTGGATAGAGAAAGAATATGTATCAGCTATATAGCACAACTCTGATTAAAACTAAAAGACTAAAACTAAAACTAAAATCACTCATTGTTTTACTGTGCATTATGAGAAAAATCACCGTTTATTCACACAATGATCTTTCTTTATCTTTCAATATTTTTTCAATTATTTTTTCCTCAATTTGATCATTTTATATTTTATTAATTTCAAATTAGATTTCATGGTTTATTTTATACTTTTTTTTTTCAATATTTCATGATCTTTAAAAAAATCTCGGTATTGAGTTGATTTTTATTTTGCTAATAATAATTTGGTTTGATTATTTGTGAAGATTATAAATGAAGAGATCAAAATTGAAAGTGTGGTAATTAAAATGACAACTCTTTATTTTAAAATATAATAGATCTATTTTTTGGGTCCTTAATTTCTTCTCTTTTTTTGCCATTAATTTTTTTTTCAAATTCATCCTTTCACATTGCGTTGATTGGTGATTCGACTTTATAATTTGGTTTGTATTACTTTCTTTTCAGGTTATTGCATTCTTAAAAAAAAAATTATGATATTGGGTTGGATTTTTATTTAAAAAAAAGAATTTAATTTTATTGTTTGAGAAAAATTAAAAACGAAAGGACCGAAATTAAAAATTTGATGAAATGACATCCCTTTCTTAAAAAAAATTATTGTGTCAGCGCTTTTAAACTCAAGATTCTTTCCAAAATAAATTTTGATGTTTTTAGTTTGAAATTATACGATTTGATCCAGAACTTCATTTAATTTTTATTTTAGTCTCTAGATTAGAAAGAAAGTCATTGGACCATAACGAACCATAACGAATGAGATAGAAAGAGTTGGCTGTTCTGATTCTATACATAAAAATGGTCAAATTTAGTATCAAAATGTTTTTTTTTATGAGATGAGTGTTATTAAGGTGTTTTTGAGTTTCTGTATCGTCTGAAAAAGTAAATCGAGGTTGAGAGAGGGTTTTTATAGGCTTGATTTTGTATTTTTAAATGAATAATGGAGGTTTTTTTTTTTAATTTGGGATATTAGTATCTTGAGGTTGTAAGATTATTTATTTTAGGTGTTTTTATATAAAAATATGTTAGAAATTAGGTTTTGGAGTAAAAAAATGGCATAACCTAATTTTCCACCCACTTATATGGTATTTGGATCATGGGTAGCAGACAACACATTGTTCACCTGTTTTGAAAAGGAAAAGAAAATTAATAATCCATATATGCACGCTTCGGCTGGCAAGCCCATACATTTGGGCTTATTTTTAAAGACCCATGCGCACTAGGCAACATAGGCTCAGACTTCTGGGTTGTTTTTTCCCTTTTTTTTATTTATTTAATTTCTTATAAATTAAATAATTTGAAATTATATATATATATATATAATTACTTTTAAATTCTTAGGTAGGTTAATTAAGAATGTTTTTAGATATTATTTTGTTGAATTTCATTTAATTTTTACAACTTATAATAATAATAATAATAAATTATTTTATTTGGGTTCTTTGCAAGGTCACTACCTTTTGTTCTTATATAATTAAATAAAAATATTTTTAAAAAATAAACTTATTGAACCAATCAGGTTTAGAATCTAGAACATCAATTTAACAAGTTAATCCTAATAGAACTAACATGTCTCCACCTCAATATTAAGAGAGAGAGAAAAAAAATGGTGTCTTGATTTTTTGTTTTGAAATCAAGTCATGTTATTTCTAATATTTTAGGTTATTTTTAGACCTTTCAAGTCAATTTGATTATACGAGACCAACTTCTTTATAATTTAATTTGAAATCTAATCTATGTAAGGATTCGGGTCATAAAATTTTAACAATGACCAACTAAGTTAGGTTTAATGACATTTTCTAAGTCAAGTTTAATGACATTTTCTAAGTCAGGTTTAATGATATTTTCAAATTGTTCCTTCTAATAATATTCTAAGTGTTGTCTTGTTATCATGTTTTTTTTATACACTCGAATGAAAAATATTAGGGTGGTATTTTTTTTGAATTGAAACTTGTTTTGGAATGACAAGAGAATGTTGTCTAAGAAAAAGATGTTTTGATGAAACTTTTTTTTATAATTCTTTGAATTGACACTTGTTTTTGGAATGATGAGACAATGTTGTCTAAGGAAAAGATGTTTTGGTGAAAGTTTGTTTTTAATAAAAAAGGCACAATTACAAGATAAAAATCTTTTTATCCTTATTTTAGATTATCTTGATTTTTTTATATGTATTCTACATGCCTTTTTTTATTATTAAATAAACAACATAGAAAAAATGTTATATATATATTTTAAAATTAAATATATAAATAAGAAAAATAAGACTTTTACTAAAAAAATTATTTAATTTCAATAGAATTTAGATTATTACTCTTCTTATAAAAATATTTGTGTTATTTAATTAAGTTAGAAAAATTAAAGGACTTCTTGTTGCACATGATTAAATATTTTTGTCTACGCTTATTTTTTAAATTCACAACTTAGTCTTTAGATAGCGTTAAGATTCATTTTTAGTATTATTTACGTGTAATTTTGTTAGATATATGGATTAAATTTAAAGTTAATGATTAAGATTTTACTTGTTGTTTAAAAATATATTAATAATGTTTAAATATTTTTTTATATTAAAAAATTTAACTTGAATCACGATGTAGCGCTAGTCAATTATCTAGTGCATCCTAGAACGAATCACTATAAAAACTAAAAAGTCCATTATTAAAGACTGATTAAATCCCTTTACTAAATAAATTTTCTTTTTTCTGTTTGGCAATATTGAGTTTCTTGGACCATCTTGTACATTAAGAGGAATTTGATAAATTTCTCTTAATTCTGGTTTTAAAGGTTTAACGTATAAAATTAAGGAATAAAACATGTTCATTTTCTTAAGATTCCCAACAATTCTGAAAAAAAATATTAGATTGAAAAATGAAAAACGGAAATAGAAAAACCTTTAGAAAAAATAAATAAATAAATAAATTATTTCAAGTAAAAAATTCTATATTTTTGACAAGTATCCACATCTAACAGAAAAAATGATGGAACTCAATTAGATTTTTACAGCATTTGTTAGGAAACTTTGCTATTCGGTTATTATTAGTTTTTATTTATTGAAAAACCTAACAAGTACAGAACTACATAATAGCGTGGAGTACTTTCCACTACATTATTATAATTAAAAAAAAATGCAATTACATGATGTTTATGTTGTTTTAGTCATTAATTTTTTTTATTTTGGTTATTGATTTTTTTTAAAAAAATATTATCATTCAATATTATATTAATTAATTAGTAATTATACTTAATGATTTGTTTCGTATTATTTTTATTAAGTTTTTGTGATCACCAAAATTAAAAATAAAATATAATAAAAGCTCTTCATTTAAAAATAAAAAAAATTTAGCCTTTTATTTTTTTAGTCCAACCTTCAAGTCTGTTTTTTATAATTTCATCATTTTATATTATATTAATTAATAACTCAGTTTGATGATTTGTTTTAAATTGTTTTTTTTGGAGTAGTTGTTGTCTTACAAAAACTATCATGACTTTGGGTTGGTTCTTCATTTTATGAAAAAAAATTCAGTTTTATTATTTGAGAAAAATAAAAATAAAAAGATCAAATTAAAAGTTTGCTAAAATATATGCTTTTTTTAAAACAAATATTGCTGTCAGCACCTTTTATCCTTAATATTTTGTCCAAATTATTTTTAGATCTTTTTATTATGAAAATTATACAATTTTGTCTAAAACTTTATTTTATTCACATTTTAATTTCTAAATTTGAAAAAGAAAAGAGAAAGTTGCCAATCAACAATAAAAGAGGAAGAAAATTGTTGAATGATTATATTTCGACAACAAAAAAATACTGATCTTGAAGTCAAGAAGTTTTACCTGATGAGAGAAATCTCATTAAAATTTTTTTAAACATTTATCTTGTTTGGATAAATAAATCAAGATAGAAAAATAATTTTTCTTTTTATTTATTTTTTTAAGTTTTTGAGTTGATAAATTAATTTTTTAATGTCATAAAAGTGTTTATAAGTAAATATAAATTAAAAAAATAGATTTTTAAGTAAAAAAAACACGCTATTAATTTTTATAATACTTTTATGTTAGATATTTTATTTTCAAGAAACATGTTGTTTTTAACATTTTTTTTTTTGAGAAAAGCTCAAGATCACTTTTAAGATATGGTATTTGGTATTGAAATTTCTAGTTTTAAATTATTTTTTTTTAAAAATTGTTTTGATATATTATATTAAAAATAAAATTTAAAAAGTAATAAATTATTTTAATATATTTTTAAATAAAAAATATTTTAAAAAAACTCTCTCCTCTCCTGTATTCTCAAGCAGTAAATCGCACGTAATAATAATCTGGCTGCCCTGCACTGACCCAGTCCTTCTCACAAAAATAAACTTCTCAGTTCTCCCAGCGCAACCACAACTACAACCAGTGGCCATGGTGGTCACAGACCTCTTTTTAGGGGAGATAGCCACCGAACTCCTCAAACAGCTACTAGCAATATCAAAAAAAGCCAGCCTATGCAAATCAAGTGCAGAATCTTTAATGGCAGGCATAAACGAACTCATCCCTATGATTCAAGAAATCAAATTATCCGGTGTTGAACTCCCTTCGAACCGCCAATTCCAACTCGACCATCTCTCTCGCACGCTCCATGAAGGCCTCGAGCTCTCCAAGAAAGTCCTCAAATCAAACCGCTGGAACGTCTACAAAAACCTCCAGTTAGCAAGAAAGATGGAAAAGATTGAAAAGAAAATATACATGTTTATCAATGGACCTTTACAGGTTCATTTATTAGCTGACGTGCATCACATGAGGTTTGAAACAACAGAGAGGTTTGATAAGTTGGAGTGGTCAGCCAAGAAGTTAGAGGAGAGTATAGGGAATTTGAAGATCGGGGTGGGAGGTGGTGGGGGCTGGATGGAGGAAGCGGTGACGAGATTGGAGGAGGAAGAGATGAAGTGGGAGGGTAGTTTTGGGAATAATTTTTATTCGGGATTATGTATTGAAGAAGGGAAGAGGAAGGTGAAAGAAATGGTCATCGAGAGGGAGAATTTAAATGTTGTTGGGATTTGTGGCATTGGTGGGTCTGGAAAAACTACTTTGGCTAATGAAATCTGTAGAGATGATCAAGTTAGATGTAAGTTTTAATTAAAGAATCTCTCTTTCCTTTACTGTTTTATTTATAAATTTTTCTTTTTCTTTCTTTCCGTCATCTGCTTGATTCGACCTGTATAGAGGTAAAAGGAAACACAGACTTCACAGAAAGGATACCTTTTCTTTGTTTTTACTTCCTTGTTTTAGTTTCTTTTGCTACTGGCTGCAGGAATTGGTGATTAGCATATGATCATTCTTTTATATTTAGACAAGAGGGGTTTTAGTTGACTTTGTTGATCTTGATTTCTTTCAGGTCACTTTGAGAACAGGATTTTGTTCTTGACAGTATCACAGTCTCCGAATGTGGAGAACCTGAGGGCGAAAATCTGGGGATTTATTACAGGGAATGATGGAATGGGTGGTATGGGCTATGATATGGTCCCAAAATGGAATTTGCAATTTGAATGGAGAATCGTAGCCCCAATGTTGATTGTTCTTGATGATGTGTGGTCGCTCCCGGTGCTTGATCAGCTCATTTTTAAAGTAGCTGGATGCAAGACTCTAGTGGTTTCTCGTTTCAAATTCCCGAAAGTTTGTAATGCTACTTACAACGTAGAATTATTGAGGAGAGAAGAAGCAATCTCATTGTTCTGCCACTCTGCTTTTGGAAAGACATCTATTCCTCCTGCTGCTGATTCAAATTTGGTCAAGCAGGTACTATTCAATTCACTGTCTCCATTAGATACAATACAAGGTTTAGATTGAGTGACGGATCTTGAAATTGAGCAGTCGGTTACTTTCTTTGCCAATGCTAATGAAAATTTGTTTGCTAGATTGTCGATGAGTGTAAAGGCCTGCCCTTGGCTCTCAAGGTGATTGGAGCTTCGTTAAGGGACCAACCTGAAATGTACTGGGAAAGTGCGAGGAAGAGGCTGTCAAGAGGGGAGCCTATTTGCGAGTCTCATGAAAGCAAGTTGCTTGATAGGATGGCAATTAGTACCCAGTTCTTGTCTAAAAACGTCAGGGAATGTTTCTTGGATCTGGGATCCTTCCCCGAAGACAAGAAGATCCCTCTTGATGTTCTCATCAACATGTGGGTTGAGATTCATGATATCGACCCGGAAGAAGCATTTGCTATCCTTGTTGAGCTCTCGGATAAGAATCTTCTCACTCTGGTGAAGGATGCACGGTATGTTCATAAAGCCAGGTTCCTAAATTGATCTCTCATTTTAGAAGGGATGATCCTTCTTTCTAAACACCTTGATCGGTTAATATGCAGAGCTGGGGATTTGTATAGCAGTTACTATGAGATTTGTATTATGCAACATGATGTGTTGCGGGACCTTGCTATTCATTTGAGCAGTTGTGGAGACATAAATGAGCGCAAGCGATTACTTATGCCAAGAAGAGAAGCACAGCTTCCAAAAGAATGGGAGAGAAATGCGGACCGGCCATTCAATGCTCAAATTGTTTCGATCCATACAGGTATCTCCATTACTTTTCTGGGTTGCTTTGCTTTATGTAAGGTGGTTAACCGATGCAACCTTAATTGAGATTGTGGTTTTAGTTTCATGTTTCCAATGCTTACTTCTATCTTGATTCTGTTAAATAGGTGAAATGAAAGAAATGGATTGGTTCCGCATGGATTTTCCCAAGGCTGAAGTGCTCATCCTGAACTTCTCGGCAAATGACTTCTTCTTGCCTCCCTTCATCGATGACATGCCAAAGCTCAGGGCATTGGTCATGATAAATTACAGTACAAGCAATGCAACCATTGGCAACTTCTCCATTTTTTCAAGTTTGGCTAATTTGAGGAGCCTTTGGCTCGAGAAAGTATCCATCAGTAGATTATCTGAATCTACTGTCCCCTTAAAAAATTTGCGAAAAATATCTCTAATCCTGTGCAAGATAAACAAGAGCCTTGACGAGTCTGTCATAGACTTATCCCACATCTTCCCATCTCTCTCAGAGCTTACAATCGATCACTGTGAAGATTTAATCCAGTTGCCTTCCAGCATTTGTAGGATTCACTCGCTCCAGAGTCTGAGCATCACCAATTGCCACAACCTAGAGAAATTACCTCCCAATCTGGGCAACTTAAAATCTCTACAAATTCTAAGGTTGTATGCTTGTCCAACACTGAAAATGCTTCCACCATGTGTATGTGACCTAATTTGGTTGAAGTTCTTAGACATCTCGCAATGTGTCAATCTGAAAGGTCTTCCTGAGTGGATTGGTAAGCTATCGAGGTTAGAGAAGATTGACATGAGAGAGTGCTCGCTAGTGAAGCTGCCAAATTCTGTTGCATCATTGGAGTCTCTGCGTAAAGTAATCTGCGAAGAAGATGTTTCTTGGTTGTGGAAGGAGATGAAGAAAGTGAATCTTGATGTCCAAGTTGCAGAAAAATGCTACAGTCTGGACTGGCTTGATGATTATTAATTAATTCCAAGTCATGCATTATTTGTATAGTTCTTTCTTTCAAGTATAAATCAATCATAGCTTTTGTTCGTTGGGGTTCTTTCCTGCCTGGTTGCAAAATGCCCCCATGCGTCCTTGTTCATTATTATTATTTTGCTACGGTGAAAACATCTGTTCATGATCTGGTTATGAAAGCTCTGCACATTGAGCACTACTTCCTTGTTGGAAAAGCGTTTACCATTCTTCAATCCATCGGCAATCAAGGACTGGTGGAGGCCCAGAAAAAGAAAACGAAAAGTTAGGTCCCATGTCACCCAGCAACCTTTCGCGATTAGTTGCTGGGGAGCACAAGTGGACAAGATGTAGGGAGCAGCTTTTCCACGTTAGGAGGATCATATCAATGGATTACCGAAAAACAATTGTTTGTCCGTCCATCTTGTCTCCCTCCCTGGGTCCCACTGGCTTAGGTGGAAAACGCGGGAAGAGATGGATAGATAAATGGTTGCGTGCCGTGTGGACCCCATCAAAGCACTTGTATGGTCAAACAGCCACTTGGCCAATTTCTTGGCTTTCTTGCGACGTAGCTTCCTAGAACTTTACCTGATGATGGAAGCTGCTTTTTAAATTTAAGAAAATTAAAAATAAATACAATTTCAAAATACTTGACAACTGTCATCGGCAGCAGCCACGATACAGCCGCAGCCACTTTTCTTTTCTGCTTAAATAATATCATTTTGGATTGCGTTATGACTGTTTTTTTATTAAATTAAAATTTTTTATTTTAAATTAATTTTTTAGTATTTTTAATTTTTTTGATGTGTTTATATAAAAATTAAATATTTAAAAATAAAAAAAATTATTTTGATACATTTTCAAGCAAAAATTACTTTGAAAAATAATAACCATTAAATTTCCAAATAAACATGAAAAACTAGAATTCAAAAGTAATACACTCCCAAA
>Ga0325414_1001313_pt1 | contig 23665 bp, 14 predicted proteins | sample PopdelMetagenome_8_FD_206183 | JGI IMG/M metagenome (GOLD analysis project Ga0325414, IMG submission 206183) | Populus deltoides microbial communities from Bellville, Georgia, United States - Leaf-PdKOR-R3 | ecosystem: Host-associated > Plants > Phyllosphere > Phylloplane/Leaf | place: USA... | reverse complement strand
AACATTGAATCCGAGTGATTTGAAAGCTGCGAAACCAAAAACCCCTGCCTCTTCTGCTTTGTCCATTACAATTTTGTGCGCACCATTCTTGATTTTCTTTGCAATTCCCTATTGCATGCGTCTTTGTGACCCTCTGCAGCCATTTCGTCAACTTGTCTAAGTCACAATAAATCCAAATATTTGATAAATGCATCTATAAATGCATGCTACACAGCAGAGACAACAATTACAGAAGGCAGGCCAGTAGGACACACATTCTCTATTAGAAGGCATGTATTAGGCACATTATGGTACATGTCAGAAAAGTTCCATTACAAGTATGATATTAAGCATGAGCTACGTAGCTTTAGATCAGAAATCCATGGGTGAATAACGACTAAGAATGAAACCTTACCCCCAAAATTCTAGGCACCAAAACCTAAAAACTACATGTTAAACCATAAAATCCTAAACCCACAAACCTATGCTGAATATACAACCACAAACTCTGAAAACAAACATTCACACAATCTGAACCAAGAATTTGTTTCTTATACACCATCAAGAAACATACAGTTTTCCTATCTAAGAAACCCGTCAGTTATTAATTAATAAGCCTAAAGCATGCAAGAATATTCTAGAATTTGTTGTCGCTTGGCATGATGGTCATATAACTGTGATTCTTTCTTCCCAACATAAAAAGTATGAACCTCTCAAAGTAGGAAAAAAATATGTGATAAATAAATTCTGTATCAGTCACAAAATTATCTCAGATAAAAGCAGAAATCACATGTAGCTTACACTAAGGGAAGTCTTTGGTTAGGACATTTAAGCAAGAATAAAGATAGATGCATCTTCTACAGAAAAAACATCACATAAGAGGTAATGTACTGAAATTTCTAAGCTCACCTTGTGCAGTCCATGATGAAGATTCAATAAGTGCTTTGCCTATTTCGGGAATAGATGCTTCAGCAATAGCTTGAGGTGTACGCAACCCTGCTTTATAGAGTGTCCTTGCTCAAGAACCTTACAAATGAAATAATGAAAATAATGGTTATCTCTGGAGTATTAACCAGGAACTTTGAAACATCAACAAAATGACACATAAATATTATGACTTTGTGTTGAGGAATCAATTTCCTTAACATATAGAGACTGGAATATTAGCCAGCTCCACAATCTCTGCTCACTCCAAATGAAACACAATTTTGGAACTTCACAACCAGGTCCTCGAGATCATGGCATCCAAGTATTTCACAAAACCACAGATGCAAACCTTCCAGCATTTTCTTGTAAGGATTGAACCATGCCTCTAGCAACTTTAAAAGTTTCACAAACCTTGGGTATCGGTGCTTCCTTTATGCCAGAATTCAAATAATGTTTATTCAACAAAGCAGGGAAACGGGGAAAAAAGAAGAAGAAGAAACAGCATTTATTAGAAAGCAAAAGCAACCACAACCCATGCATGATAAAGAAATATTAGGTATGATATCCAGGTAACCATGAGAAAAACTAAGCAGACTACTGGATAAATATACTTTTTCTGGATGAAAAACGTAGCCAAGAATGCATATTCGTAATGCATGCAATGTACACGTACGTAGTATTAATTTTATGCCAACGCACACGAAACAAACACGAAAGATAGATGTACTCAAAAAGATGTGGATATAGAAGACTATATTTGGTTCACTAAGTCAGTACTGTTACTAATCAGATTGAAGGAAAGAAAGGAAAAGGATGAAACACCTGAACAAGTCTTGACAAGATGATCAGAGCAACATGAAATCGATCTTTTGCTCGCCCTAATTGTCTGTTAATCTGAAGTCACACTTTTGTTCATAACCCCAGATCAGTTTTCATACTTGCTGGCACACGAGCCTTTCGTATTATCTATTGATCTGTTTATTATGTAAATTGAAAATATATGCTCCATGTGCCATCCGCATCAAAAATGTTTCTGAAACTCCAACTCGATTTCCAACAGACTTCATACCATTAAATTGGAAAAGAAAAAGGTGAAATATTTAAAGCATTATTAAAAAAGTCAGAGAAAAGATCAATTGACCGTGAAAATATATAGTACCCAGGAACCAAGCCTGTGTTGAACTTGTATTGCTTTCAAGCACTGGTATCTATACTAGCTAAGAGAAGCTCCATAAACTTACAAGTTCCTTCCAACAAAATGATATTGGTGTATATTTTTATGACCCCACTGATAATACTAATAAAATTCATCAGTAGAAGAAACTACTTTATGATAAAAAAAAAAAAATTCTCAAATCAGCTTGGAAGGCGTGATTTACCGTGGAATGCTGGATGTGCACTGTTTGTAGGAAAATCAAAAGGTTACGCATCATTTTTGTTGATCTAAGTAAGAATATGTGTAAATAGAGCGTTGGTTCAAACTGTGAAGTCTCCTTGACAATTATAAAAGGGAAAATGAGTAAACTAACTAAAAAGCATCTAATGAAAAAACCTTATTCTCTTCCTTCTTCCTTCGCCACCTTGGAATTAAATTAACTCTCAGCCATAAGACGACGCCATCCAAAATCCGCCGTTATCCATGCGCCTCTAACTTTTTCAAAAAAAAAAAAAAACTTATTTAACAAATGACCCTATCATCCCTAATGAAACTCAAGAATTATAAAATAATAAAATCTAGAAGATTAAAGTAACTCTAAATCCAAGGGCAAGTTCTTTTTTTTATATATAACCCGGAGTATTTGGACTAACTTACACGCACCATAACTAATCTATGGACCCACTAAATACCCTACAAGCCCAGTGAATAGGTAAGGCACCGCGGGGGTGACAGGCATGCACAAAGAGAAACGAACTCGGGTGCAGAGGAAGGAAACAAGTCCCTGTTCTCGCTAGGCCACGACCTCAAGTGTAGTGCAAACTTTTTTAATTCGAAGGGCAATGGTATAATTTAACTATGTTTAAATTAAATAAAAGATCAAAAAACCCTTGAATAATATTTTTTTTTCTAGCCAAAGTTAAATTAATATTTTTACTCTTTGCAAAAAATATAAAAGGATGATAAAGCCTCTAGAGTTAAGTTTAGAAAATTTTGCTGTATATAAATATTTTTTTACCATTTGAAAATGATATTATTTTCAATAAATTATGAAAATGATATTATTATTTGGAAAAGATTATTTTATCCCATACACAAAGCTTAATGATTTTGGAATGAATAGCAAATCACCACTTCACTATTGTAATTCATTGTTGATCTATTCAATATTGATCTAGACACAGGATACACTACTTTTAAGTTTCTCTAATGATATTATTATTTAAAAATTTTAATTTCAATAAATTATGAAGCATACAAAAATGGAAATGAACAATTAATTTTTTTTTTATAATGAACAATAGTTTTGAAGATTTCAAAATGGAAAGGCGAGCAAATAATTGAAAAAAAAAGATTGGTATTACTTTTTTTAATTATTTTAACTTGAGATCTAGTGAATCAAGACTCTGGCCTAGGTCAAGTTAAAAATATTTGATTCAGATTGACCTATTTAGACCTAATTGAGCCGGTAAAATTCAATTTGACTTTTTTATATTTTAAATAACATTCTTTGATTTAGAAAAAAAAAACTCTTGTGGGTTTAACAGCTCAGCATTATAGTGTCAATATAAAAAATTTTAAATCATGAAAATCTAAGTGAAATATTACCAAACATATAGGGACTAAAGTATAAATCACGTAGCTCTTTCAATTACTAGCTGAGAGGCACCAGGCAGTAGCCCGCTCATGTTCTGGAGCCTGCATCTAATCAAATCAAATCAAATCAAATCAAACTAGAATTAAAAAGAAAAGAAAACAGAGAAAAATCGAAGATAAAATCAAGCGCGCTTTCGTTAGGGTTTTCAGTTTTCACAGAGAAACAAAAACCCACTCTCTGTCTCCCAATCTCCTTCTTCTTCTTCTTCAAGTTTTTTTCCCGGCGAATTCCTTGTCTGATTTGTCACCATCACTGCGCTTTTGAGCGAGAAGACGCCTTACTTCGTGTGCTAAAACGGCACCACGTGCTTTCCCTGGAACATACAATACACAATTGGACTTCAGGTTCCGTTTCCTTTTGAAAATCTTTCGATGATCACGTAATCTGGATTTCGAGAAAAGCACATAGTTCGTTTTTTGTCGATATCATTTTGTTTCACATGAATTTAGTCGACGATTTTTATTTTATTTACGTGGAAGGAGTTTTTTTTTTACTTTATTTTCTGTTCATGTACATGAATGTAGTGTTATTTTGCATACTTTTGCTCTTGTTTTGGTGCCAAGCTTGTTTAATTATACATAAATACAGGGTATTACTGTGGCATTAGTATGCCATTATAAATTTAGGGTTTCTAGGGTTAATTTTTGTTTTGATAATGTAAAAAATCACAGAGCACTTAGGTATTTTACAATGCTGCTGTTTTTTATACCATAACAGCATTTCATTTCATCAAAAGAAGGGGGCAAAACCCTAAGATTGATTTTGGAAAAAAAAAAACAGGTAGGGTTGCGGCATTCATGAGTAGATAGTTAAGTTGCTGATAGCTTATAGTTGAAAGTGAAATGTTATTTACCCGCACATTGCGATTATGTGTTATAATCTCTGTCTAAGTTTTTGTGTCTTCAGAATGCTTAGATTTTTAGTTAGATAAGCTAATTAACAAATTTATGCATGATCACGGGGCTAACTAACTCTGCATGATTAATCTTGATGAATAAATTACCTGTGGATTGTGAATGCTAATACATTATGCGTGTGTTTATAGATGTCACTTGATTGGTATTTACATATAGGACTAGCTATTTACTGTTTCCACCTTAGTAGGGTTGGGTTTAGAAATAATTCAAGTGTTTTTACCTCCTATTGTCCTCATGACTATCTGTTTAAATTACTTTAGCTATCTTCTGATGTTGCTCTAACTCTCTTGCTTATTTCTGAAATGTTTTTCCCCTTTTCTGTTTTTTTTTTCCAGCTTGGTTCTGCACGTTTTACTGAATACAAAAATCTGGAATATCCTGTTATTTGAGTATGGTAGAAGCAAAAAAAGTTGAGAACATCGAATTTAAGTGGGGTAAACAGAGAGGAGTTGGTGGGAAAAAGAAAGATGTAAAATTTTATGAATCTTTCTCCTATGATGGTGTGGAGTATGCTCTATATGATTCTGTCTACATGTACGAGGAAGGTGAGACAGAGCCTTATATTGGGAAGCTCCTAAAGATATGGGAGAATGCTGACAAGACAAAGAAAGTGAAGGTTCTATGGTTTTTTTGTCCTCGTGAGATTTCCAATTATCTTGGAGATGAGAAGACTGCTGAGAATGAATTGTTTTTGGCATCTGGTGAAGGTGTAGGCAGCACAAATGTTAATCCTTTGGTAATTAATTTTAAACTATAACTTCCTTTAATATAACTTTTGGCTTGTTGGTAGTGACTTATTATGACTTTAATGACATTGTTTGGATGACATATAGTTCTTACTGGGGGAGTGGGGAAGCCTAGTGTAAATTTTGTGACACAATTGATATTGGAAATAACATTATGTTTAATACATTAGAACGAACACATATAAATATGTGCTGTGTGTTGAAGTTGTACAAGGAGCGCTTTCATAACAGCATACTCATCAGGTAACCTCACAAGTGCTAAACTAAGGTGAATGGGTCTTATAGCGCAAAATAAAAACTGAAAACCAGAGGGCTGTATATTTGCAAAAAGAGAAAAATAGGGTGCCATAAGTTAGCAAAATTAGCAGCCAAGCATGCTGTTAATTTTCTTTAAATTTTCTGGGCCCTTTGTTGCTCGGACTCATCATTTACCTTGGTGGTATCAGTGTCAACATAACATAAAACACACACTGGTATATTATCTGTATTGGACCTGTGAAAAACTTCAGGCATGACATCTTTGAGGGGTCTTGCCTGCTCTCACGATGAGGGGGAGAGAGAGAAAAGGCACAATCAGTTATTTTTTTAACTTTAGGTTTCTTTGATTATGTTGGACATATAGCAGTCCTCTGTTTTTTGTTTGGATTGTATTACTTAGGTTCTTTGGGCCTTTTCAAGGAAAATAACCCAATGTGCTCTTAAAAAAATTGTATTGTTTTCAATACTTACACTTTTAATTACGTCTATTTTATTCTTAATTCATAGTCAAATCTTCAATAGGTCCTTCTGGTATGTTATGTGGTCCACGGACAATCATGCATATAAATTTTAATGCTTTTGAACAGAAATGAAACATTGTTATTTCTTAGTGCCTTGAAACATCGATTTGATATTTTTTACTGAAATTTAGAAATCTTCCTGCTGGACTTCAACTTCTTATTGTTTTTTGAAATGGAAACATAGCTGGTGCTTTTGAGGTACTACTAGTCATCTTAATTTCTCATGCATCAAACCAGGAAGCAATTGCTGGAAAATGCAATGTGGTATGCAGTTCAAAGGATAGTAGGAATCCACAACCATCAGATGAAGAACTTCAAGAGGCTGACTTTGTTTTTTATCGTACATTTGATGTTGGGAACTGTAGGATCTTGGATAAGATAGATGACAAAATTGCTGGGATTGAAGGTATGTATTTTTTTGCCTTCAATTCTCCTGTACTCTTATCTGATCAGTTGCTTGATGCTCATTAAATTCTGTATGTTTGCTGCGTCTTCAATTGCTGCAGTGAAGGTCTTATTGAACAGAGTGGGTAATCAGAGTTCCAGTGGTGTTCCAAAACTTGATTCAAACAAGAAAGAAGTAAGTGGAAATGTTGTGGCTGCTAATGACACAAGGATTTTGATCAGGACAGAATCTTATCTTGGAGAGAAGGCTACTTCTAGTTCACATGTAAAGTTTAATGAAGTGACTAAAATAAATGATTGGCTGGTAGATAATTCTGGTGAGACGGCAAGTTCAAGCTCTAAAGTTAAGCAAATTTCAGACATAAAACCTTCATTGGCCAACCAGAAATCTTCACCAGGAGAAAATTCTGCATCCAATTTAGGGTTAGGTGAAATGACTAAAGTTGATAAAAAGGAAGGCATACCGAGTGACATCATCACTTCAAGTTCTAAAAATGATGTTGACTGGAGTGAAAGTAAAGTTGATAAAGTCTTTGCTGATCAGGTTCTAATTGAAGAGAAAGTAAAAGTTGCCAAAGACTGTGGTGACTTAGATGACCGGCCATCTAAGAAAGCAAAGCTTAATGATTTGGCAAAAGCATCTTATGATAACAAAGTGAAAGGTGTGCAGAAAGTAAGTCATGATTCCAATGGCAGCAACTCCAAGTCTGTAGCCCAAACAACCCCTGCTTCTGAAGATAAATCAAAATCTAATCTCACTAAAGATCATCATGAGAACAACAGCGGCCTTTCCAAGAGGCCAAAGCCTGATGAGAAGCTTACTAGACTTGCTAATGGCAAGTTTCCTGAAGCATCTCTAAGACAGCCTTCAGAGGAGGGCAGTAAAACTAACTGCCAAATACAGGAAGTCACTCGCAGGCCAGAAGCTGTAAGTTGCATTGCCAGGAGTCTTTTTTTACCTTTATTTATTAATGTCTTTTGTGTTGCACTACCATTTACATAGCAGCAATACTTCTATTAAGAAAAAATAACACAAAAGTGAAGAGCTGGAAGGATAGGAGAGGGTAAGAGTACTAATGTTGAACAAAGAAAAGATGGAAGATGAAAAAAGGGTGGTTTCTATACAAATTATAAACTATATATGTTTGTGATTTGGATTACAGCAAAAGGAATGATGTGCTCAAGCCTCATTGATTTCCTGAATTCCTTTGTTTTTAGCTCATGATGTCTTATATTCCCTGCTTTTTATTGTGCTCATTGATCTCTTATAGTGCTTGTTTTGTTGTTGTTGATGAGAAACTTTTGGTGAAAAAGATATTTAATACTTGCATCTTTGTTATTGATATGTTGACAGGATAGAAGCAAGTGGTTTAGGGGACTTGTAAGTATTCTTTCTCAATCTTGCTGTGGTTCCTGATTTCAAGTGATTTATTAATCTCAATTAACTAAATATTTATTGTTGACATTTTGCTTTCAAAAACTCTATAGGACCAATGAAACAATGTTATTTAATCAACGTTTGCCGATACTCTTTAAAGATGTAGGATTCAATGCCCATTGGGCACAAAATCTGATGTTGGCCGCTTGCTCATCCTGGAGTCGTATGGGCTGTCCCATATAGGGAGGCTCTAGCCCCAGGGATGGACTAGTTGGGCCAAAGGCCCATCATAAAAACAAAGAGTGATTTTTAATGCAGGCGCTGTCATAGAATGTTGATGTCATTAGAAACAAGTCAAAATGGGACCCATTAAACTAATTTTTGAATTACCTTGTATATTCCTACCAGCCATGGGAAGAAAGAATGCAAACTGCTCACGAGCAAGGAACTCTTGTCCTGCTACAGAATCTGGATCCGTCTTATACTTCAGCAGAAGTAGAGGTGATTCTAATTCTAGAATACATTTTCTTTACTAGTTTTATGCTCTTCCATTCATTTGTGCTTCACATCACAACTGCATTGTAGTAAAACACTTCCTGTGTAGTTTTCCTACAGTATATGCTTGTTATCCTTATTTTCTTTCATGTTCCATGTAGTGGTTGCTGCCCGGTACTGTTCCTTAGATTGTGTTGAGGCTCATAATTTAATTGCTATGGATCAGGATATCATTTGGCATGCCTTCAAGCAAAGTTGCACTGTGAAGATGATTCAAAGGACTGCACTTGCCAGCCCTCACTCTGGTACATATGAAAGGGGCCAATCACTCATTAAATATCATAAATTTGTTAAGCAAGCACGGTTTTCTTTTGTGTTCGTGTGTGTGTGTGTGTGTTGGGGGAGGGGGTGTTGTTCTGTACATGCTCCCTTCTGTTGTAAAAAGAATTACCTATTACTGGACTTTGATTTTTTTAGTTGTTTATGCTGCAGGTAAGGCTTTTGTTATATTCCAGAAAAGGGAAGTAGCAGAGATGGCAGTTGCAAAATTAGATGAAGGTTGTTTAATGCTATCAAATGGGAGGTATGGTTTCACCCTATTTCAGCACTGGTGCACATCAATTAAATATTTCCTGCTCAGCGGTTCTACTTTACCAGTAGAAATTCCAGCCAAAGCTTTCCAGTTTTATCAATATTATTGTCCCCCTCAACTGAAAAATTATGAAGTCAAGCCCCAAACTATCTTGCATGTTAGTACTTGGGACAATAGAGCATCTCCCTCGTGGCATCTATACTTTCCCCTCCAGTCTTCTATTGCTTTCCCTTTCCCATGTTGAGATTGTAGCCCTTTTGCCTGGCTAGCCTTGTTTTACAGGATGGCATTGTACTGCATCAATGTGTTGCTGCTCAGTTTGCACTGCTCCACACTGGTAAAGATGATCAGCTGGTAGATAATGCTGCTGCTTATCCTTCTATTCATATTCATTTTTGCAGGCCTCTGGTTGGCAGCATCGCTGCTCCTTGTTTCCCAGGAAAGCAGTCAACCTTTTTTGGTCATCTTATTATCAATAAACTTAGAATCCACAAGCAGCGTGAGATGGTACATTTTATTCCTGCTTTAACCATGCTTGCACACACTGCAGACAATACTCAAGTGGATAAACTTTTGTTTTGTTGCTCCCCCACCTGTTGTGATTAAAATGTTTTCTGCTCAGAAAGAAGCAGTATCTACTTCACATTGTTCTCAGCCCAATACACTTGAGTATGAAATGGCAATGGATTGGTGCCTACTACAAGAAAGATCAGATCTAGCTTTGAGAAAGCTACGCCAGGTCTCTATAATTAATTCAACTAATGCTCTGGATTTGATAATCTCTGGGTTTTTAATATCAGCTAGAATGCTGTCATTTTTTTTTTTTCTGTTTAGTATTGTCTTTTGTTTTCTTTGTTGAATTGGGTATGTTGATTCTTTTTTCAGCAACAAAGGCAAGAGTTGAGAAAACTTTGGGTTACTTTGAAGTGTAAATGAACTGGTACTCAGTGTAGTAGCTCTGCTGGACACTTTTTGGAGAAAAGGGCAGGCTAAAAGAATTGCTCCTTTTGGGTAAGCACTTCCAACACAGAAACATTGTGCCTTCCAACTATCCTTTTAGTTTGTGTGAATATAAAGGACCATTTGTAAGTTTTCAGTCCTTGCTCATGAATTTTGATTCCATTTTCAAAAAAAAATTAAAAAATATATATACTCTTTTAGATGCAAGTCCCTAGATGGACTTAAATTCCGTCAATCATCAGAAGTCAAAGGGGAGAGCTTGTGCTGTCTGGGTTTGTCTATTAATGAGTTTGGTGTCACTTCCTTTCATCAACTTCTGTTTGTGTTGGACTCGCTTCCTTGCCCACCTCCATAGTCATAGCTCAACTCTTTAGTTCCTGTATGTTATTGATCATGGCATTTGACAAGGGTGATTATTGAATTCTGAAATGGTGATCTATTTTCAGAATAGAAGGAATGTATATGTAGAAAGCCGGAGCTCCACTGATTAGATAACAAGACACTATTTTTGTTGTGCGGCAGTATACACGTTAGGTGGATCAGATTTTGGGCGTTGTTAGAACTTGGAGATCAGGTCCTTTTCACAACTACTAGGCTGGCTGATTCATCTGGTTGGACTACGTATGGCTGATGTAAATATTATAATCCATTCGATTAGTTACCTTTATCAGCTAGGAGTTTTGTAAGTTTCTCGTGCCATTTTTTGCCCAGGCGGGCGGCTGGGTTACACGGTGGTAAAGTGGTGTTTGAGGGTGATAAAAGTTTATTTTTGAAGTGTTTTTTATTTGAAAATGTATTAAAATAATATTTTTTATTTTTAAAAATTTATTGTTAATATTATTAACACATCAAAATAATTTAAAAATACTAAAAAATTTTAATTTTAAAAAAATAAATTTTAACAAAAAAACAGTTTCAACTGTTTTCGAAAAGTAGTTTTTGGAAAACTATTTTCAAACTTTTCTGTGTTTGTTTACTATTAGAAAAGTTAGTCAACGGAAAATACTTTTCAGTCAACGGAGAATATTTTTTTGTTAAAAGAAAATTTGGCTTGATTTTTAGAAAAGTGTTTTTTTTTTATTTTAGGTGAAAATTACTTTTAATAAGTTGTGAAAAATTTAGAAATATCATATTATTTGCTTATTATGTCAAATTTGATCTTCAAATTTTTTATTATTGTATATTTTATTTAAATTTTTTTTTCAATTTCATCTCTTAAAATTTAATTTAATTTGATTTTTATAATAACTTTAATTCTTATTATTATGATTGTTATTTACTTTTCTTTTATTATTTTTTTATTAAAATTTTTTATTTATTAAATTTGATCTTTATTTTTTTTATTGTTACTTATTTTATTTAAAATAATTTATGAAATTGTAATTATTATTATTTTAATTGTATCATCTTTTAATTTTTTTTATCTACTAGATTTCATCTCTATTATTTTGAATATTATTTATTTTATTTCAAATAATTTGTAAAATTAGATTTTTTTAATTTTATTTTCTTTGAACTTTTTAATTTATAAGATTTATTTTTTATTATTTTAATAAACTTGAAAAAAAATATTATTAAGCTATTTTTCAGTTTATTTTTCATAACATAATCAAATACTGGAAAGAGTTATTTTTTATGAAATTATTAAATATTAAAAAATAATTTACTTTTCTAAAATTTATTTTTTAAAAAAATTACTTTTCTAAAATTTATTTTTTAAAAAAAACTACTTTTCAAAAAAAAACTATTTTCATGCAAGGCATTTTATCGTTAGGACACTCAGTCTATTACCAGGTGACTTCATGAGCTAAACTAATTGGCATCTAGAAATTCCCTGTTTTTTTTCTTTTTGTTTTCACTGGTTCAGTGACTTCATGAGCTAAACTAATTGGCATCTAGAAATTCCCTGTTTTTTTTCTTTTTGTTTTCACTGGTTCATTACTCTAAGGAACCAGACCGTTGCGCTGGTCATAGCACACCTCATGTTTCATAAATTGCTAGATTTTCCCGGGAAGAACAATAGCATGTTGGTCTGTGAGAGATTATCACATGGACGTGGCCCGGTGAACGTGGCCAACCATCAGTACAATAAATTAAAATTATATTGGTCTGTCAACAGATCTGGTTCATGTTAAAAAATTTCGTCAGCCTGGATGGATGACAAGGCATAGATTGCTAAGGTTTCGATTCGATGCCATTTTGGAACAGAAGCGAGGGGGCTGTTCTTTACTGGTTCTTTTAAGAGTGACTGTAGAAAATTCAGTGGGGATGGTTTAGGTTTAGGCAGCATTACTCTTAACGTCTCCTCTCTCATTGGCTGGGTGAAAAAACATGTTTATTGGTCACGGTTTAATTGATGGTGACCTTTGGACGACCAATCAAGATAAAACTTGCCCTGACGCTCTATTAGACCCTTGTTTCTTCTAGAGCAGGCATTTCAATTATGGCCGAAAGCTTGAGACTGTCGTTGTCGCCTTGAACAGAAAACGTGAATTTGAGTGGGGTTTTTTTTTTAATTTAAAAAAAGATTTGTATCAGTCCATCCATTGCCATCATTTCCAGAAGCTGAATCTTTTTTAGTTTTTATTGAGTAGTTTGATTAGGCATGGATGTTAATAGAAGAAGGCCTTGAATAATATTTTTCACATTAAGACTCTTGACTACGGCAATTAATATTTTCCAAATTGAACAACATCCAGAAGCCACCGATTCTACATGAATACAGTTCGGAAAACACAATTCTCGGCACAAGGATTTTGCAGGTTTCCATCTCTGGGCTAGATTTTTTGCTTTAGGGGTGAGAGAGATTGCTCATAAATCATATGGTCCGGCGAGCATTCTCTGTCTGCACATCATCTAATCCTCGCAAAACGACATAGTTTCCACCTTAAAAAAAGTGACCGTTAGTTTAAATGCAAAACAAGCGCACCTGCTCCTCCAAACCCAGCGAGTACACCCCTTTTCCCTACTCTCTCGAGTACCCAAAAACACACAATAAGAAAGAAAAACTCTCCTCTTTTCTCCGCACACCATTCGCACTTCACACTTACCTCTCTCTGTTCATCCTTGTCAGTATCGATATCTCCCTCTGTCTGGCTGTCTTAACATGCTCTCCTCCTCTATCATCAAAAACCCACAACTTTTTCCTTCCTTTTAACCTCATCTGTTATTGAATCCTGCTTGAACTGTGATGGGGTGTGCACAGTCAAAGGTGGATAACGAAGAATCAGTTTCAAGATGCAAAGAGCGGAAAATCTTGATGAAAGAAGCGGTGGCAGCAAGAAATGCTTTTGCTGCTGGTCATTCAGGCTATGCTATTTATTTAAAGAATACTGGTGCTGCTTTGAGTGATTATGGCCATGGAGAAGCTAATCATGATGATTCTCAGTTTCAACCGCCTTCTTCCCAACCGCCGCCTCCTCCCCCTCCTCCTCCGCCTCCTCCCCCTCCCCCGCATCCGCCGTCGATGGACAATCTTCCCCCGCCTCCGCCGCCGCTTCCTAACTTTTCTCCCAGTCCGATTAAGAGGGCTATGAGTATGCCTGATATAGTGATGAACGGGAAGCAGATGGGTGATTCTGATGTGATTGCGGAGGAGGAGGAGGAGGAGGAGGAGGTGCAGGAGTTGCGGAATAGGAGTTTGAGTAGAAAGAATAAGGATTATGAAAATAGTGAGAAGGTTTCGCAGCGGGGCCCACAGAACAATGGGGGTGTGGGGCCAGGGGAGGAGGATACGCGTCCGAGGACCCCACCAAGGACGGTGGAGAGTCATTCCTCGGTGATGCCGCCGATGCCGGAGGCGAAGAACATGGCCTGGGATTATTTCTTTATGACGGATAATATGCCGGGTTCGTCCTTGGATCCTGAGGAGGATGTGAGTAGGAATGGGGGTAATTTTGGGAATGTTGAGAATGTCGGTGTTGGGTTTGCTGGGGTTGGGGATTTGAGGGGTGGGGTAGAGGGTGGTGGTGGTGAGATTGATGAGGTTGAGCCAAAGACGCCGGAGAAGGCGGGGGAGAAGATGGATCCTGTGGTGGAAGAGGAGGAGGAAGGGGATGTGGAGAAGAATGGAAGGAAGCAAATGGAGCATTCAAAAACGGCACCACCAGAGTTTAGTGCGGTGAATTTGACGGGGAGGAAAGGGGGGTCTGTTCCTAGTGTGAATTTGATGCAGGTTTTGAACGAAATTGATGATCATTTCTTAAAAGCATCGGAGAGTGCACTAGATGTTTGTAAGATGCTTGAGGCCACTCGCTTGCATTACCATTCTAATTTTGCCGACAATCGAGGTATAATTGGCTTACCTTGGTTGCTAGTGTTTAAATTTTTTGTTTACTTGATGTTGTGTTTTGGCTGTTTATGTTTTTAATTGTAATTTCTTGCCGCTTGAGGTTGAAGTTGCTTGTTGGGGCCCATCAAATTTGCAATCTTTTTTATAATGAAAGTTTCTAAAATGTGTATGCTTGTTGTGTGTGGAAAATTGAAGCTGAAAGCATTTGTGCTTTTATTTAATGATGTAAAATTTGTAATCATTTTGGATTTGTTATTCTGAATGACAGTAGCTGTTTTTTACCCCAATTGGACTTTGTTATGCCATCTTCATCTTTTGTGGAAGCTTTTTTTGAGAACCTCAGGTTTCTTGTTGCTTTTATTGGTTATCTCTTATCAAAAGAAAAAAAAAAAAAAGTTAACTGGAAAATTATGCAATCTTGATGTGCTGTACCTAGAAAGATCTGTTGTTCTTCTTTAAAAGTTGTAAGCATAAGATTATTCTGCTAAGATATTTTCTTGATATTTTAGCTTGCCTGTGGTAGATGTTTTGTTTTTGTTGATATTTTTTGCTGATATGGTATTAACATTTGCAGGACATATTGATCATTCCGCTAGGGTTATGCGTGTTATCACCTGGAATAGGTCATTCAAAGGTGAGCCTAGGGCTGAAGGTGGAAAGGATGAACTTGATACTGAAGATTATGAAACTCACGCAACTGTTTTGGATAAGTTGTTGGCATGGGAAAAGAAACTCTATGATGAAGTGAAGGTACATTGCATCATTTGATTTTTGGCTGTTTGCGCACCATGTTGAGTTTCGCATCCCAGCTATTAGTTATGCTGCTTATCTTGTCAGAAAATGTTCACTTTCCTTCTATGATTAGATTAAAGGCTTACAATTTCTAAACAGACTTTTATAGATGCTTGACACATTCTTGTAAATCTTAGCAATAGTGTGAAGCCGGATCTTTTTTTCTTTTGTTTCCATTTTTTTCTGGGGAAATGCTCAAGTCATTTTGCCTTTTTCATGCACTGGGTCTTGATGAAGTTTGTTGCTTAATGTTAATTAGCAAGGGGAGCTTATGAAGCTTGAGTACAAGAAGAAGGTTGCTTTGCTAAATAAGCAGAAAAAACGTGGTGCTAGTACTGAATCCTTGGAGAAAACAAAAGCAGCTGTGAGTCATCTGCATACAAGATATATAGTTGACATGCAATCCATGGACTCAACCGTTGCAGAAGTGAATCAAATACGTGATCAGCAGCTGTATCCAAAACTTGTTTGTCTTGTTGACGGGTAAGTATTTTTTGGAAAAGATTGAAAGTTTTAAATTAAACTTTTGCTCGCTCTTTGCTTTGTTCTCCCAACAAGAGTGTTGTATGGAGTGGAGTGAAAAATTTGACACTTACAAACTGTTTGGTGAACTAGATAAAATCTGGATTTGAATATGTTCCTTTTAATCTTTAGGATTGGGGTTGGATTTATCCCATGCCAAAATATAGATGTTAAATGCTGAACCACACATGAATTTGCCCATTGAATTGTCGTTCTATAGCGCAATCTAATGTCAAAAGTAGGCAACAATAGGTGGCGCTTGCCCATTTGATTTGTAAGCACAGTACAGAAGTTAATTGTCTGTGTCTGTGAAGAAAAATTAGATTAACCATCACATTGCCCCCCCCCCCCCAGTATGCCATGGGTAATTATCTCAACTTTTGGGTATTCTTTGCTTTTTTTCATGTCTGTCTCAGTTTCCCTTAGCTGTCTGAAAATTAGTATTTTTAAGGGAAAATTACCATGATCATCCTGTAGTTTAGTCGTTTTTACACTTAACCTTTGTGTTTTGAAAAATTACAGTTTACATCTAAATCATCATATAGTTAGTTTATTTTACACTCACAGTAAACTGTAATTTTTTTAAACACACAGGATAAGTGTAAAAACAACTAAACTATAAAATGATCAGGGTAATTTTCTCTTTTTTTAATCATGGGAGATAGATTTTTTGGAGCACCGCACCTAACAAAAACTGTTAAAGTAATACCATAATTTCAAAAATGATATCATATTATTTCTCCTCTTGCGTACTTGTTAAACTTTGAATGCAATGCTGCAGGATGGCGAAAATGTGGGCAAGTATGTGCATGCATCATGACAGCCAACTGAATATTGTTACAGACCTTAAATCCCTTGATGTCAACCATGCTATCAAGGAAACATCCAAACACCATCATGAGCGCACAATCCAACTTTGGAAAGTTGTCCAAGGATGGCATTCACAATTCGAAAAGCTTGTGACCCACCAGAAGCAATACATTCACACTCTTACTAGTTGGTTAAAGCTAAATCTGATCCCCATTGAAAGCAGCTTAAAAGAGAAAACATCATCTCCACTGAGAGCCCAGAATCCCCCTATCCAAGCCCTTCTCCATTCATGGCATGAAAATCTGGAAAAGCTTCCAGATGATCTTGCCAAATCTGCCATCTTTTCATTTGCAGCTGTGATAGAAACCATAGTACGCCATCAGGAAGAAGAGATGAAGCTAAAGGAGAAGTGTGAGGAAACCAGGAAGGAGCTTTTGCGCAAGAACCAGGCATTTGAGGAATGGCACCAAAAATACATGCAGCGGAGAACCCCTGACGGAACAGATGCTGATAGAGGTGAAGACACAAATCCCAATCCTGTCTCCGAGAGGCAGTTGGCAGTAGAGAGTTTAAATATTAGGCTGAAGGAGGAACTAGAAGCTCACCAGAAACATTGCCTTCAGGTAAGAGAGAAATCAGTTGGAAGTCTCAAACTTCGCTTGCCTGAACTGTTCCGCGCTCTGTCAGACTATGCTCATGCCTGTTCTGATTCTTATGAGAAACTAAGGTCCATCACACACTCGCAGAAGAATTCAAATCACAGTCACGCATAATGATGTAAGCTTCTTTTAGTTAGTAAAATTACTATTTTAAGTTAATCCTCAGCCAGATGTACCTTTTCTACGAGACAGTCAGGTCTTGTTGCAGGCTACTGTTATTTTGCACCTTTTGTGAAGAAAAATTGGTTTTATATTCCTCCAAATGCATGCATGCACCAAGGAAGGGGTGATCCTGCATAGATCGCTAGTTATTTCTTGTTTATTTGTACCTGGTGGTTTATTCGAAGGACGTATGGTTAGCCTAGTTGGAGGTTTTAGGGAATGGTGATGATAATGTAATTAACTTGAAGACATTTACTTCTGCTTTTGACTTTCTACTAATTGCAAGATGAAAGAATTACTAACTTTTGGTCAAAATTTTGTTTATCTACCAGGCTGTAAAGACTTAGGAGATCACCAAGGCTGTAAAGACTAGTTAAAATTGTTTGTTGCACAGTGTGTGTGTGTGTGGTCGTTTTTATTTTGAAGGGAGAATCACTTGAAATGATATGAAATTGATTTTTTTTTTTTTTGAAAAATAATGCAGGATAAAAAAGATTTGAAGATGAAGTAATAAGTTAAAAAAGAAGAATGAGGGTTGAAAAAACCCGTAACTTTGGAATTTTTATTCAACTTATTAATAATTCTAACATTTAAAAAAAATAAAATATAAATACTAAAACACCAATTAGAACAAATAATCAGGTTTTTAATTCAATAAATAAAACATCTAATAATAATTAAATTAAATCCAATAAATAAAATCTAATTAAGAAATTTCATCTAAATATTTAAATAAATTAAAATAAAAACATAAGCATATCTCAATAATTTAAGCTATTTTTTGTTATTTATGATCATACAAATAGCTAAATAATATTTTAAAATCTAATCTATAATCGTACAATTACATAAATAATATCCCGATGCAGTAGTGTTCTCATAAAATTGGTCCTTGGCAACGGGGTTTTGGAAGTCCAATATTTCTGCTCGATCGCCAGGCAATGACAAAAGAGCCTTGGAATGTTCAACAGGATACATGCCATCTAGTTGGGTGGAGATGAGGAAAGAATTAGATGAACTGTTTTTAATTTCTATTGATTCAGCAATGTTCCATTTATGCCCCTTGCGATTAAAATGTTTTCCAATACCAACCTCATAGTTTATCAAGAGTTTCAATGTGGTCCTTTTCTTGTTAACTATCTTGAAACAAAGGGTTAGATTGAAACTTCTTGAAAACTCTGAGATTGATGCCAGAAAAATCTACCCTCCAAAATTTTAATACTTATAAAATATTAATATAATACCTTTTCAAAATAAATAATTATAATCACATTGTTAATATTTTATTTCTGTTAATGTAAGGTCAAACTTGATAAACAAAGGGCAGCAAGGACACACCACCAACTAGAGTAGCAGACTCGCAGTTGTTTACTAGATTAGGGCAGGCACGCGGATAGCAGAATTAGACTCTTTCGGCGGCCTTGCTCTTACTTTGACCTTTAAAAAATTTAGTGCTTTAACTCCTACTTGCTAAGGTTTGTTGGCATGGGCTCCCTCCTCTAGACTTGTACTGTTTTGCTTCTATGGCTAAACCCGTTTCAGCCGTCAGCCATTTATTATTGCATATTTTCTCATTTGGTATCAAAATTCAAAAGAGAGTTTGAGTCTTGCTAGCTAGTAAAATGAAACTTTTCTTCACCATTACCTCATACCTTTGTGAAATTATTGCCAAGCAGAACAAAACCAACCACAGACTCGTCTAGAGCTGATGTGATTCATGACAGTTCTATGGTTTTAAACCAAGAACTCTTCGTTTATCCTTGAAATATTTGATGCACACGTCTTTTTAACTCGACGGCCTTGACTATTAACCCCAGAATCTACAAGTAAAATGACACATTTTGGCAATGATATTCTGATACAATGTATGCACATAACCTTCAAACCATTTCTGGTGTTTCAATTTTCTCAAGAATAAAGTCAACTTTTTTTTATGTATTTTTAGGTGATAAGGGCATGGATTTAAATATTTAATATAGCATTTTCAAAGCCAAGTTTGGTAGTTCTGGAGCCAGTTGCCAATGAGAGCCAAGCCATTTTCACTACTTAATTTATCCTCTTGTTTAATTAATTAGTAAGTGTCATCTACATCATTAAGCTCCATGTTACATGCTCTTGTATATATATACTCTCAACAAAAACCAGGAGTGCTTGCAGTTTAAACTTGACCCTTCTTTTGGTTCTCAATCTTTATAGGGAAATGGCACTGTTCAAGAAATGGGGTGGCTCTGGCAGAGAAACTATCTATCTGGGTAGGACTCCAGGTGTGAAGGATGGTCCAAAACCAAGGTGGCAAGTGTTCTGGAGAAAAATAAATAGAGGCAAGAAGAAAATATTCAACGTGTCTCCCGTTACATCGCAGGCTTCTTATGATCTAGATGAATACTCGCAGAATTTTGATCAAGGAACAGATTGGGCTGAGCCAGAAATTCTTTCAAGGTCCTTTTCTGCTAGATATGCTGACCCTTCAAGAATTTTGCAAAAGAGTAGAACTGTTAGATAATTCAAGCAAGCTTGATGTGTACATTTTTTTTTTCCAGTGCCTTTTTGATCTCTGAAACCAAATTCACCTTCTTAATGTTTTCCTCTTCCTGGTTTTTGACTTTGTTCTTGAAATGTTTCTCAATCACAAGGCCGAAGTCCTGTTTTTGAGTTCACTGTGAAGGCATATATGACTGATGAATGATGACTGATAGCACTTCTTCATGGAAACATGATCCATAAGCATAAGGGAAGTTTTTGTATAGAAATAGACAAACAATGATGTCTCTGTTTCCATGCGTGTCTCGTGATTCATGTCCATGTTCTTCCTACTCTTTTATCTTGCTTTCGGCAATTAGTTGAGCCTAGGTTGTGGTCTCAATACAAGGCAATAGCACAAGACAAAAGCAAAGGATTGAAAGTTTCTTTTTCCTACTCACTTTACTCCCAAGTAGATCAAGATTCCTTTCTGATGGCAGCTCTAGATTTTCAACGTTTTACTGTTCTCAAGTGGTAGACAGCGTGATGGATGCAGAGAGAATCTTGCAGCCTCACTGCTTGTTTTCTTCAAATTCTAGGCATTAATTGTTTAAGGCAGGTTCCCATTTCTTACTTGCTGGATTTTCCCACTATTCTAAAGCATAGATTTTGATGATGCATATCCTAACAGATATGCTGAAATGGTTCAAATCTATTAACAAAGTGGTCCGTGTATTATTTAAGGCATAAATCCTGACATCCAGGATAGGATCATAAATACTACAGCCAAAGGTTTTTGGTTTTGAACAAGTATGAACACATCTGGGATGAGCTAACAAGTGGCTTACCTCACAGAGTCAATGTATTAAAATGCAAGATATGCTCCTCAACCACCCACAGCCTAAACTCACAAGTTTTTATCTCGCTAGATCCATGAGGGTTTTTGTTTTTGTTGTAGTCCTGATCAGCAAAGGGAAGATAACAGCACAATTGCAGGAGAACGTTTAAACAAAATCACAGTTTAAGGGATTTTGCTCTGATGATGGATGGGTTATTCCATGGTTTCATCTTTTTCCCTTTTAAATCTATGCTCTGGGCCAGAGCAGAAAGTTGCTGGAATTATTACCTATTGTTTCCCCCTTCGAGGCTTAATTATGAGTGCAGATTACTCAGCAGAGATTCTCCTCGCATCATATGAAATTTCACAATGATCTCCTAACATGGACTAATCATCCCTCTTCACTTTACTTGAGCAAATGAGAGTTGGAAATTGAGACAGATAATTCTCAAACAAACATTTTATTTTATTCAGCACTATTAGATTTTATTTAATGAAAGAATTGTTTTTTAAAATATTTTTTGTTTGAAAATATATTAAAATAATAATTTTTTTTAATTTTACAATAACAATCTAAAAACACTAAAAAAATTAATTTTTTTAAAAAAATTCATTCATTTTATAAAAAAAAATACTTTTACACCACAAAAACATAGCCTTAATAGTTTTATAAATTTATATATGATTAACATGTATTCTTTAAGAATATTATTTCATTTTTAAAGGAAATATGATCTACAATGAATACTTAATTAGTGGAATCTAGATCGATATCAATTTAGTTTCAAAATATAAAATGCTTAGAATTGTAGCAACCCGGAATGCTTATCCTATTTTCTAAGTTTTCATATATTTCATCCCTCACAACCAAAACCTTGACATCGCAATTCAGATTTTCGTGTTCCTTTCAAGGATCCTCCAAGTAACAAATCAATCCTACTTTCTTTCTGCATTTGTACAATATCTAATCTAACATGCATGCCTTAACGTTAATTGTCTCCCATTAAAAAAAATAAACAATTCTTTAGAATTCAGATCAACTGGGAAGGAGTGGATTATGAACAGAATCTTACAAATTACTGGATTATTAGTTCTTCAGTTATCCACGTACCAAAACAAATTAAACCACCACATAGAGAGGAATTTTAGGGAATTAGAAGATTTTCTAATACAACAATCAAAACTTGGTTCCCAAGTTCACTAAAGTTTTGCATTTGCATCAGAACACGAATAAAGTTTTGCCTTTGGACAGCTGTGATATCGTTAAGAGCTTTGAAAAGAATTGGCATCTCCATTGTTTTGTCACGATGAATCCTTTCTTTACACAGCAGCTCATTTGCTGGCAGCATGCTTACAAGGAACACGCCCATTTTGATTCTTCAATTCATCTCCAGCCACGAGAAAGAATGCGGTGTGCCTGAAGAGCAGAAGAATGTACACAATCTCTCATCACCATGAAGGAAACTAAATGACAAGAACTACAATGCTATTTGAGATGGGTTTCATTAGAAATGGCAAAGAAGTAATTTGGTGGAATTCATGCCTGAAAAAGTTCATCATTTTGATTTTTGAGTCGTCGTCGATATCTGAGGTGCTGTCCACTGCCTTCTCCATGTGATGTAACCACCTCTCTGCAGCTTGGTGTGTGACAGGAAATGGTCGATGGCGTCCAATTAGAGCAGGATGACCTGCCAAAGTCAAAGGGAAAGATGGTTATTAGACAAGGTTGTTACATGTTATTCTGCATGAACAAAAGTAGTATCAAATCATCCACACCAAAGCAACTTAACATAATGTTTTCTTCTTGCTAAGCCTTGAAGGAAAAGCAAACTGGCAACCATAAACTCTCAGTATCCTCTTAGAAACAATCCCCTCCAACGGTTTATAAATGCAAACGCTTCCCCTGAAGACCTCAAACCAGATGGAATAACTTTGAAACTGATCTATATGAACTTCCTTAGCAAACCTGGCACAGAATAGCCCACGCTGATAATTCTAACCCCTTTGAATTAACAGCAAGGAGGCCAACTTATGCTCATAACTTGCGCTTAGCAGCACAACATACCCACTCCACCAGGTTTTACTCCACAACAGTTTCAGTGAACGCATTATTTCATTAATTATTGAACTAGAGAGCAATCAACTAAAACATACAGAGAACAAGCTCATTTCTATAATCACTTAAAGAAATTGATTAGTCCAGTGGATTAATCTTTAACATCATACTGAATCCTAACCTTGAATGTTAAAGAAAAAATCCTGAGGATTCCTCCACCATTATCATTTAATTGCTAATAATTACCAAAAATTAACCCTTTTAAAACTATACATCACAAGCAGAAATTCTTCAAAAAAAAAAAACAGCAATTTATCATAAAAAAATTGAAGCCACAAAAACCAAAAATCTTATATACTTGAAAAAACATACCTTTCCTTTGAGAATACAAAGGAGGCCCTCCCATTCTCTGCACAAAAAACTCATACTGATTCTGAATGGCTTCTTCTTTCTTAGAATTCACAAATATGGATCTAAACCACTCTTCTTCATCATCATAAACCCTAAAAACAAAAACCCATTAACAAAAAAAACACAAGCACCCTTTTAATCCAACAACAAGTACTCACCTGTTATAAAAATTTGTGGAGAGGTTGATGAAAGTTTGAAGGCCAAGCTTTTGAAACAAGTTAGTGTTGTCAATAGCAAACGCGTCAGCAGAGTCAACTCCACTCCACTCGGAGGCTTTCTCTTGCAATGACTGCATTGCTTCCGTTTAACCGAGTTGATTTATTGAGTCTGGTCTCTGGTTATTTATGCTTGCGCAGATTGTAGTTCATATGTATATAGGAGCCCGCTTGTGGCCGTAGCGTGGTTTCGACGCTCATTTTTATTTGGAGAAGAAGGCAATTGGACATGTGGCGATTTTTGGTTGGTTGGGAGAGTGGGAAGTATGAAAAACTATGGGAGGATGATTCTTCTTCCCCTTGTTTTAGAATGCTTTGACATTGGAATGGGACCATGGTGACGATTGACCAAATGGTGCCACGGTGGTGTCATATTGTTGACATATTTTAATTTTTTATTTTATTTTGAGATGATAATTATATCCAATTCTATGGATATCTGCTTTTATTTATTTGAA
>Ga0325414_1001312_pt1 | contig 23670 bp, 17 predicted proteins | sample PopdelMetagenome_8_FD_206183 | JGI IMG/M metagenome (GOLD analysis project Ga0325414, IMG submission 206183) | Populus deltoides microbial communities from Bellville, Georgia, United States - Leaf-PdKOR-R3 | ecosystem: Host-associated > Plants > Phyllosphere > Phylloplane/Leaf | place: USA... | reverse complement strand
AAATTGGACTGAATTTAATGCCATTTTAGTATTATAGGACTGAATTAATGGGGTGAAAATTCCTTATGATTTTTTTGAAGCATGAATTTTTTTTGATATATTTTAAAATTCCTTACGATTTTACGATTTTACGATCCGTTTTTACGATCCGAGTTTGTTTAGTACTTTCTGTGTCGTGTTAAAATCGCGATTTTAAAAACCTTGTTTATATTATATGAAAAGTCTCATTCCCGCCAGTAAAGTTACAAATCTCTAATGGATTGGTATGTGGTATCTCTAATGTTATACGCACAAACCTCCAAGAGATTGGTATGTGATTTTACTAGTGTTATAAACAAAAATCTCTAACAGATTGGTATGTGGTCTTCCTAATGCTATATACACAAACCTCTAAGGAATTGGTATGTGGTCTTCTTAGTGTTATACGTATAAATCTCCAAGGGATTGTTATGTGGTTTTCCTAAGAACAATAGTTCCAACAACAATAACAACCATGTTATCCAACATTTCAAGCCCCAATAGCCTATAGATATACAAGTTGGACATGGTCAGAGAAAGTTTATCTCTTATTTTCTTTATCAGAGAAACAAATATTCTAAAGTCTGCCTAAAAGACTTGGGAATAATTTTTCAGGGTTGTCATCCTCAAACGCGGACTCTTAACCTCCTCATTGGCAGCCCTCATTTCCTCCTTAGACATCCTCAATTCCCCTCTTAAAGCCTCTCTTGCTCCCTTGAGCTCAGCCACCTTTTTTTTTCAAGAAGTCTATGTGGCTATAAATTTTAGCTAACTTTTATTTATTGGACTCCAGGATGTATATCTGAGCTCTCAACTCCCCCTGCAATTGGGTATACGTAGTTTTGAGAAAGGCTATATCAGCGTTCTAAGCAACTTTCTCCTTATTGAACCAACATACCTCAGACTTGCTAGCACGATACTGCTCAATGGTCTCTCTCATTACTCTCTTCTCCTCAGCTCACCTACTCTTGGAGTGGGCACACGCAATAAAGGTCTAGATTGGCACAACAATAATATAAAGTAAATAAATAATATAGTTCTAAGAACTAATCAATGTATTAGAAAAAAATAATAATAACTTAAAAACTCACTTATACCTAAAAAACCATATGCCTAGTAATGTCTAGATGATGCTAGTAGTTAGGATCATTAAGAGCACCAACATCAGAGGAGGGTGAGTAACTTATCCAAGGCTTCCATCACCTCTACTCCCCTAAACCCTAGGGTGGAACTTTCATGGAAAAAATATCATATCGTACTTTTCTTTTCCTCACTTAAGTTAGGAAAGCGAAGAGGAGCATAACCTAAGTTCAGATTAGAGAAGCCATCTTCCACCCCCATAGGATGAGGACTGGATTTGCGAGAGTAAGAGTCTTGGTTGGAGAAGGGACCACTTCTACATCAGAATCTGTAACCAAAGAAACCCCCATCCTCTTCCATCATAAAGTTATCTTCATAACCATCGTTGTTGGGGTTAGTTCCAGAGCACCCCCTGAAATGGAGGGACGATCACCACTTATTGCCTTAGGTCACGTCTCCTCAACAGGAAGGTTAAATTCATTTGTCTCTTTAATAGGAGAGACATCCTCATGAACCTCTTCAATATGAGGGACATATACAGGAGACTCTTCAATGTCCATACAAAATGTTCTTCCAACCCTTCACCTACATATCAAAGGCTGATTGTCTTTAAAATGGCTATGTTCATGAGAGGAAGGAGCAGAAGGAGCATGAACAAAAGGAGCACATTTACGAAGAGACATAAAGATGTGCATTGGTAGAGAAGTTGAGGATCCACTAGCCGCAGATCCAGTTTCCCTTAACAAATTCCCTACGCAAAGAAAAAGTTATAAATGAATATACATATAAAATCAAAATAAGGTGTCAAAGTGATTAGTACTTAAAAATACATTTTTATCAAGGTTTTATATCATCATTTTGCACTTGAAGTATCAATAACTCCTTAACTAGAGCATGTTTTATAATAACATGTCTAATAATATAAGATACCTTTAATTTATGATAAATGTTCATCTTAAATACAAGCCTATCACATAAATTAAAGGATTGATTAATGAGTTTAATTACTGAAATTGAGAAGATAAAGAGAGGGCTAAGCTTAGAAAAGAGATGTTAGTTCAGTCCAAACTGGAACACCATTCGGTTATTTGATCATAACTAGAGTTGTACAACTTGGATTTAAGTCTAGTTTATATGTATGGAAAGCTAAGACATAGGCCTAAAACTTTCATGAGAGTCCAAGATTCAAAAGGACCGTTTTCAAGTTCAAATTGTAGCAATAACAAAGAAGTCAGAATCTGTCCTGCAGCCTAGACATTGTTTAATGTTCAGCCCATATCTCAAGTTCTAGAAGTCTGAATACACAGATTCTTGTTTGTTGGAAAGCTAAGATAATTTCCCAGAACTTTCACGAAGACTATCTATTCAAATTATAATGTTAGCAATGATGTTTTGTTCAGACAAGAAGATAAGGATTGTCACCAAGTCAAGATGTGGCCACCCACTCAACAATTAGTCATCAAATCAATAATTCCAAATTTTGGCCTATAAAAGGAGGCATTTTCCATGCATTTAGGCATCTTGGTTTGCAGATCAAGATCATGTTCTTGCTTTCTCTCTTTATATTTTGGTAATGCTTAAGTTTTGTTTATATTAATCTCTTGTTTATGCTTTTCATTTCCTTCCCTTTACTTAGTTAACTTATATCTTATTTATGTTCTTATCTTGTTTATTTATGTTTCTCTCTTTCACTATGTTTAGCTAAGTTTATTATGTCAAGGTGAAAAGGTTACACTAATGGTGTAAGAATAAGTATAGTATAAACTTAACATGGACTTTAATGCTTGATACTAACATGTTTTGTATTTGTTATCTTGTTCACTTTTAATACTTTGCTTGTTAAATGGTTAATCTAGATTTATGTTGTATAACCCTTGGTACAACAAATAATTTGCACTTTCATAGCACAGCCGTATGGTATAACAGACACAGTGCTATGAAAGGAACTTGATTTGTTGTTAACATAAGTTATAATCATGAATACCTGACAACATTTACAAGTACTAGCATTATTCGAATAAGATAACTAATGTAATCATGTTAACAATTTATAATCCAATTGGAATCTCCTTTGTGTGTGGTTTCCAGTTGAGTAATAAAAAGAGTTTATACTATACTTGTTTGAAATACCATTAGTGCATACTCTAACCTTGACAATTATTTTATCATTGTTTAATCCTTATATCAATATCACATCTCAAAGCTCTCTTCAACTCCTTTTCTGTTATTATCTATTTTTTTTATTTGTAGTTTATACAGTTAACCTCCATGTGGTTCGACCTCGGTCTTGTCGGGTTATTTATTACTTCGACACTCCTACACTTGGGAGAAGACATCAACTCTTTGATCGTGTAAAGTTTTTGGCGTCGTTGCCGGAGAGGTAAATTCTTGTATAAATTATAATATTTATTTTATTTTATCTTTTCACTTTTCATTTTATCTAACTTTTGTTTCTTTTCTTTTATTTTGTTTTGTTTCGTTTTATTTTCTTTTCTTCCTTTTATTCTCTTCCTATACGTGCATGAGAGCTTGGTCACGTACATTAAGTGGTAAACTTTGTAGGGTATCCTCATCAATTTCAGAAAATATGGCCAAAGAAGATAACTAGTCGCTTCATAATGAGAATAATCATGTTAGAACACTTAGAGACCACATGAATCCCATAAGAACAAGTGCACCCTCATGCATAGTTTTCTCCCCTAATGCATCTCATTTTAATTTTAAGTCAAGCATTATTCAACTTTTACCTTCTTTTCATGGCTTAGATCTAGAAAATCCATACTTGCATTTGAGAGAATTTGAGGAGGTCTATAACACCTATAATGACTTAAATTGTACCATGAACACCATCAGATTAAAGTTTTTTCCTTTTTCATTAAAAGATAAAGTTAAAACATGGCTACAAAATCTTATGTCAGGATCCATTCGTGCTTGAGATGAAATGCAACAACAATTTTTAAAGAAGTTTTTTTCGTCTCACAGAACAAACTTTTTCAAAAGATAGATCACCACATTCACTCAAAAACCAGGAGAAACATTTTACCAATGTTGGGATAGGTATCGAGACTTGCTTAATACTTGCTCTCATCATGGTTTTGAAACATAGAGATTGGTTTCACATTTTTATGAAGGGTTAACACCTAAAGATAGACAAATGATGGAATTGATGTAAAATGGAACTTTTGAATATAAAGACCCTAATGAAGCAATGGAGTACCCAGACTTACTAGCTGAAAATACTCAAAATTAGGACACTACAGGCACTTATGAGGCACCAAGTAAAACTCAACCTCATACATCTAGTGGAGGAATGTATAACCTTAGAGAAGAGCATGACCTCCAACAAGTTTACATCTTTAGCTAGAAAAGTCGAGGCACTAGAATTGAAAAAGAGTGGTCAATTAAAATATGTTCAAGACATGTGTGTCAAATTTGTGAAACCAATGAACACTCAACCAATGACTGTCCAACTTTGCCTTCTTTCAAGGAATGCCTCCATGAATAAGCTCATGCTTTAAACAGTTTCCAAAGGCCCAATCATAACCCATACTTGCAAACATACAACCCTAGTTGGAGAAATCACCCAAATTTCAGTTGGAAAAGTGATAACAATAATGCACAAACTTCACAGCCACCGTTTCAAGCACACCATAATTTCTAAAATTCTTATGGATATGCACCTCCTTATGCTCCACCTCTTAGAAGAAATCTTGAGAAAACATTGCATGCATTCATTGAAAAGCAAGAGACAATCAACAATCAAAATGCTCAAACCATGGCAGATCTAAAAGATGCTCTTGTAAAATTTACATCTACTCTCAGTTTTCAAGAGAAAGGTAAGTTTCCATCTCAACCACAGCAAAATCCCAGGGGGCAATACAATGCAAATATAAGTAGTTCCGGAAGCCAATAGATGGATCAAGTCAAATCAGCCATCACTCTTCGCAGTGGTAAGGTTATTGAAAAACCCGCTCTTGAACCTTGTGAGAAAGATGATGAGTCAATCTTTAAGGGTAAGGAAAGGGTTGAATCTGAACATTGTAAAAAAAAGACTGATTTCCCGACAGCACTTCCATTTCCTCATGCCATGACCAAACAAAGGAAAGTCAATCACAACTTTGAAATCTTTGAAACTTTCAAATAGGTAAGGATCTTGTTGGATTCTATTAAACATGTACCTTCTTACGCTAAATTTTTTAAAGACTTGTGCACCGTGAAGAGAAAACTGAATGTGAAAAAAAAAAGCCTTTTTAGCCGAACAAGTAAGTGTTATTCTTCAAAACAATAATGCTTTGAAATATAAAGATCCTGGTTGTCCTACAATTTTATGCTTTATTTGGAGAGCATAAAATTGAAAAAGCTTTACTTGATCTTGGAGCTAGTGTGAATTTACTTCCATATTCGGTTTTTCAAAGTCTCAATCTAGGTGAGTTAAAACCAACTTCTGTAAATCTTTTACTTGCTGATAGATCTATAAAAGTGTCTAGAGAAATAGTTGAAGATGTGTTAGTACAAGTTGATAAATTCATTTATCCTGTAGATTTTATTGTCTTGGATACACAACCTGTTGAAGCATGTAATTTAATTTCTATTATTTTAGGACGTCGATTTCTTGCAACTTCTAATGCATTAATTAACTCTAGGAATGGAGTGATGAAGTTATATTTTGGAAACATGACATTGGAGATGAATATTTTCAACATTTACAAGTAACCTGGAGATGATAATGATTTACATGAAGTGGACTTTATTGAAAAATTAGTTCATGGTCAATTTCAAACACTTCCAGTGAAACTGAGATTGATGAATCTGATGATTTGCAAATGGTTTATTTTCAGGAAGAATCAAAGGCAAACAGTTGGAGACTGAAAAATGAGGAATTGCCACCACGATCAATTGAGTTCATACCTTCAAGTGTTCAACCATCAAAACCTTATTTGAAGTCGTTACCATTCAATCTCAAATACTCATTTTTAGGAGAAAATGAAACTTTTCTGATAATAATCTCTTCCAAACTTAATGCACATCAAGAAGGTAAGTTATTACAAACTCTGAAAATGCTCAAAAATGCATTAGGATGGACCATAGCTGACATAAAAGGAATTAGTCCTTTAATTTGCACACACAGGATTTATTTGGAGGAAAATGCTAAACCCTCTAGAGAAATACAATGAAGGCTTAATCCTAATATGAAAGAAGTAGTGAAAAATGAAGTCATTAAGCTTCTGAATAATAGAATCATTTATCCTATTTCTAACAGCAAATGGGTAAGTCCTACCCAAGTTGTACCCAAGAAATCTAGAGTCACTGTGATAACAAATGAAAAAAATGAGTTAATTTCAACTAGGACTATTAGTGGTTGGCGCATGTGCATTGACTATAGGAAACTTAATTCAATGACTAGAAAAGATCATTTTCCTTTGCCTTTCATGGACCAAATCCTAGAAAGAGTTGTAAATCATGAATTTTATTATTTCCTAGATGGTTATTCAGGTTACAACTAAATTGAAATTGCATTGGAAGATCGAGAGAAGACTACTTTCACATGTCCATTTGGTATTTTTGCATATCGAATGATGTCTTTTGGATTATGTAATGCACCAGCCACGTTTCGAAGATGCATGCTTAGTATATTCAATGATATGGTTGAATGTTTTTGTCGCACCAGACATCGCGGCGGCCTTAAAAATTTAAAATTGGAAAAAGAATGGATTTCTGGCATCCTATTCTTTGATGGTGAATGATCTTTGTTTAAGGAGTCGCCACCTAGTATTACGGTTACTAGAAACCCTAACTGGTCAACAGAGATTCTATGGTCCGAGACTGGTTACGTAAAAGGGAAGATATTATCACCCCTTAAACGTTCTGTCTAAGGCAAGTTGCATTGCTAATCTTTGTCATTAATTGCTAATATTTTATGTTGTTTTATACTATGATTGTTTGCGTATAATATTCCTGACTCTAGCGTCAGTGAATATTCAACTACAGATATTTCCAACTCTGGCGCTGGTAAATATTACGTAAGTATCAGAATAAATAAATTTAAATCATCATTTTTTATATTCCTGACTCTAGTGTCAGTGAATAAACAAATAAAAATCAATTTATTTTTTACGCATACGTATTATTTTTATTTTTTATGTAGCTAAATAAAAACAAAATAAAATAAAATAAAATAAATTTACATTAGTATTTTTTATTCCTGACTCTAGCGTCAGTGAATATACCAAATAAATTTATTTTATTTTATCTTAAGTTATTTTTTTTGCACGCACATTTTTTATATAACCAAATAAAATACAATGAAATAAATTTGAATTGGTATTTTTATTCTGACTCTGGCGTCAATGAATAAATAAAAAAAATAATAAATTTATTTTTATATTTTTTTTTTACATACACAATTTTTATTATATATTTTTTTATCTTTTTATTTTTTTATTTTTTTATTTTTGGGTGGGCCCAGCTCAGCCCACATGGGCTGGGCTGAGCCCGGCTGGGCAAATAACACGCGTGAGCTGGTTCACGCGTGTCTAAGTGTTCAGTGAATTAAAATTCACATGAACAGTATGGCATGAATTAAAACTGAAAAGCGAGAGGAGATGTAGAGAAACATACCTGTGGGCTGCTGCTCCTGAAGATGAAGACGAAGTTAAGGGCGATTGGTGTTATTTCCTTCTTAAGTTCTTCCTCTATTGTTCCTTCTCTCTGCTTCTGGAGACGATCAAAATGGCTGCAGGGGATTTTGACTCTGGGTCGTTCTTCTTTTTTCCTCTGTTTTCCCAGCTCCCCTTTGTTCGTCTCTGCTTTCTTTCCTCTTCTTCTTTTTTTTTTTTGTCTATTTGTTTATCTCCCCTGTGTTACTGCTTTGAGTCTGGAAAAACTTCTTCTCTCTGTTTTTGTTCGTGGTCTTCTTTTCTCCAGTCCAGTGCCCTTTCAGTCCTTGTGATGAAGAAAAGTGTACAGTGCTGGCTTCTCCTTTCGAAATTAGGTCTCCTTTTTTGCTCTGTTTGTGGCTTGCATTTTATTGGTTCTTGACTCTGTTTTTCTGGGTTTAGTTTTAGCCCCTCCTGGTTCTGTCTCTTCCCCTCTGTTTCCCCAGGTTTTAGTCTCTGTTCGGCTCTGTGATCTGCCGGTTCTTTCCCCAGTTTTGCTGTTTCGGTTCCTGCTCTGCCCCTGTATATTTGACTTTTTTTGCTGTGTTCTATGCCCTCTTTTTCTATCTCTGGATCTTCATTCCTTACTCCTCTGTTGCTGGCCTGTTCGTCCCAATCCCTTCTGGTTCTGTTTCCTCCTCTGATTTTCGGCCCCTCCTCCTCTGTTGCTGAGGCCTTTTCTGGGTTTTTCTTGAGTCTTTATTCCCAGTTTTTTGTTCAATTTTCTCTGCTTTTTTTTTTCTCTGTTTTTGGGTTAATTTTTCGGTTCCTTCTCCCAAAATCCTCCCCTGGTTCTAGGTTTTCTTCTCCATTTTATAGAGAAACTTGCCCCTCAACCAGTCCTGCCTTTGCAGGACTATTATTCAAATCACGAGCGGGATCATGGGCAAGAGACGTGGTCCACGATTTGCTGCAGATTTCCTGTTGAATCGGCTTCATCCGCTCAAACGTAGGAGACGATGAACAATGCTTCCAAAATGGTGTCGTTGTGTCCTTGGGCATGGCTTTTTTTTAATTTAGTCCCTAAACAGTTTAAACTTAACAATTGGGATCCTAATCAGAAACAATTGATTTCTAATTGTGGCCTTGGATTAAATTCAATTGAATCCTTGAGTTATATCGCCATTTACACAACAGTCCTAAATGTTTGGACTATTCAATTTGGTCCTTGAACTTTAATTTTCTAGCAATCTTTCCTTGAATCAGCTCTAAACTTTGATATTTTTTCAATTACACCCCTGATTCCTTTAATTAATTAAATCAAAGTTTAATTAAGTCCTTAAACTCATTAATTCTTCAATTAAACTCTTGATTTCATTAATTAAAATAATCTGAATTTTAATTAAATCAATTCTCCAATTAAACCCTTGATTTAATTAATTAAAAAGAGTTTAATTAAATCTTTAAACTTCCAATCATGCTGCCCTTAACCTAAATTTTAATTCATTCTTCATTTATTTTATTTTTATTTGTTTTTCATCATTTTTTTAAATAAAAATAATTAAAATAAAAAGGTAAAAAATTGGGTTATGACAGTTTTCTTGATATTTTTATGGATGATTTTTCTGTTTTTGGTGATTCATTTAATGATTGTTTAACTAACTTGGAAAAAGTTTTGAACAGGTGTGAAGAGAAGAATTTTGTACTGAATTGGGAAAAATGTCATTTTTATGGTAACAAACGGCATTGTACTTGGTCACATTGTTTCATCAAAAGGAATTGAGGTTTACAAATCTAAAATCTAGTTAATTGTTAACTTGCCCACACCAAAATCTATTAAAGATGTTAGATCATTCTTAGGACATGCTAGTTTTTATAGAAGGCTCATCAAAGATTTTAGTATAATATCCATGTCATTGAGTAACCTTCTAACAAAGGATAATATTTTTGAATGGACTGAACATTGTGAAGAAGCCTTTGTTAAACTTAAAAACTTGCTTACTTCTGCTCCTGTCATTCAACCTCCTGATTGGTCATTGCCTTTTGAAATAATGTGTGACACTAGTGATTATGCCGTGGGTGCTGTCTTGGGACAAAAAAAAGATAAGAAACCTTATGTGATTTACTATGCAAGTAAAATTTTAAATAGTGCTCAAATGAATTACACCATCACTAAAAAAAAATTACTTATAGTAGTATTTGCATGTGAAAAATTCAGGTCTTATCTTGTTGACTCACTTGTTGTTGTTTTTAGTGATCATGCAGCATTGAAATATCTTCTTTCTAAGAAAGATTCTAAGGCTAGATTAGTGCAGTGGATTTTGTTTCTTCAAGAATTTGATATCACAATCAAAGACAAGAAAGGCACCAAAAATGTTGTCGTAGATCATTTGTCAAGATTGACAACAGATTTGAGATCTGACATCACACCAATCGATGACTACTTTTCTGATGAATCCTTACTTTCCATCTCTACAATGCCTTGGTTTGCGAATATTGTTAATTTTCTTGTTTCAGGACAATTGCCAGCTCATTGGAGTACCAAAGACAAAAAAAAGTTCTTGAACGAAGTGAAGAACTTTTATTGGGATGACCCTTATTTATTCAAATATTGTCCTGATCAAATATTTCAAAGATGTATTCCTGACAATGAGGTAAGTAATGTCGTTAAATTTTGTCATTCTAAAGCATGTGGGGGGTCATTTCTCATCAAAAAAGATGACTGCAAAAATCTTATAATGTGGATTTTATTGGTCCACCATGTTCAAAGACACACATGTGTTCTACAAAGCTTGTGAAAATTGTCAAAAGTCAGGATTTATTTCAAAACATAAGGAATCTTTAGATAATCTTCTATTGACTTTTGGGACATATCCTAGTGGCAATGTGCATTGTGCATTTCATAACTTATGACCTCATTTTCATAAAGAACATGATCGGCATAGTCTTGGATACTGACTATAAAATACCATATTTGCTAGTTTTTAAGAAAACTGGATGGGAAGCCTATCCCCGACCCATATAGGGCATTTAAGTCGTTCTTTGATGTAAAACCAAGGGAATATATGAGCCACAATCACAACTACCTGTAAATACACATGTTTTAATCAAAAATAAAACGAGAGAGAGAGAGAGAGAGAGAGAGACTCCAGTTGGCCTACATATAAGTGTTATGATTGCATTTTCAATTTCTCATCTATAAAATCTTCTTTTCTTTCCCTTCATTTCTACTCAACCCATACATTCAACAGAAATGGCAGGTCCATCAAGTCATCACATAAGAAATATTAGTGTTTTCGGTGGATCCAGTCCTAGGAAAGAAAATGAGTTTTTAGAATCAGCAAATCATTTTGGTCAGGTACTAGCTGTGAGAAACATTCATTTCGTGTATGAGGGAGGCAGCCTTGGGTTAATAGGAGTGTGTTAATAGCTGTATTTTTAGGAGGCAGTCAAGGTTTGGGGGTCGTACCCAAAGCTCTAGCAAAAGGAGACATCATTGGAAAAACAATTAAAGAGGAACTACAGGTCTCCACAATGTCTGATCGAATGAATGTGATGTTTAACCATGTTGATGCCTTCATTGCTTTATCAGGTGGTCTGGACACATTAGAAGAAATCTTTCATATTTTCTCTTGGGCCCAACTGCACATTCACCGTAAACCTATAGGTTTATTAAATGTTAATGGTTTTTATGATAATTTGTTGTCTTTTCTTGATCAAGCTGTGGAACAGGAATTTTTAACATCTTCGGCACGACAAATCATAATCTCTGCTGCTACTGATGAATAATTGATTGACCAACTACAATCTTTCATCTTGTACTTGATCCCTTCATGAGTCGCATAAATTGGTCAACTATGGAAAGCTGTAAAAAGCTTAGATTGGATTTGATCCTTCGTTTGTGAAACCTTGTGTCCTTTGGTTTTATTAATAGCATTTTATTTTGTTTTGTTATTTCTTATATTTGTTTAAGTGTGTTTCAGGTTTGTCAGTGTTCGCTGTTTCAGGTGATGTCTTCTATACTCTATCTTTCTACCTTAGAACATTGAGGACAATGCCTCGTTTTGGTTGGGGGGAGAGGATAGTAGTTGACATTAAAAAAAACTAACTAACTAACTAACTGCTTTTGTTTTTAATAAAACCATTTGACAAAACTGTTATTATTAGGATAGCAGAGTAAGGGAGAATTTTATTGACTTTTGAGATGCATCTTAGTAAACATTTTTCAATGGTTATTTGCAATATTCATAACAAAGTTTATCACATACTTCTCATGAAATATTCAAGTTTACAAAACTCTCACATTGTTATCACTTGATTCTACTCATATACTCATTTAACAAGCATTTTTAAACCTTCATTTTCACACACACTTTAACATATGATTATGGGTTACATATTGGATTATTATATTATTTATGTTCTTTTGTTAAAGGTAACAACTAAGGGAAAGGGATAGTATATAATTTGCAAAAAAAAACAAAAAAAATATTGATGATAATAAAAACATAGATAAGTTTGGTTTCGTAGCCTCCCTAACCTAAGCAATTAAACCCGAATGGGTGTTTTAACACCTAATACCCTAAAGTCAACTGACTTGGGAGCTATTGACCCAGTGCTTGTTACATGGGTTAAGGAGAAAAGCTTAAGGGAATCAAACATTGCATTATCTACGTATCAGTATCTGCAACTCGAGTTACTAAGCTCGTAAGGGTGTCTCAACACCTAATGTCCTAAGACCAACTGGTCTAGGAGTCATTAGCCAAAAGCTCGTTACATAGGTTAAAGATGCATTGCATTTTAAGTTATATGTATATATATTAAAAAAAAAAGATGATAATCTCAACCCAAGAAAGTTAATCTTAGAAAAACATTAGAACTGAATACTGTTTTCTTCCAATAAAAGCCCCATCATCTATGTTTTTATACATTGAGCACATAAAAAGAAGGTTTATTAATATCTTATTTCAATAGTATGAAGCAAATATATAAATTTAATGAGAATTTGTTTATTTGGATAGATTAATGGAAGCTGAATGATGAATGCCTTGCTTTGTGAAACTTGCAAATTATTTTTCTATTTTAATGCTTTGATTACTAGGAACTAGTAATAAGCTGGTTAGGGGGTGTGATTAGTTCTTAAAAGTGCATTTTTATCAAGGTTTTATATCATAATTTTGCACTTGAAGTATCAATAACTCCTTAACTAGAGCATGTTTTATAATAACATGTCTAATAATATAAGATAACTTTAATTTATGGTAAATGTTCATCTTAAATGCAGGCCTATCATATAAATCAAAGGATTGATTGATGAGTTTAACTACTGAAATTAAGAAGATAAAGAGAGGGTTAAGCTTAGAAAAGAGATGGTGGTTCAGTCCAAACTGGAACACCATTCGGTTATTTAATCATAACTGAAGTTGTAGAACTTGGACTTAGGTTTGGTTTATATGTATAAAAAGCTAAGACATAGGCCTAAAACTTTCATGAGAGTCCAAGATTTAAAAAAATTGTTTTCAAGTTCAAATTGTAGCAACAACAGAGAAGTCGAAATTTGTCCTATAGCCCAGACACTGTTTAATGTTCAACCCATATCTCGAGTTCTAGAAGTCTGAATACACAGATTCTTGTTTATTGGAAAGATGAGATAATTTCCCAGAACTTTCATGAAGACTATCTATTCAAATTCTGATGTTAGCAAAGACGTTTTGTTCAAAAAAAAAGATAAAGATTATCACCAAGTCAAGATGTGGCCACCCACTCAACAATTAGTCATCAAATCAATAGTTTCAAATTTTGGCCTATAAAAGGAGGCATTTGCCGTGCATTTAGGCATCTTAGTTTTCAGATCAAGATCATGTTCTTACTCTCTCTCTTTATATTTTTGAAATGCTTAAGTTTTGTTTATATTAATCTTTTGTTTATGCTTTAAATTTCCTTCCCTTTACTTAGTTAACGTGTATCTTATTTATGTTCTTATCCTGTTTATTTATGTTTCTCTCTTTCACTATGTTTAGCTAAGTTTATTATGTCAAGGTGAAAAGGTTACACTAATGGTGTAAGAATAAGTATAGTATAAACTCAACATGGACTTTAATGTTTGATACTAACATGTTTTGTATTTGTTATCTTGTTCACTTTTAATACTTTGCTTGTTAAATGGTTAATCTAGATTTATGTTGTATAACCCTTGGTACAACAAATACTTTGCACTTTCATAGCTCAGCCGTATGGTATAACAGACACAGTGCTATGAAAGGAACTTGATTTGTTGTTAACATAAGTTATAATCATGAATACCTGACAACATTTACAAGTACTAGCATTATTCGAATAAGATAACTAATGTAATCATGTTAACAATTTATAATCAATTGGAATCTCCTTTGTGTGTGGTTTCCAGTTGAGTAATAAAAAGAGTTTATACTATACTTGTTTGAAATACCATTAGTGAATACTCTAACCTTGACAATTATTTTATCATTGTTTAATCCTTATATCAATATCACATCTCAAAGCTCTCTTTAACTCCTTTTCTGTTATTATCTATTTTTTTTATTTGTAGTTTATACAGTTAACCTCCATGTGGTTTGACCCCGGTCTTGCCGGGTTATTTATTGCTTCGACACTCCTACACTTGGGAGAAGAAATCAACTCTTTGGTCATGTCACAAAGCAAGAGTTTACCTTCGGTGCAATAAAATCATTTGGCCATGTAGTTGATCTCAAACCAGGAGTGTAATAAGTCCAGCCTAACACACACCGTTTCCTCCTCAGTGTTAAGGAAAGACCTATCACTCACACCCACTAGGGGTGCTCTCTAATAATGGGTACAGCCCCAAGCGGCACTATACTTGTCTAGCAGCTTCGTCGTCCCATGATAACTCACCACCACCTATTGTCCTCTCCAGCTTTTCGAGCACGGTGACTTTTTTTAAAAGTCTTCCTCATTGGCCACTTTGACCTGTTAAAAATATTAAACCAGAGGAACGAAGGCCCCTTTCAGTGTTATTGATCAGTGTGTAGCACTGCCTAAAAACCTTGATTATGGTTCCTCATCTAGCATTCTGAGGAACTTGTCGAATGCAAGTAGAATGGTCCATCCATTAGGGTGGAATTGAGCTAGACTCATATTGTAATATCTGAATATTTCCTTTATAAAACCTTGTAAAGAAAACAAGTATTCAAACTCATACATGAAAATGGGGGTTCTAATTAAAAATTTATACCCATTGTGCTTATTGGTGATCTTTTAAACATGGTCACCAGGTTCTGGTAACAATACCACATAATTTTTTAGTTGTTGGAGATTGGCCTAGTCCAATTGGTTTGGAGTTACCGTGCTCTAAACATTATTAATGGGAGTCCTGAGCACATGTTCTTTCCCTTTGAGTCTTGAAACCTCTTGGGACTTCTGTCTTCCCTCAATCTAGAAAGGGAAGATGGAGAAGTATCTGTTCTAGATTATGGGCCAATACTTATGGTCGACAATCTCTAATGATCGTCTTTAGTTTCTGACGTTAAGGTAAAATCCTCCTCGAATGATACTTTCTTATTCTCTTTTTCTAAAAATCATTCTGAATCTTTTAAAGAAAACAAGAAAAACTAAGATAAAAAGCATACAAGAAAAGATGAAGATAGAGATTTGGTTTACCTAAACAAGAAAAATTATTCTGCGATAAAATTGTCTTATTCATATGTATTAAACCTCCTAAGTTAAGGAAATAGAGAAAACAATTTAGCAGAAGTAAAAAAAACACAATTTCAAGTTAAGGAAGGTTTTTATATACGAGTCACCCTCTTTTTCTAGCAATAGATGAAGGATAGATGACATCTTATTATAACCCTAGAAAGGCTAAAAGCCAACAAATATTTATTGCATGTCGTCGGGTGATCTTCCCAAGATATTTTCTTCCTATTCCCTAGGAAATCCTTTCAAATAACCAAGGCTTAAACATCTCTTTCCAAGGAAAAAAAAAGACGTATCTTGACTGGTTGTCTCCCAAGACACCTTTTAAGCCTTTTTGTGTGATACACATTAAAGGCTTGTTGGGGTAACTCATAAGGTAATTATTGCGTATCTTTTTAAGACTTGAAAAGGTCTATAACAAGGTAAGTGTGGCGATATGCTAAACTTCAAAATAATTGGGTTCGATAATTAGTCGAACCTAATGTAAACTAGATCTAATGATGTATCTGACCCAAGACAATATGGGCCTAGTAAACTGTCAAACCCAATGCATTTTGGTTTAGCAATCTACTAAACCGAAAAGAACATGGGTCTAACATTATGTCTGGCCCAAAACACTTGGGTTCGGCGATAATCTTGGGGTTGGTGATATGTCAAATCCAATAAACTTGGGTTCAACCGTCAACTGAATATAAAGAAACATGGGTCTGACGAGATGTCAGACTCAACATGCTTAGGTTCACCCGTTAGCTGAACCTAAGAAAACATGGACATGACGAGATGCTAGACTCAACCTACTTGGATCCAATTGTTATCTAGACTCGAGGAAACATGGGTCTAGCAAGATGCTAGATCCAATATATTTAGGTTCAACAATCAATTAAACCCAAGGCAATAGTTTAGATCATAGATGAACATCTAAATTGAAAGTGTTATGGGTTTGATAAATTGTCATACCCTTTAACCTAGGTTGGGTTACATCCTATGTTTTGAGTATCGAAGACTAAGAAATTTTACTTTTAAAACAATTACATGAATTATCCATATATAAGGTGATGATCTCCTTATACTTATAGATGTACAAAAAATCTCTTAAAAGACCTAGCACGCTTATCATCTTATTAATAATATGTAAGGGATATTTGTCTCTAATTACTTTTTCTGAAAACGACAAAGTTCATGGAGTATAAATACCTTCTCAACTGGATAAAGGGTTCTGAACTTTTTTAATTCTTAATAGCTTGCACATATTTCAAAGCATTAATCACTCAGAAATACAAGAACAAACATCACTTGTTTTTTAAATTTAAAATTTTTTAAAATCATTTATTGTCTTTCTCATAAAGTTAATAATTTTACCATCAAAAAAATCTTTAAGTATTAGAACTATTATTACAAGTACACAGGACTTTCTCATTAATTTAATGCTTTCTGAGCTATAAAAAAAAAAAAAAACAATTTACCCGAACATTTTAATTAATCATTACTAACAATCTACATAACCTATTACATAAACATTCTGAGTTTTACGTCATCATCATGCTCCCTAATTTGGAAACCCACAAGGCTAAAGGGTGTTTAATATAGTTTTTATTTTTATTTTTAAATAGTTTTTAAAAGTATTTTTTATTTAAAAAATATTAAATTAATATTTTTTTTATGTTTGGTAATTTTAATATACTAATATTAAAAATAACATATAAAATATTTAAAAAATATTTTAATATGTTTTTAAACAAAAATTTATTCTAAAAAGCTATGTGAACCACAGTATGAAAAACTCTCTAAATATACGGTGGAAGACTGGGCAAGAGCAGACAGAGTAGAGTTGCCATTGTTGAATGCATGACCCCCCCAGTTGACTGGCCTTCTTCGAAGTACAACTATTATTCAATTAAAGAGGCCACCGTCTTTTATCTCATTTCTCATGATATCTATCATTCTCAGCAGACTTGAAAGCTTAAACGTGCCTCCATAGCTTCATGCCTCGTAATCAATGTGCGCGTCCAAACTTCAAGCACCTTTTCTAGTCGAACCAAAATTTCTCTTTTTTACTAGAGCAGCTCAGAATTTGATGGGAGGAGGAACAAATATTTAAACGTTTGGTAAGTAATTAATTAGCAGCAGCAGCTAGTAATTCACAAGTTCACCAACACTCCTTTATGAAAATATTTCGATTTTAACTGCCTTCGAAAAGCAACTACGTACTATCCATGGAGACCAAAAATATGCATCCTACTACGAGATAACAAGTATATGTTTAAGAAACGACGAAAAGAAAATCCTCCTCCCTGGACCTTTGGTATGGAGACACGAAGGTGTACGTATATCTACATATAAAAAGCTCAGAGAGATGCCCCTGAGTGCTCAGCTTCTTTTCCACCCTTGACAAAAATACCTGGGAAAAGTGAAGCTAGCTAGATAGAGCTCTAAAGTGAGGTTGCTGTGGATCCATTAGGTTTTCTCTCAGGAACACCATCCCATGTTTCTTCAGAATTCCCTCTCCTTCCACCACCATATGCAGCGGCTGCTGCTGCTCCAACATTAAAGCCACCAGTACCATTGTAGTTTAGCAAAGCAGAACTAGCAGCATCCAGGCCGAGCCCAAGAAGGTCGAGTGTTGTTGGCTTGTTTCCAAAAAACGAAGATGAATTCATCATAACATCACTAGTGGGGAGTACAAGTCCAAGCCCAGCGGCAAAAGCAGTATTGTCCTCTGGCTTCATATCCCATTGATTGCCATTGCCGTCTTGATTAGTTGAAGGGGGAAAGCCTAAACCACGGAGAAATGATGGGTTTGATGTAGTTGCACCCATTTGTGCTGCTTTTTGAAGCAATGCAGTGGCAGACATGGCTGGTTGCGGAGACGGTGTGTAATGGCGACGATCTTGGTCTGTGGGGAAGAGAGAGGAGGTGGTGTTGGAGAGATAAACAGATGGTGAAAGAGAGAGTGATGGGGGATCCATTGCTCTAGGTGTTGGCATAGTAGGGGGGCAATCAGAGCGAGCTAAGCCACAAAACATTGGGAACGCAGATGGTGATGCTCGTTGGGGGATAGCAGCCGGTGATGCTGTTGAAGAAGCAAATATACTAGCAAATACATTACTGGTTGAGCTAGTAGAGCTTGTGCTTGTAGCTGAGGCATTCAGGCATATAGCTGCTGGTGTTGGTGGTGAAAGTCCAATTGGATTTTCTGCTAATTCTGTGACAGGAAACAGAGAGAGAGAGAGAGGACATTAACCCAGAGTAAGAAAGAAACGAACTAGAAGAATAATGCAGTCGATCCCAAAAACCAAAAAGAAAGGGATATGCTAGCAAAAAATGGTATTTTGTTTTGGAGGATCTGTGTTGTTTTAAAGCGATTTTTTGCTTTAAAATATATTAAAATAATATTAGTTTTATTTTTAAAGTATATTTAAGTGTCAGGATCCAAAAATATATATAAAAAAAAACATAATTTAAAGTTAGAAAAACAATTAATTTAAAAAAAAAAAAAACCCAGAAGAAGGTAATAGCTTGAACTAGAAAAGCTTTATTGAAAGCAAAAGCAAGGAGCTATTATGGAATCCTTTCTCTCAAAATTTCAACCCACTAGAAACGCTTTACTAGCAAGCAGCTACGGCTACCCATGAAATTGAAACGCAACACTATCCTTCTCTCCCTCTCACACACCCACCGACCCACCCACCCACATTTGTTAATATTCTCCAGTCTATCATCGACACGAGAACGACATCAACAAGATACAGAACACACACCCATTTACCCAGCACAAAACTATAGACTTCAATCCATTCTATTCTATCCACAGCCACAAGAAAACAATAAATAAATAAATAAATAATCAACCCATGATAGTACGTACTAGCTAGCAAGCTAGACCAAATTAATTACCTGAGCTTTGAACTGACAAACCCGGAGACACCACGCTAGTAGACGGCGTAAGTGGTGGAGGCGGTGGTGAAGCAACCACACTCTTGACGTTACAACCATTCCCTTCATTCCCCGTTGTCGCTAGGGTTTGCGCCCTTGCACTCTCCTCCGTTAACGCATCACAGAATGCCCTATGTGTTATAAGACTATCCCTCCTACATAAAAACAAAAACAAAACCAAAAAAATTAAAATTAAAATTAAAATCAATAACATACAAAACAAAGTGCGTAATAAAAACAAAGTTATTTGACGCTTACCTTGAAAACAAAGTGCCACAATCGCATTTATACTCTCTAGTGCCACAAGTTTTCATGTGAGCTTTCCAATCTGACTGAACAGCATATTTCTTTGAACATCTCTCACACTTCCACTTTTTCTCACCGTGCTTCCTGCTGAAGTGTTTTTTAATGCCAGTAAGGTCCCCAAGAGCTCTAGCTGGGTTGTGATGTACACAAGATGGCTCTGGACACACATAGACACGTTTCCTTGGCTCTTTGTTGGTTCGTTGCTTTAGCTTCCATGGTAAGTTATGGCCTCGTCTGTGAAGTTGCAGGTTCTGGTCTCTTTGAAAGCCCTTGTTGCAGATCTCACACACGAATCTGTTTGTAGCTAATAAAGACTTTGGTGATAACGCAACTACTTCTGCATCTGGATCTGAAAAGGAAGAAATTAAATTGAGTTTATTAAAAAAATTAGCTGAAAAAAATAAAAGTTTCGAAATTTGGGGTTCTTGGTAATGGTTTTTGTAAGTAAATTACCTGGCATTCCAGGGAGATTTCGCTTCTTCTTTGGTGGTGGCACTGTAACGGAGAGTGGCATGTCTTGGTTACCAAATGAAGAGACAATTGTGTCCTCTCCTGAAGCTGTAGATACTTTCATTCTTAATGAATTCTCAACATCCACCATTCTCTTTCCTTCCAAAACTTCAGCTTTGTCCTGTTCAAAACTTACCATAAAAATAAAAAATAAAAAAACTCCACTTCTCCAAGTCTCTAAGCTTGCAAAAGATGGCCGGCAGTAATCGTATACTAGCTAGAGGGTTTTGATTCACAAGGTCAACTAACAAGAGAGAATGGATGGTTACACCTAACTAGAAGCCTCAATGAAATGAATTCTTGGACATTAAATCACCAGGATACCAATCCACTAGAGCTCGTGTTTGGATACTGATATTCTGATTTCTTTCAGAATTCAAGAAGGAAGAAAAAACGAGAAAAAAAACAACTATGTTTTGAAAATTATGTGTGTTTCTTTAGCACTCTCTCGCAATGAAGGGAAATGAAGCACCGTTTTCACTCGGCCAGTGACTCATCACACCTGAGTTTCATAGTCCCAAAAGGCGGCTACTTGAATCCATGCTCATCTTCAGAGGGGAGAGAGGAGAGAGATGACCAGAGGGAGACACAAATAACATTGAAGAGAGGAGAGAAGAAATTTTGAATGACGTGGAGAAAGCAATTTTTGTTTTTTTTTTTTTTTTTTAAAAAAAGAGTTAAAGCGGCGCCATTTTAACCGTGGTTGATTTTGAACCTGTACTTTATGGATTTATTTAATTATAGTTAAGAGAGCTTATGCATTTTGCCAGGGCAACAAGCCTCTCCCGCTGCCCTGAGCAATAAATCCTACCGTCCACGTGTCAAATTATGCTGTTTGCTGACATTTGTCGTAACTAGTCGGACTAGGCGGTGCTTGTCGTTTTATAGAGAATAAATTATTTTGATGTTAAAAAAATTAGAAAAAACATTATTTTAATTATATCTACGTGCATATTTTGTTGGGAACTTTTTGAAAGGCTATAGTAGAAAGACATTAGTACCCCTGCTAGATTAGGATTTCACATAGGATAGTTCGGTTTATCAGGCAAATACTTTTAATAATATTATATATTTTTATTTTCGCAATTACCTATCCTTAAATTTGTACTCGCGACTTGGATTCTGTAATTGTGTGGCTTGTGCTGCTTCGGCTATGCATTATAAATCCTCATTTTCACATGCGTGTTTGATTTTGTTTGTTAAGGGAAAAAACCCCATTTGTCTCATGTACCTTGAATGTAAATATATTGTATGTTCCACGTGTCTTTGTTTCGTATTGTTGAAATTCGATACATATATTTGAAATTAATTATATTTAAATTATATAATTATTTATTTTTTCTATAATTTGATTCATATCATAAAAATAAAAGACATATTTTTATTAATGAGTCACAAAATCTAAAATGTTTAGGAATAAAGCTGATATATTGTATAATTAGTTAATCTTTTAATTCAAACAATTCATTCATTTCTACTAGAAGAATGATTTCACTTAGAAGGTTCTTAGTTGTCCATGTAATAAAGAGGGGATCCATGTTATAGCAAATCAGTTTATTACACTCATATGTGATTTTTCATAACTTGTTTCACCTTAAACAAACTTTTATCTAGTAAAGTATAAAATTTTCTCAGGAGAGTATGTTCCTTTACCCTCCCTATCAGGACTTCTAAAGCTATTGACTTAAGCAATTCTTCCACCTTAACCATTTCCTCATTGAACCTCTTCAAATATATTCATGTAGACTCACTTTCTTGTTGGGTAAAATCATATAATTTCATGGAGCTTTTCTTGGTGGGTATGTTGATGACCATCCATATAGACTCGCCTTCTTGTTAGGTAAAACCAAATAATTTCGTCAAGCTTTTCTTAACAAGTATGTTAATTCTGAAACGTGTCACTAACTTAGCACATAAGTCACTAAACTCATTAATGGAGCTTGACTCTAAATTATTGTATAATACACGTGCAAACCCTCAGAAGGTTATAGGGAGGATTTTGCACATTGAGTTATTGTCCTGGATGACCAACTTTAAGTCACCTTGTACATTCTATACATGCTATTTTGGGTTGGTCAACCATCATAGTTTCCTAGACTCATTTTTGTGGAAATGAAGTTCTTAAGGAGTCAATTATTCAATACTCATTTGGACAAGAACCTCTCAACTGATAAAGGTTGTAGTCATTCTCCTAGGTATCCTCGTGTATAGATCTTCTCTTAGTCTTTTTTTTTTTGTTAGGCTCTTGGGAGCCCGAGGAGTTTGACATAGAATGATGGTTACGATAACTGGTTTCCATCTCATGATAGCTAAGGGAAGGACATTCGAAGTACTGGTTTTATACATGAGTATAACAATGGCGTGAGCAACCCCTTAAGGGACTCTCACGATTGTCATTAAATTTAGTCTCTATGGAGTAGTGTGATCGTCTACAGGTGCCCAGTGCGGCCAGTGGTTGTGGCACTAGGGCGTTATATGTCATCGAGGGAGTCAACACTTATCGAGGTGGCAAGTAATGATTTTGACCTTGGGTTGTCAACACAGTTTAAGTGAGAAGTCGCACCTGACTAATGAGTCGTTAAAGGTTTGGTTGAGTAGACGTGTTCGTTGTAACGAGTGGATTTTCCTATGTTTTTCTTATATGTGTCTTGGTTGTATACCATGGAATGACATGGAAATGTCAAAAGCTTTTGACAAAAAATGATGGCTTTTTTATCAGTTGATGTCAATTGATGAGTCCTAAAATCCAAGATGTATAAGAATAAGGCTAATGTGTTGGATAATTGGTTGATCTTTTAGTTCAAGCAATTCGGTCAATTCTCCATAGTCAAAGTATCTGATGACTTGATATGGAAAACCTAAAAGGTTGGTAAGTGGTAACAGGTAATGTCTAGTAAGGCAGGTAGCCGGTAACTATGGTAGTAACAGGTGGTGTTTAGAAAGCTAAGTGATCGGTAGCTGGTATCTATAAAAGATTCTCTTTGATGGATGTGAGAACTCTCTGATGTTAAAGTCAATAACTTTATAGAGAGAGAAAATGCAATAATATTTCAGAGAGATAAATTCTGAATATATATATGCTAACAATATTGAGAATGAAGAGATTGTAAACTTTTGACTTGATGAATTCATGGTGTATTTATAGCTCATGAATTTTATCCTTTTGCGGAGAGTAGTAGCTGAAGTGTAATTTTATCCTTGTGATATTTTAAGTTGTGTTCTACTCAAAATAATATGTATTAGATCCGTAAAAAATATTAAGAGACCCGCATGAGGTCCGAAAAAAATTCTCTAGCGAGTGTTGGGCTCAAGAAAGGTGTCTGAGCCTATTAGAGATGAAATATGAGTCAAGGCACGTTGCCTGAACCTAAACACACTAGGCTCGGACATGACAGCGTAGCGCCCATGTTCCTTTCATATTTTTTTGAGCCTTTTTCTCTTTCAAATGATTTCTTTAAGTTTATTTTGGAGGATATATATGGTTCATTTTATTTGTATCCATTACTTATTAGCTAAACTTAATAAATGTGTTTTA
>Ga0325414_1001309_pt1 | contig 23681 bp, 23 predicted proteins | sample PopdelMetagenome_8_FD_206183 | JGI IMG/M metagenome (GOLD analysis project Ga0325414, IMG submission 206183) | Populus deltoides microbial communities from Bellville, Georgia, United States - Leaf-PdKOR-R3 | ecosystem: Host-associated > Plants > Phyllosphere > Phylloplane/Leaf | place: USA... | reverse complement strand
TTAACTAACCAATGTTAAGAAGAGATAAATATTCAGAATATAAATTGATGTTTTGTTTCCATGATCAGTTCTGATTTCTGTAGGTGGATGTGTGCTTGTGACCAATGTTTGTTCTCTTGATAATTTTCTAATTTTATTAAATTTTGTTTTATAGTTTTCTGTTTTTTTTTGCTTTAGCCTAGATAATGTCCAAACCCCCCCAAATTGCATATCATCTAGCATAAAAATCTGACTTGAATCTTCCTCGTCGGATCGACCCCTTGCTTGCTCTATACTATCTTGTGTGTTGTGTTTAAAGCTAGGGTAATTAATTTGTGCGACCGCGACATTACAACACGTTCTTTTCAATGTGCATGACATCAAGGTTATGGCAGAGAAGATTGGTTTTCCAATAAGGAAGCTCCCAAAAGATACTTCGCTTTACCCAATTATAGGTCAAACCAAAACCAGGGAACTTCTGCTTGCCTAATTGGAGACCAAAGACAATGTCACCGTACAATTTTACAACATCATGCAATTCTTCACCAGAAATACACGGGGGTGCAACATCCTTTTAAACTCCGCCAACAAAGAAATCTTTTATGTTCTTTCTATACCTATGATTATGTGGCAAGAAACAACGGTGATAGTAAAAAAAAGAAGCTTTACCTCCATTTCTTAGCGTGAATGCCTTGTTATTTTCCATGCAGTATGGACATGCTAGTTTCCCATGCGTGCTTCAACCAGAAAGCATTCCATAAGCTGGAAAATCATTGATAGTCCACATCAAAGTCGCTTTCATAACAAAATTCTGTTTCCTCGAGATGTCATAAGTCAAAGCTCTAGAGGACCACAACTGTGTCACCTCATCAATCAACGGACGAAGACAAGCATCTATATTCCACCCCGGATTGCTCGGACCTGGTATGACCATAGATAAAAACATGAATTCTGGCCTCATACACATCCTTGATGACAAGTTATAAACCGTCAGTATGACCAGCCAACAAGAATAAGGAGCAGCAAATGACCCGAATGGGTTGAATCCGTCTGCACACAACCCAAGACGCACGTTCCTTGTTTCAGCTGAAAAGTGAGGATGCACACTATTAAAGTGTTTCCACACTTCGCCGTCAGAAGGATGCACCAGCACTTTATCAACTGCATCATGTGATTTTGTGCCATGTCATGTGCTCAGCAGTCCTTGGTGACATGAATAACCTCTACAGTCTAGATGTGATTGGGAAGTATCTAAGTTTTTTATATGCCATTAGAGTCTTTCCCCTACCAGTTCTGGGTTTGTAACGGGAATGCCCGCATGTCATGCACTCGGTCATCTAGCATTTTCATGGTAGTATAACATGCAGAAGTTAGGGCACATGTCAATTTTCTGGTATCCTAAACCGAGGGATTTCATCATGGACTTCGCAACATAGAAGTTCTCTTTCAGCCTGTTCCCTTCAGGTAAAATGCTTCTCGCCCATTCAATAATCTTGTCATACCCGGCCTCACTCAACCTGTGATCTGACTTGATGGTGAACACCTGTGCTACTGCCGAAAATTTACTGTGGTTCGTGCAGCCATCCCATAATGGTTCATCAGAATTTTTCAACAAATCAAAAAACCTAGCTGCATCTGCATTAGGTTCTTCTTCTACAATTGGACATTGACTGACATTACCTTGATCCATTCTCATTGCATCCATAACCATATTCTTGTAAGGATTAGTGTTGTCATTTGTCGCTTCATGCACGTTGCTAGCACTAGAAGTTGACCCAACCACCCTTTCTTCCATTCTCCTCTTACTAATAAATACTTCTCCGTGTGCATACCAACACTGGTAATTCTCCATAAACCCTTTGTGTAGAACATGCATCGTTACAACATCTGGATGCATATACCTTTTATTTTGACACTTCCTGCATGGACACCTAATACCGCCTCCAGTAAAATTTATGGGAATAGATGTTGTGAAATTAATAAAACCCTAAATCCCATTACAATAATCCATCCTCCGCAATCCTTGGGGTGAATCTCGATACATCTATGAACGATCATCCATGACTTCTATCGAATCTCTATAAAATTATGATGACAACATATATTAATTAATTAACTATGTTAGGTAAATAAATTTGCAAAAATATTGGTTTACCTCGAGATAATCCAACAAGCTAATTACAACTTCTCATAAATTTCATTATCAATTATCAATGTCCATACAAATTAATACATATATATCAATTTACGGAAATTACAACTCCGCAATACCATTGATGATAAAAATTAAAACGGACCCATTAAACAAGCTATTAATTATTTCAAAACAACACATGTGATTCGGTAATTCAATAAAGTTTCAACAATTTACAAACAAATACAATCTTACAAAATCTAAAACAAACCATAACAAGTATAAAATTATACATTCATATACTACAAGTTTGTTTGAGAAATAACAATAAAACATGTATATTTACTAACAAAATACATATACTAAAAAAACAATAAAAACTGTGATATTTAAATGTTAAAATTTAAAAAGATAGAATTACTTACAAAAACTGATAAAAATCCGTCGGTAAATCAGAACATGGATGTTATGACAAGAAGACTTCAAGATATATGACTTGTTGTGCTGAGAAGAGGGAGATTTTTTTGGGGGGGTGGCGCTGGTTGTTTGCAGTTGGGGAGAGTTGAGATGAGGAAGCTTTTTCTAATGGCTTCAGCGACAGATATTTCTGTCTGTGACTCCATCGGCTAATCTGTCGGCAAAAAGGGCACGTCACCGTACGGTGCTGCCGTTTTGAATCCGTCGGTTATTCTATCGGTAGTTTCATCGGCGAATCATTCGCGTCACCATACGGGACTGATGTTTTGAATCCCTCGGTGAGTCCGTCGGTATTTCCATCGGTGAATCAGTCACGTCATCGTACGGAGCTGACGTTTTGAATCCCTCGGTGATTCCGTCGGTAAAAAATACCCCCAATAACCTCCACGTCAGCGGACCGCCTTTTTTTTTAATTCTCAACATTCTGTCCGTAATTTTGTCGGTATATACCGATAGATTTTGGCAGTCAGTAGTTACAAACGAAAGTACCGACGAAGTAAAGGCTATCGGTAACGGCGACCCCAAATTACCGACATAATTATTCCGTCAGTAATTCTGTTGGTATTTAGCGAATTTCTGGTAGTGTTATCTGTTATGGAAAGCTCAAGTCATACCAATTCTGAGAGGCCATGGTCTTCTTGGTTATGTAACCAATGACATTTCTTGTCCTGACTCAACCATTGCTGGTGCAGATGGCACCTTGCAACCAAATCCAGCAGCAGCAACTTGGCTGCGTACTAATCAGTTGATCCTTAGATGGATCAATAACTCTTTGTCAGATGGTCTTCTTTCTCAAGTCATCAATAGTGAATCCTGTCATAATGCTTGGATTGTATTAGAGACTCTTTATGGAAGTCACACTCGAGACCATATACAACAAATGAAGGGAGAGTTGCAGACTCTCAGCAAAGGTTCTTATTCCTTGGAAGACTATCTGCACAAGGCCAAATCTCTGGCCTTGTCACTCCGTGGTGTAGGCAAACCAATGGATGACGATGACCTCATTGTTTGCATTCTGCGTGGCTTAGGATCTGAGTTTGATCCCATTGTTGCAGCACTTAATGCTAGTGATATGTTTCCTTCTCTTGAACCCGTGATTAGCAAACTACGTGATTTTGAAATCAGGCTTCAAAATGCAAAAACTACTTCGTCCATTGTTGCCTTTTACACAAACATAAACCGTTCTTATACAAAACCTCAAGGAAGCTCTACTATGCGTGACCATCCTGATGGCTATTCAAAAATGCAATTTCAGGGACGTAACAGAGATGCTTACAACACACGATATGGTGATAATTCCTCTAGAACAAGATTGTCTTCATTCACTCGTACAGGTCACAACTCTGGTCGCGGATGAGGAGGTATCACCTATTTTCGCTGTGGTGGTCCAAATCAAAAAGCTGATGGTTGTTTTGCTTCAGATGATGATGCTGCACAGTATAAAGCTTTTGCTGCCATTGGATAGTTGGTATCCTGATACCGGTGCCAACCATCATATGACATCAAATCCCAGTGAGGTGCAAGGTATTGATTCCTACTCTGGTACTGATACTGCTATGGTTGGAAATGGTAATGGCCTCACTATAGTAGGCACAAGACACACTAATCTACCTACCACTACTCTTAAGCTCAATAATGTGCTGGTTGTTCCTAATATAAAAAAGAAACTGTTATCTGTATCTCAATTTACATGAGATAATAATTGTTACTTTCTTTTTTATCCATGGGATTCCTTCTCAAGGACATGAAAACAAAGCAAGTTATTCTTAAAGGTTCCATGGAAGATGGTTTATATCCCATCAATCTACGGCAGTTTCCACATCATTCCTTCAGTTTCTTAGCAAATACAGTTCCAGGCAGCCTGTGGCATGCACGCCTTGGCCATCCTCATTCTCAAATTATTAGCAGATTATCCCTACCATCATTGCATGAGAAAATAGATTTTTATGAGAGCTGTATGTTGGGCAAGTCTGCAAAGCTGCCCTTTCATTCTCGACAATCTTATTCAACTTCTTTTTTGCATACATTACATACTGATGTTTGGGGGTTTGCATCAGTCCTCTCTTTTGATGGTTTTTGATTTTATTTGATTATTGTTGATGAATATTCTCGTTACATATGGTTGTTTCCTATGGCTCGCAAATCTGATGTTGCAACTATATTTCTTACATTCATTACACAAATGGCAAATCAGTTCAGTACATCTTTAAAAATTGTTCAAAGTGATGGTGGTGGTGAATTCATGAACACGGTTCTGCAGAATCACTTTGCAACTCATGGTATAATCCATCGACTCTCATGTCTTGGGACACCAGAACAAAATGGTCTTGTTGAAAGGCGACATCGTCATGTTATTGACACAAGACTAACTCTAATGGCACATGCATCTGTTCCAACCAAATACTGGACAACAACATTTTGAACTGTTGTGTTTCTTATCAATCGCCTTCCATCTTCAGCTATTAAGCATAAGTCTCCTCATGAGCTTGTATTCGGGTCTTCACCTAGTCTTGACTTCTTACGGGTTTTTGGTTGTTATTGCTACCCCTTACTGTCCCCTTTTCGTCAATCCAAGCTAGACTACAAATCAGTCCGCTGTGTTTTTATTGGCTACTCAGCTAACCACAAGGGATACTGTTGCCTTGAACCGCACTCTGGTCGTCTCTTTATCAGTAGACATGTCAAATTCAATGAGCTGCACTTTCCTTTCAAGACTGCTGAAATTTCAAAGTGAACTAATCCTAGATTATTTCAGCTATAAACTCGTCCTAAGTCTCTTGAAAATCATGCTCTGCCTTGACCACCGATCAGTGTGCCAACCAATGAAGTTTCTGCTTCAGAGCCTGTGACATATCAATCTTCAGAGTTTCAGCCTGCAGTCCCAATTCACCTGCAGTCAGTCTTGCCCTCTTCCCCAACCGAGTTATCAACTCCCATTTTACCATCACGTATTCATCTCATGGTTACACGTGCTCAAACAGGCAACCTTAAACCAAAAACATTCTTCACAACTAGACATCCAATACCTATATGTTTTCTTGTTGATCTTACAGTACAACCTTCATAGCCTTCTTGGAAGAAGGCTATGCAAGATGTGAAGAAGGCTATCCAATACCATCAAGCTCTTCAACTTCCTCATTGGAAGAAGGCTATGCAAGATGAAATGGATGCCCTGCATGCCAATCACACGTGGACCTTGGTACCCAAGACATCAACTATGAATTTGGTCAGTAGTAAGTGGATATTTAAAGTTAAAACACAATCTGATGGCACAATTGATAGGTACAAAGCCAGACTTGTGGCTAGAGGCTTTACTCAACTTCCAGGATTGGATTATGATGAAACCTTTAGTCCTGTTGTCAAACCAGGAACTATTCGGTTAATTCTTAACATTAGTCTCTCTCACGGGTGGCTTATTCGGCAGTTAGATGTCAGCAATGTATTTCTTCATGGTGATTTACATGAACGTGTCTATTTGGCTCAACCACCGGGATTTGAGGATCCTGCTCATCCAGATCATTTTTGTCTTCTTTTCTTCATAAGGCTCTCTATGGTTTAAAGCAAGCACCATGTGCTTGGTATCTGAAATTCAGCAACTACATACAGCAGATGGGCTACACACGATGTCCCTATTATCAGTCTTTATTCTATCGTCAACAAGGTTCAAATGTTCTTCTCCTACTGATCTATGTCGATGACATTCTTCTTACTGGGTCATCTCCATCTCAAATATCTTCCTTCATTACTCATCTTTCGTTTGTGTTTCGCATGAAAGATCTTGGTGATGTCCACTACTTCCTTGGTCTCCAAATTACTAGGACTGACACAGCACTCACCATTACTCAAACAAGGTATCTACTGTCACTTCTACACAAGTTTGGATTAGCTGGTATTAAACCAGTTGCCACTCCTATAGCATCGAGCACCGGTGACACGATCAAAGAGTTGATGTCTTATTCCAAGTGCAGGAGTGTCGAAGTAATAAATAACCTGACAAGATCGGGATCGAACCACAGGGAAGTGAACTATATAAATTATAAATAATAATATGATATTGATGTTGAAAAGAACTTTGAGATGTGATAATGATGAAAATATTAAACAATGATAAAAACAGTTTTCAAGGTTAGAGGATCCACTAATGGTATTTCAAATAAATATAATATAAACTCTTTTTATTACTCAACTGGAAACCACACATAAAGGAGGTTCCAATCGGATGATTTATCGTTATTAGCTCATTATAAATTATTAACATGATCATATTAATTATCTTATTTAAGTAACATAATACTTGCAAATATCATTAGGCATTCATGTTGCTAACTTATGTTAACAACAAATCAAGTTCCTCTCATAACAACGATGTCAACCGAAAACTATGAAGGATTAAGCATTTGATGTACCAAGTGTTATACAACACAAATCTAGTGATGCGATCCAACCATCAAAGGATCCATTGGAGGTTCCAGTTGGTCCAGTTACTAGGCTTAGGGCTAAGAAGTTCAAAGAAGCTTTCAATGGACTTATTCAAGATACATGGGCTAAGGTGGACTTCAAGAGAATTTGTAATAATAAAGAGCAAGCCTTGATTAATCTGATTCATGTTCACGAGGGGCTTGTTGGTGGAACCAAGACCATTACACAAGGATTGGGAGAAGAAGGCTAGATTCGGACAGTTTGACCTTTTGTTACTCTTTTGGTCATAACTGGAGCTACATGTCGAATGTTTATGTGATTCTAGTTGGGCTAGAAACTAGACTTCCATACCTTTCAAATGGTATATGGAACGCCTTCTAATTCATTACAAAGAGAGAGAACCATCCATTTTAAGTTGGGTCTTATTGCAGCCAGACAAAATACGGAAAATACCGAACTTGTCTTATTTAATTAGTTGGGCTATCAAACTTTATTTATTTTGAGAGGAGACAATTTGTTTGGGTTTTAGACTTGTTTATTTTGTTTATTTTATTTAGTTTGGGCTAGTTTTAGCTTGGGTTGATTATTATTTAAATTGGGTTTATGTGAGACCCATTAGGAAAACTAGGGTTTTGGCTTGGAGTTTAAATACTTTTTAGGAATAATTTTAGGTTAGACTTTTGATGATATTTTTAGCATTGTAGCCGACTTTTGGTTGCTCAATCTTGGTTCTTGATTGAACTTTCAACTCTTCAAAGAATTGACCATTCTTTGTTGTGAATTTATACTTTCTTTGCTCGTCTCCAGGTGTAGACGTTGTGATCGAGTTGGTTTATAGTCTTGTTGCCTTGGAGCAAGTCTTTTATTGTGATAAGCTCATTCAAATCTCAACAAACTTGGGTTATATTGATCTTGGGGTCGCGAATACCATTAAATTCCGCTATGATTCGCATCAGTTGATATCAGAGCTGATCTAATCATAGGCTATATCCTTCAATTTGAGTCTTTATTGTTTCTTGTTTGATTCTTGATAGATTCGGCCACCTGTATATATATAATAGGGATCTTACTTTTTATTGCTTTGTTGAACACTTAATCATAAGTTAGTGTTCTTTTGATACTTCCTTGATCAAAATCAGCATACACACCTAAGTTCTTGATTTTGTTTTGTTCTTGCTGAAATACATATATATATATATATAAAAGGAGGCTTGATCTTGAAATCTTGATTGCTGCCACACAAAAAAAAAATCACTTTTTTTGTTTTGACCGAATACATGCTTGAGAAAACCTTGATCATTGGGAAATTGGTTAGTCTTGATTCGTTAATCTTTTAGTAGTCTTGTTTGTGTTTCTTGAAAATTTGGGTAGTTTAGTTGATTTTCTTGATTTTCTGGAATTTTCTTGAATTAAATCCTTCTTGATAATTCATAATTGTTTAGCTCTTTTCTGATTTTTTTTTCGTGTCTTCAAATCGTCATATTATTCGTACAAATTTGAATTGCTATTCATGAACTTGTTATCGAGTTTCGTTTTGTTAGTTTCGTAATTTCTTGCTTCTGGAGTCTATATCAAATTTATAAATTCACTGTATAGTTGGTTGCTTTTTCTGAATTGTTGCTAAGTGATTTCAAGAACTAAAGAAAGGCAATTTGAGTGGAAAAAGGCATAGGGAGCATATTCGAGTGAAAAGCCTATAAATTTGTGTGAAACACGAGTGTGTGAGGTGCTATTTTTATTGCTAATGATTTTCTTGCGGGTTTAAAAAAAAATGTCTTCTAATAGTGTGCCACAAAAGAAGGGTGAAATCTAAGATGATGGGCTTTCGAGAATACAACAGATGAAATTTATGTTTGGTGAGCTAATGACTAGGATTGAAAAAGTAGAGACTAGGTCTGATGGAGGGTGTAGTAAAAGGGGTAGAGAAGCTAGGAAGGAGGAGAGTGTTGCTGGAAACTCTGCAGATGAAGCTGAGGATGATCTTAACCGTGGTGGTGGGTTTCGTACACATAGGGGAGAGAGGTATAAGAATCGGTCAAGGAGGGGATATATTCGGCCACATAGAGATTTTGAGCATAGAGGGGATTTTGATGATCTAGGAGATATAGACCGGAATTTGGGTAGTATTAAGTTAAAAATCCTTGACTTTAAAGGAAAAACTGATATGGAAGCTTATTTAGATTGGGAAAAAAAGGTGGAGATGATTTTTGACATCCATAGGTACTCTAAAGAAAAGAAGGTTAAGTTAGCTGTAGTGGAGTTTATTGATTATGCAATGGTTTGGTGGGAGAGATTGGTGGTAGAAAGAAGAAGGAATAGAGAAAGACCAATTAGCACATGGGAGGAGTTGAAGACAATAATGAAGAAGAGGTATGTTCCTAAACATTATTATCGGGAATTGTTTAATCGTTTACAAATGATTACACAGGGTAATAAGAGTGTGGAGGAGTATCAGAAAGAATTAGAGGTGGCTATGATTAGAGCTAATGTTAATGAAGATGAGGAAGTTACTATGTCTAGGTTTTTGAATGGCTTGAATAGAGACATAGTTAATGTTGTGGAGTTGCAATCATATGTTGATTTGGAGGAGTTAGGACACTTGGCCATTAAGGTTGAAGGACAATTGAAAAGGAAGGGTAATACACGATCTGGAGCTTATACGGGGTCTTCTTTGGGTTGGAAGATGAATTATAGGAGAGAGGGTAGTGCATCATTGAAGCTTTTGGTGACTTCTAAAGTTGCCGAACCTACCTCCATGAGGAAGCAGGTTTCGGCCAATGATAAAAAACTTAAGGGAGAAGTTCAACCGAAGCGTAATCGTGATATAAAGTGTTTCAAGTGTCAGGGATTGGGACACTATGCATCAAAATATGCAAATCTTCGAGTTATGATTGTAAAGGATGATGGAGAGATTGTGTCCACTAGTGAGGAGTTTGATTGTGATGACATGCCCCCATTTGAGGATGCTAGTGATTTAGAGTATGCTGTTGGTTATAAAGTTTTGGTGATTAGAAGGTCACTTAGTGTTCAAACTAAGGAGGATGATGTGGAGCAACAATGGGAGAACATCTTCCATACTAGATGCCTAATCAACGATAAGGTATGTAGTATAATCATTGATAGTGGTAGTTGTACTAATGTTGCTAATGTTACTTTGGTTAGAAAGTTGGGATTGAATACTATAATAAAGCATGAGAGGCCTTATCAACTTCAATGGTTGAATGAATGTGGTGTTGTTAGGGTGAATAGACAGGTGATGATTTCTTTTTCAATAGGCAAATATAAGGATGAAGTGTTATGTGATGTTGTGCCTATGCATGCTACTCATTTGTTACTAGGGAGGCCTTGGCAATTTGATAGAAAAGCCAAGCATGATGGGTATAAGAACAGGTATTCATTAGAGAAGGATGGAAGGATTTATACACTTGCCCCACTCTCACCAAAGCAAGTGTATGAAGATCAAATTCAATTGAAGAAGGGCTATGAGGAAGAGCAACATGTTTCGACCAAAGTGGAGGAGCAAAAAGTTTTGGCCAAAATGGAAAAACAAACTGAACAACATGGTGAGGATGTGAGGAAGAGAGAAAAGAAAGTGAGCCATGAGTTGAAAACAAAAGGGAACAAAGTTTCGGCCCTTAGGACATTAGGGGAGGGTCATGGTCAAGAACAAAAAAATGAAAAGAAGGCCGAGAGTGGAGAGAAAATGAGTGGAGAGAAGAAAGAAAGGGTGAGAAAATAAGAGTGTGTAGAAAAAGTAGGGAAACACCTTAATTTTTTTACAAAATCTAATGATCTTAAACATGCCTATCTTTCTGACTTGCCTATGATTTTACTTGTGTATAAAGAGGCATTCTTTAACTCAGATGATTTAGATTCTTATGTTCCTAGTGTTGTTAAAGTTCTTTTACAGGAATTTGAGGATGTATTTCCGGATGACATTCCTAGTGGTTTGCCGCCAATTAGAGGTACTGAGCATCAAATTGACTTTGTTCCAAGAGCATCTATACCAAATAGGCCGGCTTATAGGAGCAATCCTGAAGAGACTAAGGAGCTTCAAAGGCAAGTGGGGGAGTTGATGTTGAAAGGATACATTCGAGAGAGCATGAGTCCTTGTGCAGTTTCCGTGCTTCTTGTTCCAAAAAAGGACAAAACCTGGCGAATGTGTGTGGATTGTCGAGCCATCAATAACATCACTGTAAAGTATCGACATCTCATTCCTAGATTAGATGATATGTTGGATGAATTACTTGGTTCAAAATTATTTTCGAAAATTGATTTGAAAAGTGGTTATCGTCAAATTAGGATGAAAGAAAGGGATGAATGGAAAACTGCTTTTAAAACTAAATATGGTTTGTATGAGAGGTTGGTTATGCCTTTTAGACTTACTAATGCACCTAGTACTTTTATGATATTGATGAATCATGTGTTGCGTGCTTTTAATGGTAAGTTTGTAATCGTTTACTTTGATGATATCTTGATTTATAGTAAGGAGATTGATGAGCATATAAGTCATTTGAGACAAGTTCATGATGTGCTTAGAAGTCCTTATATGCTAATTTGAAAAAGTGTGACTTTTACATGGATAGGATTGTTTTTCTTGGATATGTGGTTAGTGCAAAAGGTATAGAAATGGATGAGGCTAAGGTTAAGGCTATTCAAGAATGGCCTACACCAAAATCCATAATAGACATTAGGAGTTTTCATGGTTTGGCTAGTTTTTATAGGAGATTTGTTAAAGACTTTAGTACGATAGCCTTTCCATTGACTGGAATTGTTAAGAAAGCCATGGGTTTCAAATGGGGAGAAGAACAAGAAAATGCTTTTAGTTTGTTAAAATCAAAGTTGATTTCGGCACCTTTACTATCTTTACCTGATTTTAATAAAGGCTTTGAGATTGAATGTGATGCTTCAGGAATAGGTATTGGAGCTGTTTTAATGCAAGAAAAACGGCTCATCGCTTATTTTAGTGAGAAACTCAATGGTGCAACTCTTAACTATCCCACTTATGATAAAGAGTTGTATGCAGTCGTGCCGGCTTTGGAGACTTGACAACATTATCTGTGGCCCCGAGAGTTTGTCATACATACTTGTTGCGATGTCACGGTCGCACAAATTAATTACCCTAGCTTCAAACACAACACACAAGATAGTATAGAGCAAGCAAGGGGTTGATCCCACGAGGAAGATTCAAGTCAGATTTTTATGCTAGATGATATGCAATTTGGGGGGGGGTGGTTGGACGTTATCTAGGCTAAAGTAAAAGAAAACAGAAAACTATCAAACAAAATTTAATAAAATCAGAAAATTATCAAGAGAACAAACCTTGGTTGCAAGCACACATCCACCTACAAAAATCAGAACTGATCATGGAAACGAAACATCAATTTATATTCTAAATATTTATCTCTTCTTAACATTGGTTAATTAACGAATCCGCCGTATAACTAACCCTAACCATCAAACAACCACAATGTCCGCACTAGTAATTTAATTCAATAGCAGACTTAAGAACTAGATAAGTTGATTAATCAAGAAAACATAACTGTCCGCAGTCTATGTTTGATTTGATTGAATGTTCTCCCTAAGATTAATAACATAGATCCGCCATAATTATTAAACTCAGTTGCTTCACAAGTTCATATACCACAACTTCGGTTTTGATATCAAACTTAGCAATAGATTATCTACAATAATAACTTAGAGTCCGCTTTAGCAATTAAAATAAACAATCATAGAAAAAATAAGCTTAGGAGAACAAACATATTCATCATATAAACTAAAAAGAAAGGTAAAATAAATCTCACAGTTCTTGAAATCCGAAGGTTTCCGTGTCCTTACAACCAAGAAAAAGTGTTTAGCCTTGCATGTTTGTTGAACAACTAATCAAAAAGAAGGAAGAATGCATAATTTCATGTTTCTTAGAGGAGGTTTCTCCTCTTGGTTGGCTGCCCCCCTTCTCTTCTCTCATTCTTTTTATATCCTAGGAAACCCTAGTCTCTATTTTACAAAATAGTCCTCCCTTAAGTAGATTGTTTACATTTAAATACTTCAATAACTATTTTCCTAAAAAAGAAGAAATACCCTTGCATGAAATCTTCAAGATTTGACTTAGAGGAGCTAAATTGCTGAAATAAAAACTTGGATATCGGTTTAGATGCTTCGGAATGTAATTTGGACTCGTTTCTTCACGAAACTTGTTTGCTGGCAGAATTCAGTTGTCATCTTTGAAAAATCATATCTCCCTCAAATGAAATCTTTTTTTGCTGCAATTTGGAGTGTTTATATACCTTTGAGTCAGGAATCCAAAACAATTGAGTTTGGATCAATTGGACTTCTGTAGCTCCAGATATTCAAGTTGGAATGCCCAAAGGTCAACACTGGCAGATTTGACTTCCATGCTCTTCCTTATTTTATTTTCTTGCCTCATATTTCCAAAAAGGTATGGATGTTAGCTTTTTAATGCCACTAGAATCACTTCATTTCAACCTCTAAAGCTCACGCTTTGCACAAAACATTGACTGAAGGTCAAATCTGGCAATTATCTTCAATTTACTCCTTTTTGCATCTTTCATCCAAAAGTGCCTTCAAAGCATAAAACAAAGAATATCAAGGCATTTTATATATAAAACATAGGCAAAAAAATAGTTAAATGTGGGTGAAACTATCGAATAATATGGTTGCATCAATACTGATCACCAATCGTTGAAACATTTGAAGCGTCAAGGTAAGTTAAGTAGGAGACATGCTAAGTGGGTTGAGTTTATTGAAACTTTTCCATGTGTGATGAAATACAAGCAAGGTCAGGAAAATGTGGTCGTCGATGCCTTGTTGTGAAGGTATGTTCTTCTTAATACTCTTAATACTAAATTGCTAGGATTTGAGTATATTAAGGAATTTTACCTTGATGATCATGATTTCAGTGCTATATATGACATATGCAAAGTTTCAGCCAAGGATAAATATTTTAGGCATGATGGATTTTGTTTAAGGAAAATAAGTTATGTGTGCCTAATTGTTATTTACGTGAATTGCTTGTGAGGGAAGCATATGGGAGAGGTTTAATGGGGCATTTTGGAATTACAAAAACTTTGGAGGTTCTGCATGAGCACTTTTATTGGCTTAATATGAAAAAAGATGTACAAAGAATGTGTGATACATGCATAACATGTAGACAAGCTAAGTCTAGGGTAATGCCTCTTAGACTATACACACCTTTGCCTGTTCCCTAAGGAACCTTGGGTTGATATTTCTATGGATTTCATTTTGGGTCTACCAAGGTTTAGGAAAGAGAGAGATTCTATATTTGTTGTTGTGGATAGATTTTCTAAGATGACACATTTTATTGCTTGCCATAAAACAGATGATGCAATAAATATAGCTGACCTATTCTTTAGAGAGGTCATTAGGCTACATGGTCTTCCTAGGAGCATTGTATCCGATCGAGACGTTAAGTTTTTGAGTTACTTTTGGAAGGTTTTGTGAGGTAAGTTAGGAACTAAAATTTTGTATTCTACTACTTGTCATCTACAAACAGATGGTTAAACTGAAGCTGTTAATCATACTTTAATTAAACTATTAAGGGCTATCATTCAAAAGAATCTTAAAAATTAGGAAGATTGTTTGCCATTCATTGAATTTGCATATAATCGTAGTCTGTATTCTACTACTGATTATTCACCATTTGAGATTGTTTATGGTTTTAACCCTTTGACACCATTAGGTTTGATTCCTTTTCCTGTTGATGAAAGGGTTAGTCTTGATGGTAATCAAAAAGCATAGGTGGTGAAAGATCTCCATGCAAAAAATCAACAACAAATAGAAAAGAAGAATGAACAATATGCAAACAAAGCCAATAAGGGACAAAAATTAGTGAGATTTGAACCAGGTGATTGGGTTTGGGTGCATATGAGAAAGGAAAGGTTTCCTGAACAAAGAAGATCAAAGTTGATGCCTCGAGGAGATGGTCCTTATTAGATCATAGAAAGAATTAATGATAATGCCTACAAAGTGGATCTACCAGGTGAGTATGGTGTTAGTGGTACAGACATTCAATGTTTCTGATCTTTCTTCATTTGATGTAGGTGATGATTCGAGGTCGAATCCTTTTTAGGAGTGAGGGGATGACGCAATCTAACCATCAAAGGATCCATTGGAGGTTCCAGTTGGTCTAGTTACTAGGCTTAGGGCTAAGAAGTTCAAAGAAGCTTTCAATGGACTTCTTCAAGATACATGGGCTAAAGTGGACTTCAAGAGGATTTGTAATAATAAAGAGCAAGCCTTGATTAATCTGATTCATGTTCATGAGGGGCTTGTTGTGGAACTATGACCATTACACAAGGATTGTGAGAAGAAGACTAAATTCGGACAATTTGACTTTTCGTTACTCTTTTGGTCATAACTAGAGCTACAGGTCAAATGTTTATGTGATTCTAGTTGGGCTAGAAACTAGACTTCCATACCTTTCCAACGGTATATGGCATGCCTTCTAATTCATTAAGAAGAGAGAGAACCATCTGTTTTAAGTTGGGCCTTATTGCTGCCAGACAGAATGCGGAAAACAACTAACTTGTCTTATTTAATTAGTTGGGCTATCAAACTTTATTTATTTTGAGAGGAGACAATTTTTTTGGGTTTTAGACTTGTTTATTTTTTTTATTTTAATTAGTTTGGGCTAGTTTTAGCTTGGGTTGATTATTATTTAAATTGGGTTTATGTGAGACCCATTAGGGAAACTAGGGTTTTGGCTTGGAGTTTAAATACTTTTTAGGAATAATTTTAGGTTAGACTTTTGATGATATTTTTAGCATTGTAGCCGACTTTTGGTTGCTCAATCTTGGTTCTTGATTGAACTTTCAACTCTTCAAAGAATTGACCATTCTTTGTTGTGAATTTATACTTCCTTTGCTCGTCTCCAGGTGTAGGCGTTGAAATCGAGTTGGTTTATAATCTTGTTGCCTTGGAGCAAGTCTTCCATTGTGATAAGCTCATTCAAATCTCAACAAACTTGGGTTAGATTGATCTTGGGGTCGCAAATACCATTAAATTCTGCTAGGGTTCGCATCATCTAGATTAACCATTTAACAAGGTATTACAAATTGGTAAGATAAAAAGACAAGACATGTTAATAGCAAATTTTCTTGGATATAAACATTGAAGCCCATGTTGAGTTTATATTATACCTATTCTAACACCATTAGTGAAACCTTTTAACCTTGACATGATTAACTTAGCTAAACATAATGAAGAAGAAAAACATAAATAAACAATATAAGAACATAAACATGATATAAATTAACTTAGTATAGGAAAGTAAACGAAAAAGCATAAACAAGAGATTAATATAACATGAAAGAAAACTTGAACATTACAAAAAGAGAAAGCAAGAAGATAATCTTGATCTGAAAACCAAGATGATTAAATACAGGGCAAATGTCTCATTTTATAGGCTACATTACAAAAAGAGAAAGCAAGAAGATAATCTTGATCTGAAAACCAAGATGATTAAATACAGGGCAAATGTCTTATTTTATAGGCTAAAATTTGGAACTATTGATTGATTGACAAACTATTTAGTTGGTGGCCAACCATTGGCTTGGTGATTGGTTTCTGACATTGCTGGCTGCTGGTTATTGATATTGTAGGCTCGTTATTAATATTGTTGGTTGGCCAAAACATCTTTGCTAACATCAGAATTTCAGCATATAGTCTGAATGAAAGTTGTGGGCAATTGTCGCAGCTTTTCAACAAAAAAAACCAGAGCTCATTTGCACTTTTAGAACTCGAGATATGAGCTGAAAACCAAACATTTTCTGGGCTACAGGACAAATTCCGACTTCTCCGTTGTTGCTAAGATTTGAACTTGAAAATGGTAGAATTGAGTCTTGGGCTCTGCATGAAAGTTTTAGGCCTATGTCTTAGCTTTCCATACATATAAACCAGACCTAAATCCAAGTTCTACAGCTCCAATTATAACTCAATAACTAAATGGTGTTCCAGTTTGAATTGAACCAGCATCTCTTCTCTTAACCCTTTCTTTGTCTTCTCAATTTCAATAGTTAATCACATCAATTAATCCTTTAAGTTGTGGGATAAATCTGCATTTAAAATGAGCATTTACCATAAATTAAAGGTATCTTATATTATCAGACTTGTTATTACAAAACATGCTTAAGTTAGGGAATTTAATGATACTTTAAGTGCAATATGATGATATAAAGCTTTAATGAGAATGCACTTTTACTAATTACACCCCCCAACCAGCTTATTACTAATCCCTAGTAATCAAAGCGTTAAAATAGAAAAACAATTTGCAAGTTCCACAAAGCAAGACATTCATCATTCAACTTCCATTAATCTATCCAAATAAACAAACTCTCATTAAATTTATATATTTGCTTCATACTTCTTAAACAATATATTAATAAACCTTCTTTTCATATGTTCAATGTATGAAAACATAGATGATAGGGCTTTTATTGGAAGAAAACAATATTCTACTCTAATGTTTTTCTAAGGTTAACTTCCTTGGGTTGAGATTATTATCTTTTTTTTTTTGTATATATACATATAACTTAAAACACAATGCATCCTTAACCCATATAGCGAGCTTTAGGCTAATGACTCCCAAACCAGTTGGTCTTAAGGCATCAAGTGTTGAGACACCCCTTCGACCTTAGTAACTCGGGTTGCAAATACCGATATGTAGATCGTGCAATGTTTGATTCCCTTAAGCTTTCTCCTCAACCCATGTAACAAGCACTGGGCCAATAGCTCCCAGGTCAGTTGACTTTAGGGTACTAGGTGTTAAAACACCCCTTCGGGCTTAATTGCTTAAGTCAAGGAGGCTATGAAACCAAACTTATCTACCTTTTTATTTATTAATTTTATTTGCAATTTGTTTTTTTTTTTTTTTTTTTTTTGCATATTATATACTATCCCTTTCTCTTAGTTGTTACCTTTAACAAAAGAACATAAATAATGTAATAATCCAATGTGCAACCCACAATCATATGTTAAAGTGTGTGTGTGTAAATGAAGGTTTAGGAATACTTGTTAAATGAGTATATGAGCAGAATCAAGTGATAACAATGCAAGAGTTTGTAAACCTGAATATTTCAAGAAGTATTCTGATAGACCTTGTTAAGAATGTTTACTAAGATACGTCTCAAGAGTCATTAAAATTCCTCATTTACTCTGACATCCTAGTAACAACAGTTTTGCTATTTTAATAATAGAAAACACAGTTAGTTAATTTTTTTTTAATATCAACTACTACCCTCTCCCCCCAACCAAAACGAGACATTATCCTCAATGTTCTAAGGTAGAAAGATAGAGTATAGAAGACATCACCTGAAACAACAACTACTGACAAACCTGAAACACACTTAAACAAATATAAGAAAGAACCAAACACAAATAATATGCTATTAATAAAACCAAAAGACACAAGTTTTTACAAACTAAGGCTCAAATCCAATCTAAGCTTTTTACAGCGTTCCATGATTGACCAATTGAGTCGACTTATAGAGGAATCAACTATAGGGATGAAAGATTGTAGTTCATCAATCAATTGCTCAGTAGTAGCAGCAGAGATGAGGATTTGTCGCACTGAAAATGTTAGAAATTGTTGTTCCACAACATGATCAAGAAAAGACAGTAAAGTATTATAAAAACCATTAACATTTAGCAAACCTTTAGGTTTCTGCTGAATGTTCAGTTGAGCCCAAGAAGAAATATGGAATATCTCTTCTAAAGTGCCCAGACCACCTGGTAAAGCAATGAAGGCGTCAGCATGTTCAAACATTACAGACAGTCGTTCATACATTGTGGAGACTTGTAGTTCCTCTCCAACTATTTTTCCAATGATGTCCCCTTCAGCTAAAGCTTTGGGGATGACCCCCAAAACTTGACTGCCTCCTAAAAATACAGCTATTGAAACACCCTCCATTAACCCAAGGCTGCCTCCCCCATACACTAAATGAATCTTTCTCTCAACTAGTACCTGACCAAGATGATTTGCTGATTCTAAAAACTCTTTTTCTTTCCCAGGACTGGATCCACCAAAAACACAAATATTTTTTATTTTAGGAACTGAGGAACTTGCCATTTCGACACACTTCTATATTTGTTGAATGAATGGGAAGAAAGAGAAGATTTTATAGATAAGAGATTGAAAAGGCAATCATACCACCTATATGTAGGCTAGCTGGGGTCTCACTCTCCTTTTTTATTATTTCTTTTTTATTTCAATTTTTTTTAAACATGTGTATGTACAAGCAGTTGTGATTGTGGCTCACATCTTCCCTTGGTTTTACATCCAAGAACTACTTAAATGCCCTCTATGGGTCGGGGATATGCTTCCCATCCAGTTTTCTTAAAAACTGGCAAATAGGGTCTTTTTTAGTCAGATTCCCAAGACTAAGTCGATCGTGTTCTTTATGAAAATGGGACTATAAATCATGAATTGCACGATGTATATCTCCACTATGATGAGACTTAAGAGTCAATAGAAGATTATCTAAAGACTCTCTATGCTTTGAAATAAATCCCATCTTTTGACAATTTTCATAGGTTTTGCAGAATGCATGTGTATTTGAACATGATGGGCCAATGAATCCACATTGTACGATTTTTGCAGTCATCTTTTTTGACGAGAAATGATCTCCACATGCCTCAAAATGACAAAATTTAATGACACTACTTACTTCATTGTTAGAAAGCATCTTTGATATATTTGATCAGAACAATATTTGAATAGGTAAGGGTCATCCCAATAAAAGTTCTACACGTCGCTCAAAAACTTTCTTTTGTCTTGGGTATCCAAATGAGCTGGCAAAAATCCTGAAGCAAGAAAATTGTCAATATTAGCAGACTAAGGTATCGAAGCAATAGAAAGTGAAGATTGACCAGGAAAGTATTCCTCAATTGGTGAGATGTCAAATGTTGAATCTATTGTCAATTTTGACAAATGATCCGCGACAACATTTTTGGTGCCTTTTTCATCCTCATTTCTTTCTTGTTTGAAAGTTTTAAAGATTTCAGAATCGTGATTGACTTCCCATTGTTTGGTCATAGCATGAGGAAATGGAAATATTGGTGGAGAATCAGTCTTTTCTTTGCAATGTTCAGGTTCAACCCCTTCTTTACCCTCAGAGATTAACTCATCATCTTTCTCACAAGGTTCAAGAATAGGTTTTTTAATAACCTTACCACTGTGAAGAGTAATGGTTGATTTGACTTGATCCATGTGTTGGCTTCCAGAGCTACTCGCACTTGAAAACTGAGAGCATATGTGAATTTTGCAAGAGTATCTTTAAAATCTATCATGCTTTGAGCAAGTTGAGTGTTGATTGTCTCTTGCTTTTCAATGAATGCATGCAAAGTTTCCTCAAGATTTCCTCTAGGAGGGGGAACATAAGGAGGTGCATATCCATGAGAATTTTGAAAATTATGGTGTGCTTGAAATGGTGGCTATGAAGTTTGTGCATTATTGGTACCACTCTTGCAACTGAAATTTGGGTGGTTTCTCTAACCAGGGTTGTACATATGCGAGTATGGATCATGATTGGGCCTTTGGAAACTGTTTAAAGCACGGGCTTGTTCATGGAGACATTCCTTAAAAAAAGGCAAAGTTGGACAGCCATTGGTTGAATGTTCATTGGTTTCACAGATTTGACACACAATGTCTTGAACAGATTTTAATTTACCACTCTTTTTCAATTCTAGTGCCTCAACTTTTCTAGCTAAAGATGCAAACTTGGCTTGGAGGTCATGATCTTCCTTAAGGTTGTACATCCCTCCACTAGATGTATGAGGTTGAGTTTTACTTGGTGCCTCATAAGTGCCTATAGTCTCCCAATTTTGAGCATTCTCAACTAGCAAGTCTAGGTACTCCATTGCTTCATCAAGGTCTTTGTTTTCAAAAGTTCCATTACACATCAATTCCACCATTTGCTTATCTTTAGATGTTAACCCTTCATAAAATTGTGAAACCAATCTCCATATTTCAAAACCATGATGAGGACATGTATTAAGCAAGTCCTTATATCTATCCCAACACTGGTAAAATGTTTCTCCTGGTTTTTGAGTGAAAGTGGTGATTTGTCTTTTGAAAGAGTTTGTTCTATAAGAAGGGAAAAAATTTTTTAAAAATTGTTGTTGCATTTCATCCTAAGCACGAATGGATCCTGACCTAAGATTTTGTAGCCATGTTTTAGCTTTATCTTTTAATGAAAAAGGAAAAAGCTTTAATCTGATGGTGCTCATGTTACAATTTAAGTCATTAGAAGTGGTACAAACTTCTTCAAATTCTCTTAAATGCAAGTATGGATTTTCTAATTCTAAGCCATGAAAAGTTGGTAAAAGTGGAATAATGTCTGGCTTAAAATTAAAATGAGATGCATCAAGAGGAAAAATTATACATGATCGTGCACTTGTTCTTGTTGGATTCATATAGTCTCTAAGTGTTCTAACACAATTATTCTTATTATTCTTATTATGAATTGACTGGTTATCTTCTTCGGCCATGTTTTCTTAAGAAAATGAGGATTTCCTAGAAAGTCTACCATTTAATGTACGTGTCCAAACTCTCATGCAAGTGAATAAGAAAAGAAAAGAAAAGAAAAAGAAAAAAAACAAAAATTAGAAAAACAAATAAAAGTAAAAAGAAAATAAAAGAAATATATAATATATACAATACTTACCTCCCCAGCAACAACGCCAACAACTTGACACGATCAAAGAGCTGATGTCTTATCCCAAATGCAGGAGTGTCGAAATAATAAATAACCCAGCAAGACCAGGGTCGAACCACAGAGAGATGAACTATATAAATTATAAATAATGATAATGATATTGATGTTGAAGAGAACTTTGAGATATGATAATGATGAAAATATTAAATAATGATAAAAACAGTTGTCAAGGTTAGAGGATCCACTATTGGTATTTCAAATAAATATAATATAAACTCTTTCTATTACTCAACTGGAAACCACACACAAAGGAGGTTCCAATCGAATGATTTATCGTTATTAGCTCATTATAAATTATTAATATGATCATTTTCATTATCTTATTTAAGTAACATAATACTTGCAAATATCATCAGGCATTCATGTTGCTAACTTATGTTAACAACAAATCAAGTTCCTCTCATAACAACTGTCGCACGTCACCCGCGCGGCATCGGTTGACGATTTTTTTCTTTTAATTTGCTTTGATTTGTTCGTTGGAGTCGCCACCTAGTATTTAATTGAAGGCTACTAGGAAACCCGGGTGCTGGTATTGCCAGAGATTCACGGGTAAGGGACTGGTTGTGGTTAAGGAAGGTATTAGCACCCCTAACGTACCCTACCTGAGATAAGCTGCTTCGTGGACTTGATGTGTTAAAGAAGTTTTAAAAATTATGTTCTTTCATCGAATTTTAGAAATATGACTTACGTGTAAGTTCATAATTCTTTATCCGTGAGCAAATCAAAATATTAAATTCTTCTTTATTCTTGCAATTTTATCATCAAATAATATCCATAAAAACATACAAACCATACATACACTTTTGACTATATTTTTTTTCCTTTTCTTTTCTTTTCTTTTTTCTTTTTTTTTTTTTTAATCAGCAATACAAAATACAAATTCAAAACAACTAAACAAAAATTACATTAAAATTACAATAATAGCCCCAAAACAATCTGGAATTTATAGGGAACACCTTCTACACCACTGGAACAGTGTCAGGCAAACTTCTGGAGCCGCAAGACAGTGGCAGCGCGTCTCCTCCACGCACCACCGCCACTAGCGGTGCGTCGCGCCGCCACAAGAAACTCCACTGGATGGGGCGATCTGGAACGGCTGCCTCCCCTCTTCCTTTCCTCGCCGGCAGTGACCTGTACAAACAGCAAAATCGCAACAACCAGTTTGATTAGTACTTAAAAGTGCATTTTTATCAAGGTTCTATATCATCATTTTGCACTTGAAGTATCAATAACTCCTCAACTAAAGCATGTTTTATACTAACATATCTAATAATATAAGATACCTTTAATTTATGGTAAATGTTCATCTTAAATGCAGGCCTATCACATAAATGAAAGAATTGATTGATGAGTTGAAGTACTAAAATTGAAAGGACAGAAAGATGGCCAAACTTAGAAAAGAGATGTTGGTGCTGTCCAAACTGGAACACTGTTTGGTAATCGGGTCATATCTGGAGTTGTAGATCTCGGATTTAGGTCTACCTTATATGGATGGAAAGCTAAGACATAGGCCTACAACTTTCATGGGAGTCCAAGATTTAACAAGGCCTTTTTCAAGTCCAAATTGTAGCAACAACAAAGAAGTCCGAATCTGTCCTGCATCCCAGACACTGTTCAGTGTTTAGCCCATATCTCGAGTTCTAGAAGTCCAAATGATCTCAAACTTTTACCCTGGAAATATGACACAATTCCTTAGAACTTTCATGATTGAAGTCTGTTCAAATTATGACGTTATCAATGACGTTTTTGGCAGACAAGAAGATAAGAATCGTCACCAAGTCAAGATGTGGCAACCCATTCATCAATTAGTCAACAAATCAATAGTTCCGAATTTTGGCCTATAAAAGGAGGCATTTGCCATGTATTTAGGCATCTTGGTGTTCAGATCAAGATCATGCTCTTGCTCTCTCTTTATATTT
>Ga0325414_1001308_pt1 | contig 23689 bp, 16 predicted proteins | sample PopdelMetagenome_8_FD_206183 | JGI IMG/M metagenome (GOLD analysis project Ga0325414, IMG submission 206183) | Populus deltoides microbial communities from Bellville, Georgia, United States - Leaf-PdKOR-R3 | ecosystem: Host-associated > Plants > Phyllosphere > Phylloplane/Leaf | place: USA... | reverse complement strand
AAAACCCTAACATTATATGAAATCAAATTAATATACATTAGCATAAATTACATCAAATTAATAGAGAAAAAAATATTAAATATGCATCTAAGTGTAGAACATGAATGGTGATAATGATGAGGTGGTTGTTTTGACTAGAAATAGATTGACCCGTGATGAAGAGAAGAGTGATCTCGTGATGTTTTGGATGTGTTTTTGTGGTGGCGAGAGAGGGTGAAGGAGGGAGGTCGTGGGTGGGTATGAAGAGAGAGAAAGAAAAAAAAAGAAGAAAATTAAAGAAAAAAGGACTCTGAGTTTTAATTCTTTATGAAGTTATTGATGAAAAATTTACGATTCATAAGTCACATATATCATCTATATATATCCCAAATATGTTTTTTTTATTATGCTACTTTACCAAATTATTTTTCACAGCGTTAAAAAACCCAAAAAAAACTTCTATTTCCGCTTTATTAAGACTGTGATGGGAAGTTGACCCCACAGAAACAGAAACCAAAGAAAAAACCGTACATGACGTGTCAAGATAAGGACATTTTGATCTTTATTAAGACTGTGATGGGAAGTTTAACCCCACAACTTGACTTCGCCCAGAGCCCGCCCGGAACCACCAATGAATTCAGATCAATAGACGAGAGTGATCTCATTGGCCCACGTGTCCTATTGAAAGGATATATTCTACCAGCATTAAAAAAATTATCCTGCTTGTCCATTTCGTGTAAATAGACAATAAAGGATTTAATTAATTAAAAAAACTTTCCAGCGTGCCACTCTACTCCGTGTGGGTGTCCATCCAATCGCTCCAAACACGCTTCCCAAACCGGACCCTTATTGTTTTTTAGTGAAATTGTAGCCATTTCACGTACCAAAGAAACGAGCAGCTCATGGTAAGCACGTGAGGATGCTCTTATTCAAGCGTTTCTCACATGGCATCTTATGGTAACTTACATACATAAAGAGAGCTTATCCATTATAATTATAAAACTTACAACTACACTATCCAGAAATTGCAGGACGGTGTTGACGAAGAGAAAACTCATCTTCTCCTATCTAAGCCATTTCATTTCGAGCCCCTCTTTCTCTGGTTTATTGTCAATGGCATCAAAGAAGTTTTTCAATGCAAGAGCTAACTACATCTACCCTACTCTGGGTAGTGGTAATCATACAATCACTGCTCACGACAAAGTTTTTGAGTTCGATGAGGATGATGTTTATAATTCTAACGTTGTTTCTTCGTTGGAGAGCAAGAAAACGATACCAAGTTGTCGTTCATCAAAGAAAGCTCCAAGGAAGGCCGAAATGGCCAAGGACCTGGCCCCGGTGACATGTGCATCGTTGCCCGTGAACATACCCGATTGGTCCAAGATTTATAGCGATCATCAAATGAAAGAGAGTGAAAATAGTATTTATCAGCTTGATGATGATTCTGAACATGATGATGATGATGATCTAGACGGTAGAGTGCCTCCACATGAATATTTAGCTAGGAGGAGAGGAGCCTCCTTTTCTGTTCATGAAGGGATCGGAAGGACCTTGAAAGGGAGGGACTTGCGCCAGGTGAGAAATGCAGTTTGGAAGAGAGTTGGATTTGAAGATTAGCAAAGAAGATTCACTACAAGTACGAGTAAGAACAGTAGAATTAATTTCTGGGAATTTAGATATCACATGGAGTAGTTGATGACTTTTTTTCTTTTCAAGTGGAACATTGTCCTTTGGTTATAAGTGTTTTGAGTGTAGTCAGAGGATAACTTTTTGCTTGTAGTTTCTTAGATTTTAGACTGCAAGAGAAAATCAGAAACTCTCTGGTTGTTCTGGTTTTAGACTCCCATGGTTTGTCTTTTTTCCCATTAATTCTATCTGTACTCTCTTTTGTTGATAATTATGGTGTTATGGAAATTGAAGAAATTACAGGTGATATGGACTCCTAATTTGGTTGGTGGGTGGTTGGCAGGAAAGCTACAGACTAGCTAAGACAATTCTTGAATTAAAATTCATCTTTGATTAGAAATCCAGCATAAATTTCACTTCTTTTCAGTCTTGTTTATATCTTCTGCTTGCGGGACGAAACAATTTGTTTTACCTTTCCTAAAATGTAAAGATCGTTGGATTACCCTTATTTGCGTGGGGCTCATGTAAAATTGTACATGAATTTGAAACACGACACTTGTATTCTCACGGTCCCTCCTATATGACCTTTTCTTTTTCCTTTTTTCGGTCCTGTATTGCTTGTTTGGCTTCGATGGCATCCCCAGCTTTCTTTCCAGCATATAATAGTGTTCATAAACAATGTCCTTAAAATCTCCAGAAAAAAGAGATTGCGTGGATACTTTGGTATTGATTTTTACCTTAATCACTATTAATAAATTTACAAATATAAACAGAAACACTAATAGAAAAATTACATCGGTATATTGCGATGATTTTTACCGATATAATTTTTCATCCCTGTATTCATCGATAATTACCGATAAAAATATTATGACAGAGGGAATGATAGAGGATATTACATTGGAATTCAAAAGGGCAAATCGTATGCTGATGTGATATTTTTACCGACTAAATGGTTGACAAAATAATTTCATCGATAATACTGTCGGTGATAATTAATTTATGACTTGGCGAATAACCCTCTCCCCCTTTATTTCTCCTTCTTTCTTATGCATTTTTTTAATGCAACAAAACAACCCCCCATCTCAACATAATTCATCATCTCACAACAAATCTGGTCATAACAACACTCAGTTTGTCAGCATCCGTATTCTAATTCAAATTTTATTAAGGATTCTCCACTTTAAATAAGTAAATCTACCCTTTTTTATTTGAACTCAATTTTAAAATGTTCATTGTTACACGTTTTTTGCGGTATAAGTATTTTGTTTAGGTGTTTACTTGTTTTATAGTTTTTTCTCTTACAAATTTGTTATATGAATTTATCATTTGTACATGTTAGGGTTTGTTTTAACTTTTGTAAAATTGCATTTGTTTGTAAATTAATGAAACTTATGTCGAATTCTTGACTTAGATGTTTTGTGATGAAATAAATAATGGTTTATTTAATGAATTCGTTTTATATTTTCAATTTTATTGCCGAGTTGAAATTTTTGGTAAATGTGTAGAAATTTGAATTTATGTAAATAATTGATAATGAATTAGGAGTACTATTAAAATAGATTGAATAAGTTCGAGTTAAATCAATATTTTTGCAATTATTTAGTTAAAGTAGTTAATTAATACATGTTGTCATCATTATTTTATATATGTTTAATACAAGTAATGAATGATCATTCATGGATGTATAGAGACTCACCTCAAGGGTTGCAAATGATAAATTATTGTTATGGGATTTAGGGTTTTATTAATTATGCTATATCTAATACAAGAAATATTAGTGGAGGGGGTATTAGATGTTCATGCAAGAGATGTAAAAATAAAAAGTTTCTTGATCCATATGTTATAACGATGCATCTTCTACAAAAAGGGTTCATAGAGAAATACATATGTTGGTATGCATACGGAGAACCATATATTCCTCAAGTTACCACGGTAGAAAGGATGGTTGGGTCAACTTCTAGTGTTAGCAACGTGTATGAAGTTGTAAATGACAATAGTAATCCTTATAAGAATATGGTTATGAATACGATGAGAATGAATTAGGGTCATGTCAGTCAATGTTCAATCATAGATAAAGAACCTAATATAGATGTGACCGTGTTTTTTGATCTTTTGAAAGATTTTGACGAACCATTAAGGGATGGTTGCACAAATCACAATAAATTATTGGTCGTTGCACATGTGTTTAACATAAAGTCAGATCATGGGTTAAGTGAGGTTTGTTATAACAGAATTGTCGAATGGGCGAGAAGCATTTTACCTGAAGGGAATAGGCTAAAACATAATGTTTATGCTGCTAAATCCATGATGAAACCTCTAAGTCTAGGATAGTAGAAAATTGACATGTGTTCACATTTCTGCATGTTATACTACCTTGAAAATACAAAGTTGATCGAGTGCAGAACATGTGGGCATTCTCGTTATAAACCCATGACTAGTAGGGGAAGGACTCTTGTCATACTTAGAAAACTTAGATACTTCCTAATTACACTTAGATTGCAGAGGTTATTCATGTCATCAAAGACTATTGCGCACGTGACATGGCACCAATCACATGATATAGTGGATGAAGTGATGGTGCACCCTTCTGATAGTGAAGGCTGGAAACACTTTAACAATGTGCATCCTCAGTTTTCCATGAAGACAAAGAACGTGCATCTTGGGTTATATATAAATAGATTCAATCCATTCGGGTCATTTGCTGCTTTTTATTCTTGTTGGTCAGTGATACCCACGGTTTACAAATTATCAACGGGGATGTGTTTGAAGCCGGAGTTCATGTTTTTATCTAAGGTCATACCCGATCCTAATAGTCCAAATCAGAATATAGATGTTTATCTGCGACCGTTGATTGATGAGTTGAAGTACTTGTGGTCATCCAGGACTTTGAATTATAATGTATCAAGAAAATAAAATTTTCTAATAAAAGCAACTTTGATTTGGTCTTTGAATGATTTTCCAACTTATGGAATGACTTCTGGTTGGAGCACACATGGAAAACTAGCATGTCCATACTATATGGAAAATAACAAGACATTTTTGCTAACAAGCTGTGAATTTAAGTATTTGAAAAATGGATAAATAGGAAACACAAATAAAATTTGGCATCAGACATTGTTTTACATTGATGGAAATACCAACAGATTGTACATTACATACGGGTATCCTGACAGAATGTATTAATCAGTATATTCCAAAGACCATGAAAATTATTCCCCTTCACCCTGACATTATTCACAATGTTCATTACATAAGGGTATACTAATAGAATGCGTTCGTTGGTATATTTCAGAGACCATGAGAACTATGCCCTTTTGCCCTGACACTATTCACGATGTTCATTGCATATAGGTATACCGATGGAATGTGTCCGTCGTTATATTCCAGAGACCATGAGAACTTTTCCCCTTCACGCTCACACTATTCATGGTGTTCATTACATATGGGTATACCAACGAAATGTGTCCGTTGGTATATTTCAAAGACCATAGGAACTGTGTCTAATGTTAAAATCATGAGTTGACTTGTAAAATCGTATGATTTTACAAGGTAATATATGTTTATCATGTTAAATTAGCTTAAGAACTCAAAAAGTGATAAAATCATATAAAATCGTGTAAAATCACGATTTTGAACTCGGTTTTATGAGTTTATAAGGAATATATATACACACACACACACAACATACATACATACATACATACACCCACACTGTAGTAATTGCACCAAAAATTAAAAAACCTAGCCTTTTTTTCTCAAAGTCCATCTAGTGTTCCAATACAAACCATCATTACAATCTGTAATTTGCCTCTTTTTAACCTCCATCCCTCTTCTCTTTTTTTTTTCACTCACCGACGGGCGACGACATCCTCTCCATTCTCCAATTCTCGACTGACTTGTACTCCTTGAAGCAAATCAATCAATCTAAATGGAAAAGAATTATATCTGCAAATTACAACCTGTTAGTGAGTGATCTGCGCAACCTTGAAGTTTTTTGTATATGGAGCTTTTGAATTAGTTTTCTTAGTTGATCACTACTAGGAAAACTAATTAAGTAGGGGGGGAGTCAAAGTAATTGAATGATCTTGATTTCTTATAACACGTAAGAAAGTTTAAAAGTAGATGACTTATCCAAAGGAGATTAGATTTTGGTATGAAAATATTAGTCTCAAACCCTTTTATTGTCATTTCCACTTCGTCTAAAGAAACAAACAGAAATTTTTTGTTTTCCTTAGTTTCTTCCCTTGCTCATTTTAATGCCAAACAAACCATTCCCCTCCTCTAATGAGAACTTTTTCTCTTTTCGGTTCAATTATAGGTTTTGACTTATGGATGATTTAAGAACAATAGTTGAGCTTCCAAAGTAAAACTCCTCTGATAAAGAATAAAAAAAATATATCTACTAGCAACAGTTAGGATCTTTGACCCAAGAGCTGGTAGAAGAAATTGAACCATACATTCGAAGAGATGATAGAACTATGGCTTTGTAACTTGTAATCAGATTTGTTTAAATGTTTTCCTTATGAGAATTTAATCTTCAATGTCACATTAGTAAGCTAGTATGGATGATATCATTGATTGCATTGACTAAGTTAAGATGGATATCTATCAGGTTTAATTATCATGCCCCTCTAAACATCTAAACATAAAAGAGAGAGTAAATTGTTTTATTTAGTCCTCATGCTCTTGTACATGTTATTCTTGTACATTCGACGTGCAAATATATCTCAACAACAAAATCTACTACATCTGATTTTGGAACTCAAGGTCATTTATTGGAGCCATGGTTTGGAAACTTTGGAGATGGAGAAATAGTAAATGATTTACAAGAACAACAATGTTCTAAATTTCTAAAGAACCCTGTTGTTCTTGTAAGAGATTTGAGTTATAAGAAATTAAAATAGAATAAAATCAAGGAGTCATGAATTTTGAGTTTACCAACTATTTCCATTTTTTAGTAATTTTATGGTATGTCTAATCAACAAAACCAGCACTTTTGCAACACAGTATGAATGCGAATTTTACTTTCTTTCTTCTAGATTATATGCACTCCTATCTATTATATAATCTTATCATCTTATTGCTTTGATTTTATGAGTTTTTTATGCATGTTTCTGGATTATATGAATTGTTATGTATAACACAGAAAACCATCTGAAAAGTATGTACCCCATGTAGTTTTTTCTCATTGTAGCCTACTTATAGTTTTAGCTTAGATTAAAAAACATGTCTGGATTTAGAATTTGTTTTTGTTAGGAATGAAGAAATTATTAACAAACCAGCACTTCTATTCTAGAATCCCATGCCACTAATAATAGAAATGATACTTAAGTCCACTTGCCTTTGTCTAGCATATAAAAAACCAAGCTACATGCTAATTTATTTCTATCAATATCTTATTTTGTTTGCATTTCCTTCAACCTATTCATTCATTTTGTCACATGTATTATAATACTTCTTTTTTTTAACTAAAATTTAATTAGAATCATATAATGTTTGTATTGATTACAAGGCTAATTTGAGTTGATTCTTGAATTGTTGAACATATGGCATCTAGAAAAAATTCTTCTCATAATAGGCTTAATGTGGGATGGCAACATGATATAAATATTGATAAGAATTTTAGAAAATTTCATTGCAAGTATTGTCAAAAAATTATCAGTGGAGGCATTTTTCATTTTAAACATCATTTGGCTTGCACTCGTAAGGATTTTGAGCCATGCCAACAAGTGCTAGAAAATGTTAAGCATATGATTTTAGGTGTTTTGGTGAAAAATCTAGAAGTAACTGAAAATAAAAGAAAGGCTCATCAATATATTGGAAAAGATGATGATGATTAAATGAAAGAAATTAGCTCTAAGGACAAAAGAAAGAGAGTAGTTAGTGGAAGTGGAAGTACACAAACAACCCTAAATCAATTGCTAAAAAAGGATATTAGAGAAGAAACATGTCGACAAATTGCAAGGTTTTTCTACACTAGTGCAATTCCATTTAACTATGTAAAAAAACCTCAAGTTTTTTAAGGCACTTGAATTGGTTGCAAAGCATGGGCTAGGTTTGAAGCCTCCATCTTACCATGATAGTAGATAGAAGTATTTGAAGCAAGAAGTGGATCAAACAATGAACTTGCTTGAGGAGTACAAGCTAGAATGAAAAAAAACAGGTTGTTCAATAATGTCTAATGGCTGGACAGATAAAAAAGACATTGTATTTGTAATTTTTTGGTTAATAGTCCTAAAGAGATAATTTTTTTGTCATCGGTGGATACTTCTAATATGTCCAAGACTGTTGATAAGCTATTTGAGATGTTGGATGTCATTGTGAAGAGGATTAGAGATGAAAATGTTGTGCAAATAATCATCGATAATATTATAAATTATAAGCCAGCAGGACAATTATTGATGAAAAAAAGAAAGAAGTTGTTTTGGACATCATGTGTTGCCCATTGTATTGACATGATATTGGAAGATTTTGAGAAGAAGTTAGGGGTTCATCAAGTAACTATTGCTAAGGGGAGGAGAATCACCTCATATATTTATTCAAGAACTATTCTTATTTTCATGTTAAGATATTTTACAAATGGAAAGGATTTGATTATGTCTGCTGACACTTGGTTTACTATTGCATATTTGACTCTAGGATGTTTGAATGATCATAAAATGCAGATGATGACTATATTTACTTCCAAACAGTGAAGGTTATGTAGGTTTTCAAGAATAGAAGAAGGAAAACGTATTCAAAACTATGTTTTAGACAACAGGTTTTGGCATGATGTCACTATATGTATTAAGGCAGCATACCCTCTAATTAAAGTGCTTTGATTAGTTGATTTAGATGAGAAACCAGCTATGGATTTTGTATATAAAGTAATGGACCGAGCAAAAAAGAAGATACAAGTGAAGTTTGGTTCTATAAAAAAAATTTATCAATCTTGCTAATTATTTATTTCACATATTGTCGTCTATTAATATGAATGTCTTTGGAGAGATATTTTCAATTGAGATTTTTCTATATTATAATGATATTTTTATTGTTTTTTTATAGTTATATACCTATATGAAATATTGTTGATACAAGATGAGAACTTCAACTTCATAGACTTTTACATGCAAAAGCTTATTATTTGAATCCTCATTATCATTATAATCCTAATTTTAACGTTAATGCTAACATTAAAATTGGATTAAATTAATGCTTAGAAAGGATAATGCATGCAATTGAAAGGTGCAAAATTGACTTACAACTTGAATCATTCAAGGATGCAAAAGGGTTGTTTGACATTAAAGCTACTAATACAGCAAGGGATAAAAAAACTCTAGCTCTATGGTGGGATTGTTATGGGGATGAATGTCTAGAATTACAAAGGTTTGCAATCCGAGTTCTAAGCTTGACTTGTACTTCATCTGGATATGAGCGTATCTAGAGTGCATTTGAAATGGTGAGTTTTTTTAATCTTATTATTTTAAATGTTGAAATATTTGATAAGAATCTTATAAATTTGAATTGTTTATTTAGTTCATATAAAACGAAGAAATCATTTGCACTAGAAAAAAAATGAATGACTTGGTATTTGTAATGTGCAATCTTAAATTGAATGATAACCAAGTTAAGAAGCAAGCTGATGATTTTGATGTAGTTTTAGATGATCTTTTATTTGATGATGATTGGATATCCGAGGGAGAAAAACATGATGGTTCATCAAACTTTGATTTGCTTGGTGTCATTGATAGTGTAACACGAAGAAAAAATGGTAAAGAAGATGAAAGTGATGCAAAAGAAATTCCTAATGATGCTGAAATGGAGAGTCATGGTACTGGAGATGATTTAGAGATTAAAATTAATGATAATCTAGAGAATTCAAGGAGTTTTGAGTTTAAGAACATTGACAATATTGATGTTGGTACTAGTGGTGACACTAATAATCCTCTTAATGGTAATGATATTAATGAATGTCTTAAGAATAATGAGAAAGATGAAGGCAATAAAGTTAGTTTTAGTTTACATGACACACCAACAAATTGTTTGTTTTAAGTTTGTTAATTGTTAGTTAATGAAAAGTTACTTAAATTATGTATGAATTTTTATGTGAACCATGTATTTGAAGATGCTTGAACTATGTATATATTTTTATTTGAACCATGTATTTTAAGGTACTTGAACTATGTATGAAAAAAAATTCCATACGATTTTACAATCTGAGTTTATTTTGTATTTTTTGTGCCATGTTTTCGACAACCTTGATTGTGCCCCTTTACCTTGACATTGTTCATAGTATTTATTACATACAGGTATATAGACGGAATATGGTTGTCGATATATTCTAGAGACCATGGGAACTATTCCTTTTCACCCTAACACTGTTCCCGATTTATATACAGGTATATCGATGAAATGTGTCTATCGGTATATTCTAGAGACCATAGGAATTGTTCCCCTTCACCCTAACATTGTTATTAAAACAAACACGGCACTATACACGATGTTCATTACAAATGAGTATTCCGATGGAATGTGTCTGTCAATATATTTTAGAAACCATAGAAATTGTGCCCTTTCACCCTAGCACTATTCACGGTGTTCATTACATAGGGGTATATCAAAGGAATGTATTCGTCGATATGTTCTAGAGACCATAAGAATTGTTCCTCTTCACCCTGACACTGTTCATGATGTTCATTACATATAGGTATACTGATGAAATGTGTTTGTCGGTATATTCTAGAGACCATGAGAACTGTTTACTTCTCAATGGCACTATATACGGTATTCATTACATGTGGGTATATGATAGAATATGTCTGTCAGTATATTTTAGAGACTATAGGAACTGTGCCTCTTCACCCAAGCACTATTCACGGTGTTCATTATATATGGACATACCGATGGAATGTGTCTGTCAGTATATTTCAGAAACTATGGGAATTGTTCACTTTTTAATGACACTATTCACGATGTTCATTACATATGGGTATATCGATGGAATCTGTCCACCGGTATATTCTAGAGATCATGAGAAATGTTCACTTCTCAATGCGGTGATAATTAATGATCTTTTGACTATTCACTGTTTTTCCGTACAAAATCATTGATGAAATGAAGTCATTAGTAATATTTGAAGGGGCTTTTTGAAAAATTTTGTGTAAGTTAAAAATTTTCATTTGACTTTACAAACAAAATCACCAACTGAAATATTAAAAATATTAATATTTAATTGTCTATCGATAATCCCGTCGGTAAAAACTAAAATAAAATATTGGAATCATGACACTTTATCTACTTCTCTCTTCTTCTCTCACAAACCCATTTCTCTCTCTCTTTCTCACATGTGATCAAGCATTCTCTTCTCTTCTTATCCTAAGGTATGTTGTCTCTCTTCATTTTTCTTGTTATATGTTTTTTGGGTTTGTTAACAATGTCTTTTCTTTTCATTTCTTTTTTAATTAAGAGCCGAAATAAAGCACGCCATTAAGGTAAGAATTATTTATTTATTTTTTGTTGTGTTTTTTGGCATTATTTTTGTTTTTTTTTGTCATTATTTTTGTTCAATTTTATGTTCTTAATAATTTTATGAATTAATAAATTACATGAATTTTTGTTGTTATTTAAATATTTTTTGCATTATTTTGTTGAATTTTAGTTATTTGTTGTTCAATTTCAATTAAATGTGTAGGATTAATATTAATTATTATTTTTTACTTATTCCATTTAGAATAATTTTTTGTAAATTTAGGATTAAAAATATTATCACTTAGAAATAATTGTGTTGAGTTTTAGTTGTTATTGTAATAAGTTTTGCATTATTTTGTAGAATTTTAGTTGTTTTTTTTCAATTTTTTTGTTCAATTTCAATTAAATGTGTAGGATTAATTTTAATTATTAATTTTAATTTTTGTAAATTTAGAATAATTTACTATAAATTTATGATTAAAAATATGTAGAAAATTTAAATTTTCTATGAAATTGAATTATGCTAAATTGTTAGAAGAAATTGAATAAAATCAATTGGTTTGTGACATATATGATGTGTATTTTCAGGTTTAAAAAACTTGGATAGTCTCCCGTATATGGGAGATGCTACCAAATGTTTTTTAAAAATAGAAATTGTTTAATTTTTTTTATCTATTAATTGTGTTGATGCATGGGGGAGAGTTTATTGCATGTTGCAAGGACAAGATCATTGTTAGTTCTTCTAGCAGCAATGCTGACAACTATAAATCATTTGGTGCCGACCAAGAACAAGCACTTGAGGCACAAGCATTGACTCACGACACAGGCTTGTTAAAGTGTGATGCCACGACATTGAGAGGGTCCTTTTACAACAGGATGCATTTACCTCAAGTACGAGGCCTAGTGGAAGGACAACCTTTCAATATAAGTTTGTTTTACTCTCACAATGATTTGTTTAATAATTTTGAAAAAAATAATATCATTTAACAAATGCAATTTCAGGTTTACAAACATTGAGGTTGTGAGAATAACAACATCAGCCTTTAATTGTCAAAAAAAATTTCATTATTTCAATAGAGTCAGGTTTCCAAACATCCTTAATGGAAATTGCAGGTTGATGCATGATTTTCAAGGTTCAATGTTAGTACTAGCTTAAATATTTATTTATGTTAATTTGGACCATTTATTGATATTACTAAAATTTTCCTTTTATAAATTTTTACTTTAATGGAAAATTTGAATGGGAGAGAGTTGATAATAATGTTGCGATAAGGGTTTGGGAGAATCACACTACAATGAGGTAAGATCGAATTCAAGATAACTTTTTATTCCAAATATTAAAATTTTATTTTGGATTTACTAATAGATAATTAATTTGTACCATAAATGTTGTGTAATTTTTTGGTACGAGGCGCAAAAGAAATCAAAACAATATGCAAAAGAAAGAGAGCTTCCAAATTAGAATGGCATGGTTGTTTGGAAGGATTTCAAATTGCCGTACGTCTTAAAGGTTGTATGAGCAGGATACATTCAGCAAGTGATGTCCACACATTTCACTCAATGATCACATTTCGGTACGGATAACCAGAACTGGCATGTTCACTATTTTGTTACCACACATACCGACTACTCTAATCTGTTTGTTTCGTAGGCGAAGCGGATTGTAAGATTTTTTTTATTACATCCATTTTTTATTAATTTTTTTATTTTATACATATATTTAACTGACAAAAGTTTTTTTTATTGCAGGCTACGATTCTTGGACCCGAGCCAAGCCCAATGGAGCTTTTTGTTGAAACACATGTGTAGAGTGATGATCGCTAAAAAAAAATGCAAAAGTTCGTTGATAGTCGAGCTTAGCACTTTATGGTTTGTTGCTTTCAATTATTATTTTTTTCTTAAGTTATTATTTCCTTGAATTTGATGAATTTATGTTTTCTTTTCAGGATACATATAATAGCAGGTTGAAGGAGAGATACAAGGACGATCCTTCAACCAATCCAGATATCAATCCAGATTTGTAGTTGGAGACAAAATCATCCGATAGACTTGATAGAAATCGGGTGTATAACCTCTCTACTATTACAACCAAGAAATTATAGATGGCCCATAGTACTTTGATCGTTGGATGCTCGTAATTGATTCCAAGCATTCAAACTCGGAAGTTCATGATGTTGTTAGACTAATGAGCACAAGATCGAACGACCCATCTTAATGATAAATATGAACGACTTAATGTTGTTATGAAGAACTCCACCGATTGGTAATAGAGTAGAGATCACAAATGACCGGTTTATGTGCACCCTCTAATTGGCTCTATGGTCCTGGTGACGACCAGCCTCCTCCAGTGCCGCCTATATATTAGATTTATTGTATTTGAATGTACAAAAGTTTAAATTTGTAATAAATATTTGATTTTTATACTAATTTGTTTTCTTTTAATTATTTTTCTACTTTTGTTCAATATATTCTTTTTAAAAAATATTTTTAAAATATTACTGACGAGATTACCGACTGCACAACTCTGTTGGTTTATTCCAAAGAATTGAAAAAGAATTACTACAAATACCACTATTACTGATGAGGATACCAATGGAACTAGACTGTCGGTATATTTCAGAGAGTTGAAAAAGAATTACTACAAATACCACTACTACTATTAACGCACCAACGAAATTACAAATGATGTACGACCTGGCTTTTTCAAAGCCAAAATCAATGGAATGCTTTTTATATAGGTCGTCAGCTTCTGGATGTTTTTCACCATATCATTTTGTAGATTTATAATTGCATTCTTTTCATTAATAAGGCACAATCCACGTAAGATAATGTAAATCAACATTCCTATAAAATGGATTCTCAATACACATGCGTATAATATTATATTTTCATACTCATAAGTTTACATTACATCATATTGACATACTCATAAAGTCATATTTTTGTTATAGTCTCGTTATCATCACGAGTTCATACAAGAGTGTTGAATGACAAGTTACAGAACTAGTACTTTCGTTATCCTAACTTCATGTAATTTCACAACATAACATCCTCATAAGAAGAATACCACATACGTATATTCATACACATCATATCTACATGTTCGCACATATACATCCATGTTTCATTTTAATTTTTCATTACAAGTCTTAACAAAAAGGATCGAACGACTAATTGAGCGATTAGCACGTTTGTTCAGACAAAACTAATCATAATCCAATCAAATGTTCCATAGGCGATTTATGAAATCATTATAACATGATAATATATCCTTTGTAATGCTCATTCAAACGATTCATAACAATTTGATATTCACTATAATATAATAGTATACCCTTCATAATACTCGTACAAACCTTCTGTAATAGCTTAGTGTTAAGTATACACAACAATAGATCCTTTGTAAAACTCGAATAAACATTCTGTAATAGTTATTGTTAATCGAACTAACGTTTTTCTTTGTTTAAAGCATAACAATCATAGTTCTTTTATATACTTGGTATATACAAAACATAGTACACATGAACGCATCAATTCTTGAAACTAACTCATAACTCCCAAATCCGGCTATCCTTTTAGGATGCCATTAGCCGAAGCCAATCGTTTATTTATCTTGGTCATGCACTTAGGATGCCATTAGCTGAAGCTAATCATTTATTCATTCTGATCATCCATCTCAAATATCATTAACCAAACTAATGGTATTCTCTGTTCAAAGCATAACAATCATAGTTCTTTTATATACTTGGTATCTACAAAACATAGTACACATGAACACATCAATTCTTGAAACTAACTCATCTCAAAGCTAATCATTTACTCATCCCGGTCATCCACTTAGGATGCCATTAGATGAAGTTAATCGTTTATTCATCTCGACCATCCATTTAGGATGCCATTAGTCGGAACCAATCATTTATTCATCCTAGTCATCCACTTGGGATGCCATTAGCTGGAGTTAATCATTTGTTCATCCAGGTCATCCCCTTAAGATGTCATTAGCCGAAGCTAATCATTTGTTCATCCTGGTCATTCCCTTAAGATGTCATTAGCTGAAACTAATCATTTATTCATCTCAGTCATCCACTTAGGATGTCATTAACCAAAGCTAATCATCAATCACAACCTGGTCATCTATCTTAGATGCTATTAGCCGTAGCTAATCATAAACCAAACAAACGTTCCATAAGCGGTTTATGAAATCACTATAACATGATAATATATCCTTTGTAATGCTCATTCAAATGATTCATAACAATTTGACATTCACTATAACGTAATAGTAGACCCTTCGTAATACTCGTACAGACAATTCGTAATAGTTTAGTATTCAGTATACATAATAATAGATCCTTTATAATACTCGAATAAACATTCTATAACAGTTTAACATTTAGTATAACATAACAGTAGATCCTTCACCATACTTATATAAACATTCGTGACAAATAACCTTCAGTATAATACAATGATAGATCCTTCATAATACCCATACAACCATTCATAACAATTAACATTCAGTATAATGCAACGATAGATCCTTCGTAATACTCATACAACTATTCGTGACAATTAACATTCAGTATAATATAATGGTAGATTCTTTGTAATACTTATTCAACCATTCGTGATAGTTTAGCATTTCATATAACACAACAATAGATCCTTCATAATAAATTCACTTTAGAAACTAACGTTACGCTAGAAGATGGTGGAAATCACCTACCTACTCCTTTCGTGGGATGTCCTTGTCCGGTCGTGGATCGAGTCTCGGTTGCACCACCTAACACATCAATGGTCATAAATCAGTACATTTGCATTTCGGTAATCAAACAACTCGTCACCATACAAATTTCAAGAACGCACATGTTCATATTCTAGTGTTTATATATTACAATCATACAATGCAATCATTTTAATCATTGAACCAGTTCCGATATGTAATCTACCGCAGAACTTCATCAGCAAAACTGGTTCACTGGTGCTGCAGATTTGTTAAGGAATTTATTCGCTGGAATACAGAATCATCAGTGAAACTAGTTTGTTAGTGATGCAAACTCGTCAGCTAACTGATTCGCTGGAACACAGAATTCGGCAACAAAAACTGGTTCGTTGGCAGCACAGAATTTGGCAGCGAAATTGATTCACTGCTGACTCCATAAATTGAGCAGTGAAAACTAATTCGTTGTTGACTCTACAATTCAGCAGCGAAAATTGATTCGCTAATTCGCTGCTAACACCAAATTCAGCAGAGAAACTGATTCGCTGCTGACTCTATAAATTCGGCAGCAAAAACTGATTTGCTCCTGACACCACAATTCGATAGCAAAAACTGGTTCACTGTTGACACAACAATTCGACAGTAAAACTGATTTGCTGGGAACAACATACTTGATGGAAATCACCAGCCCACATGGGCTACTGTTGATCAGAAATCATTATCAAAAACTAAGTTGCTACCGACTCAGAAATCATCAACGCAACATAGTTTCCCGGCTGATGCTGAAATCGTTAGCGTATATGATTTATGATTGACGCGTAAATTGTTGATGAAATTGAGTCACTGCCGACTCAGAAATCGTCAATGCAACCCCTGTCACTACTAATTCAGAAATTAGCAGCAACGATGATATCATTTCTAGTTTCACTCTTTCCCTTCAGCCAAACGTAAGGCTTCCGCTAGGCTTCCCTCTACCAATGTTTCACACCCTAGGTGGGAATAAAACCTTACCGAATCACACTTCATTAATCACTCATCACCAAACAACACAAACATTAACACATGTTCATTTAGCAAGGTTTTCCCTAATTCATCCCTTCCAACATCACTTTAAGTCCTCAATGGTATTATCCAAAATTCATTAATATAATTTATAGCAATTCAACGAAACGTAAACAAGTCCCATATTCATGCTATTTCACACGAACTTATAAAGCTTAATCATGTGAGATTTCGTCAATGTTCATATTCTTGGTCGAAGCATATATACCTCTTTCATCCAATCTTTGGCATGTATTTCATCAACTTTAACATAATAGTATAGCCAATAACATATCATACTCATATGTATAACCATTTGCTTCCTAATTAAACAAGTTCATCCATTACACACACAAACTCAAGGCATCAACATGGAGTGAATTTAGTTCTGGTTTCCAGATGTTTCTAAGGTTCAAATGATAGTACTATTCTGTTCATAACACTTTCTAACATATTTTTCACATAATTTCATCATTCACATATGCAGAAATTCTGTCATAAACGCAACATAGGTTCTGTTTTGGTTTCACATAATTAAGCAACTCTAACAAGGTCACCATCTTTGAATTTTATCCCTTTAATCCATGTTCTATCCTACCCTCACTATGGCCAACCTTCTCTTGAAGTTTTTTTTTTTTTGCATTTAATCAAAATTGTTCATTTCTCTTGTTGTAAGTTCTGGAATTAGGTCCTATACTCAGCCCTATTTTCATCCCTCTTCCTAGTTAAATTTTCCTTAGCAGCTGCTAAAAAATCCTAGGTCATTTAGTTAGGGTTTTCATCTTCCTTTATGGTTTCAAAATCACAAGAACGGTGGAGAAGAGTTCTGGTTTATACCTCATGGTTCTCAACTGCTCTAGGAAGAGGTTTGGTGGTCTGTTCTTCTCTTTCAGTCTAGTTTCTTCCTTCTCTCACCTGTTATCCAGCCGACCCTTTAGGCTCTTCCTTCTCCTTTGTTTTTTGTTTTTTTTCTTCAATTAGCCTACTTCTCACTCAACTCTCAAGAAAGATTGCATGCATGCTGGTTGTGTTTAGTTTTTCTCCTTAAGAAGGATGGGTTGTACTCCAACAATGGTTGCAGCCAGTTTTGGAAGGAGGTCTAAGCTTCCTCCTCCTCCAAGTTTTGTCACTTCTCTTCCTCTCTAATCTCTTCTCACTCCACTCTCAAGGAAGGTGGGCATACAGCTGTTCAATTTTGTTTTCTCTTAGGAAATAGAGAGGGGCGGTTCCAGCAGCCTACAGCTAGACCTTGGGGAGAGGGAGAGTCACCTTTTCTCTTTCTCTCCCTTGTATTTATACCCCTTCTTAAATGAGGTGGGGTGTTTGGATGCTAGACAATGTTGTTCTTATCCCTCTTTTAGGTTATTTTTGGGCTAGTTTCTGTTCCAATTCTCCCCTAGTATAGGCCGGTCCAACACTAATTTTTGTTGGGTTTTTACAGTGTTGTTGCTGATTCAAAAATTGACAACAAAAACTATGTCGCTGCCGATTTAGAAATCGATAGTCAAACTGTGTCGCTGTCAATTTAGAAATCGACAACGCTGTGTTGCTGCTGATTCAGAAATTGACAATAAAAACTATGTCACTGCCGATTTAGAAATCAGTAGCAAACTGTGTTGCTGTCGATTCAGAAATCGGCAGCGACAGTGAAGTCATTTCTAGTTTTACTTTTTTTTTTTGTTGGGTTTTTACAAATGATATTCTATTAGCGATATGTTATATTTACCGATGAAATAAAACAAGTAATTTTTTTTTTGTTGATGCGCTTTGTCTGTTTGTAAATCAATCGGTATATTTATTATCGATGGATTCACCGACAGTCCATAAATTACTGATAAGTGTTTTTTTGACAGATTGTTTATGTTCGTGAGTCCATCGATAACATGTCTACTGATGGACTGCTAGTGTAAATACTAGTAGAAATTTTTATTGGTAAAACTATTAAATCTAACAGTGAATCACTTGTATAGAAACAAAGTATTTTTATTCGTTTTAGAGCTGTGAAAGAAAGATTGACTTTTACTAGAAAGCTTGAAGTTTTGAGCGAAGCTAGTAAGGATTTCGATACAAGGGTAAATCCTCGTAGCCAATTACATCTTGTTTTACTGCGAGTAATGGTATGGTTTTAACTTCCTAAATTACCACATTTTTGTCATGGCAAAAAAAAGTGCTCTAAGCGAAGGCGGTCAATTCACCTATAAACTCTTCAAATTTAGAACATAAAATATGGCCATAAACTCAAAAGTAAATAGGAATAAAGGAGAAAAGTAAAGGAGAGCGAAGAAGAGGTGAGAGCACCCTACCCAAACTATGAACCTAGTTGAAATGCACGAGACAAGAGAGAAAGGGGTATCATTTCAATAATATAATAATATTAGCATTTTTTTTCTGAGAAATATAATAATAATAATGATTGTTACCAAATACAGTGCGATTTGATCTTCCAATGTTTAACATAAAATCACAAAACAAGCGGCGCTAATTGATTTCTGTGCCCTTTTGGGGTTGCGTGTGGGAACATTATTGAACATTGTCTGCTAAGCTGAAATTATGGAGATTTTCTTCCAATGCTAAACACAAAATTAAAGTCCCATCACGTTTTAAGTACATGAACTTCGATCCAGGATGATAATTACCATCCAACTTCTAGAACCGATATGCAAGTGGGCAACAGTAAATAAAATGTTCACGCGTTGAAATTCCTTTTGGTGGTGTGGTCACGTTACATATAATTGTAGGATGGAAATATAAAAATATGCTTCCATCATTGATCGTTCAGTCATGGGGACTCTCAACAAGCCGTTATGTGCACTAAAATAAACTGAAGGAAAATCATATTTCCCTGTTATTTTATTATAGCGCTAGTTTCAATGCCACCATGGAGGTAAATACTGCTTTTGTTTTTCTCCCTGAAAAAAAAAAATCATTCCAGTCCCTATAGTTTTAAGTGTTTCCTTTTTAGTCCCTCTTTTTGTTGGTTTCACGTTTCAATACTAAATTTCATTTTTTTTATGTTTCAATTCCTAAACTTTGAGAGGAGAAAGTGGTTAGTCTATCACATTTTGACCATAAAAAAATTTAATTTTGATGTAACCGGATTCCTTTTGATAAGAGAAATGCCAATGATGTGTTTTTGAGCTCCCATGTTATTATAAAAAAAAATAGATTAGGTTTAGGAAAGAATTTAAATTTTTGGTTTGATTTTGTGCTTTCTGATTGATTTAGTATTTTTTGAGGTTACGAATTCAACCCAAAAACACCCCTACATAACTTTCCATCCACATCTCCGATCATCAAAAATTGGACCAACAAATGAGACATCATGTGCTATGATAGATGGAGTGTAGTCTACGTTCATAGTTTCTTAAAAAATAAAAGAACCGACGAAGTGTCATCCACTCTTAAATATAACAAATATTAAGGTGAAGCAAGCAAGCCAAACGGTTCATGCACATTAAGCCTTCTTTTATTGGCCTAGGTGCATGAGCCCAATCTCTTTTACCTAGGCACTGGATGTAACTCCCGGATAAATTCATGTATTTTGATTTACAAAAAAAAAAGGGGGGGAATAATTATATATATATATATATATAGAAGTTAAAAGAGTAGAAATTATTATCTAATAATATAAATGTGGGACAAGGATTTAAATTGAATAAGTCAAACTTTTGGGCCAAATGGTTTTAAAACAAAAGAAGGAAGGACTTAAATGAAAAAGAGAGGAAAACTTGTAAATATATAAACAAGTGGGGAGTGGATTTTAATAGGGGAGTGGCCAGCCATGTTAAGGCTTGAGAGGGAGAAGAATTGAGTGAAATTTATCAAAGTTCATCAAAACTAAATTCTCAAAAAAAAGGAAGGAGATATAACTAGTGATTAAAGTTTATTAGGAAGGGTTTGAACAGGAAAATCTCAAAATAGGAACAAAAGATTTTTTTTAAAGAGGGGAGGCATTGAGAGGAAAATAAGGGGGGAAGGAGGAAAGAAATTTATGTGGTGATTTCAAGCTTTCCATCTCTTATTTCTTTGAAGTATAAGATAACAAATCTTTTCCTCTCAATTAAATTCATATATTTGGTATGTTAAGATTTTATGCAATTGTATTAGTGAATAATAATGGTATGAGTTGTGAGGTTTAATGGGTTAATTTATGAAATTATGATGAATTAATGTTTTAATAAATGAAATAATAGTAGATGTTTAATATCTTGAATATTTTTTCTTTCTCTGAACTTTAGATATTTAAATTTTCCCTTGATCAATGAAATTTTATGTGGAATGCTGGTAGATTTTTCCATGATAATTTATTTTGAAAATAGAAAACTTATGAGCCAGGTATCCTGGAATGGAACTGATGTCCTGTGAATGGACAGCTTGTGAACCAGCTATCCTGGTATGGAACTGGTGCCCTGTGAATGGGCTACTGGTGGACCAGTTATCCTGGTATAGAAATGGTGCCCTGTGAATGGGCAGTTGTGCTGGTATGGAACTAGTACTGGTATGGAACTAGTGCTAGTAGTCCAGCTGTGCTGGTATGGAACTAGTGCTGGTTTGGAATTAAAGTTCTATGATGTGGACAGATTTAAATTTTAGATTATTGATTTGTGAATAGTACTTGGAATATGATAGTAAATGTGGAAATTTTGTGAGTAACTAATATTTATATTTATATGTTAATGCAAATGTAAATGTTCTAATTAACCATAATTATCTTTTAAATCATTATGCAGGTTCATCTCAATACCGTGTCTCCTAGTAGTTTTAGAGTTTATTTCCATTACCAGTAAATCTTTTGGATATGTAAATTGTTGATAATAACATTACTATCTATATATTTTGAAGATTATAATGTTGGGTATGTATGAATTTAAATGGACCAGCTTATTTAACTTGTACTCTATTATGTAAATATTATCTGATTATAATGGTGATATATATATATATATATATATAAGCATGTAGTTAATATCATTTGTGATAAACTATACTTAAAAGATTATATATGATTGAAGGAAGTATATTAAATCTATAATCTATGGTTTGTGTATCATGGTTAAGATAATTCTTTCTTTATTTTAGCAAAATAATTATTCGTTGAGTTGATATGTTAGAGAAAGTGAAATATTATTGATTAAGATATGTTGGAGTATAATAAGAATATTGAATTGTGGAAATGGTTGATTAGGGACTGATGTTGATTTTGTCGATAACTTGGAATAGGCTAAATTAGAGGAAACTCTGCTGAAATTTTTTGAAAAAAAAATCATGAATATTCAAAATATATTGCTGGAAAATTTTGGGGTTGTTACAATTGGTATCAAAGCCCTGGTTTGGGTTCTAGGTGATAAGAAAAAAACTCACAAAAAAATGATTGTATTATTACAGGATGGTACAAACCAGAAAGGGTGCAACTACTGACCCCTCCCCTTCGGAGAGGCAAGCTCAAGATAGAGGATCTATAGATAGATGTCAAGATGATCCTTTAGAGGATACTGCTTCACATATACCTCCAGTGTCACTACAGCAGAGTATTGGGGGATCAGTCAGACTAAAGGCTGAAGAGGGGCCTAGACAAGTTAATGCACTTCCTTCTGAGGGGCTAAGACAACAGGGGCATGGAGGGGTGCCCCCACCAGCACCACCAGTAGCCGCACCAGTACCATATACAGACCCTGTTTTCCTAGCACAGGTTGTTAGAGCAGTTATAGAAAGCATGTCAGGTATGACTGTTCCAGTGGCTCCAGCACCACCGCCAGCTCCATTTACTCTTGTGTCTTCCGATAATATAATTATGTTGGTAAGGACAATGAAGAATATGATGGAGTTGGGGTGTGAAGATTTTCTAGGTGAGCAGGATGCAGAAATTGCGGGTAGGTAGCTACGGAAGGTAGAAAGCGTTATGACTCAGATGAGGGTACCTGAGGACTGGCAAGTGAGTTGTGCTACCCAGTTACTTTCAGATAGAGCCCAAACATGGTGGGAAGTCATTCAATCTCGAAGGACTACTGGAATTTATACTTAGGGCGAATTTAGAAAATAGTTTGAGACCCAATTTTTCTCTCATTTCCAGTGTAGAATAAAAGAACAGGAATTTCTGGCATTGAAACAGGAAATATGACAGTACTAGATTATGAGAGAAGATTTCATGACCTCTCTTTATTTGCCCCACAGTTTGTTACCACTGAGCAGTAGATTATTGACAGATTATTGGATGGATTACGCCAGGAACTTAGACAAGGATTGGTTGCTTTATGGTTTGAGTCCTCCAAAGAACTTATTGAAGCAGCCCAAACATTAGAGGTGTGTATGAGTGAGGGTCAGCAGGGTCAGGTTGGGTTTGGCAAGAAGAAGGATACTAATCTTATTCAGAGTAAACCTCCATTTCCTAAGAAAGGGAAATCTCAGTTTAGTCAGTTTAGAAGGAAGGAGGGGAAAACATCGGGAATGGAGCAGAGTTCGGGTATTGGGCCTATTAGAAGCCAGTCAAGAGGATGGAGTGGATCTTTTGGTTGGACTTCTGATCAGAAATCAATTTCATACCCTTAGTGTGTTCGATGTGGCCAGAAACATCCTAGGGACTATTCGACTACGTCTGGACGATCCTATATTTGTCGGGGTGAGCATAAGTGGAGGGAGTGCCCACACTTGGGCATGGGTTGTTATTACTGATTAGTACTTAAAAGTGCATTTTTATCAAGGTTTTATATCATCATTTTGCACTTGAAGTATTAATAACTCCTTAACTGGAGCATGTTTTATAATAATAGATCTGATAATATAAGATAGCTTTAATTTATGGTAAATGTTCATTTTAAATGCAGGCATATCTCACAATTCAAAGGATTGATTGATGTGATTAACTATTGAAAGTGA
>Ga0325414_1001307_pt1 | contig 23701 bp, 7 predicted proteins | sample PopdelMetagenome_8_FD_206183 | JGI IMG/M metagenome (GOLD analysis project Ga0325414, IMG submission 206183) | Populus deltoides microbial communities from Bellville, Georgia, United States - Leaf-PdKOR-R3 | ecosystem: Host-associated > Plants > Phyllosphere > Phylloplane/Leaf | place: USA... | reverse complement strand
GTTTCTTGGGGTTTTGCTGAGTTTTAATCCCTCCGCAATCTGTGTCGAAAGGGTTTGAGACTGTGTGTGTAAGGTTTTGCTTGCTTTAAATATAGAATACATAATGGGTCGAAAATACCGGTTAAATTGTGCTATTAGCATGTAAAATGCAAGTGAGATAGTGAAATTATATAAGAGGAGAAGCATTTCGCCAAATCGTATATTTTTTTATGTTACAATTGTAAACTGAGAAATCAATTAATTGTTTAACCATGACAAAATCTTCATTGATGTCGTAGTTTAAAGTCGCGTTATTTATTAAAATTTAGGACTAAATGTTTAATCTATTCGTTAAAATTATCAATTGATTTGTTAAACTTGTCGACCGGTTCACAAGAAAAATCATAAAACAGTCAAAATCAAGGTTTTAGAGCGAGAATTTTAAAATCTAAAGTTCTAATAGCAAGTGTAGTGATTCCATAGTTATTTAAAAGAAAATAATTTTTAAAAACTCTTGTAAAAATTTAAACGCAATTCAATGATAGAATCAAAAGTTATGGTCCTTTTGAGCTATCATATCTTCTTCTTACCCTAGACTTGTTTAATTAATTCATAAATATATCTAATAAGTCATTCATATAATTTTTCCGGGGCAAATCCTTATCTAGTTATAACATTCACATCTGACCGCTCATAAGTACTCGTGAGAACTGCTATATAAATAATAACTTTTAAATATCACATTTTAAGAAGTAGAAGGTAAAAAATTACTATTTCACTAAATATTTTTCAAATAATATCATTCTATCAAAACTTTAAATTTATTAAGCTAATGTTTTTGAAAAGAAATCCGAAAATACCATGCGGTTCTTGAAAGTGAGGTGGAGTGACCAAAATCTATATCCTTGCCTCACTTTTTTCTCTCCCAGTTTTCCCCTTACGTATAATTAGCTGCTCATTGCATGTGTACTTGTTTTTTCACTAGAAGAACCTCTGAATTAGTGGCAGGTTTTCTTCTTTAATATTTTGATATATTTTATTATTTTTCAATCAAGCCTTTTTCTAAATAAAAATCAAATTAATTTTTTGTCCAACTAGCACTGAGAATATATTATACATTTTAATTGATTATAACATTTTAAGTGGAATTAATTGTGGAAGGAATGAAAATGGAGAGAAAGTCAGAGAAAAGTCGTAGAACTGTAGTTCCGGAAGGGGAACAGTGTCAGCCCTATTTTCATTCACATAGTCATAGATATAGATAAGTAGTATATAGATTCTCTGATCTCTGGGGTTCAGCTTTCTGCTGTACAAAGATTTTTGATTATACCCTAAAAACATCACAAGCTAACACTAAATATAGGCTTTGTTTCTTCTAGGGAAGACAGGAGTGGTGAAAAAAAGGGGACGGGAAGGGAAGGGAAGGGAATTGTAGTTCCATAAAGTTACAACTTACAACTACACATTGTGTGACTCTTCTTTTTCTTTGCTTTCTTTACCTGTGGTCCAACTTACTTCAACTACTGAAATGAGTGACGAAAATAGTGCAACAAAGAAAGGAATGGCTGACCCACTTCCTCTACTGGCCTTTCACGTATGCAATTTGTATGGTAGTAAGTAGTATAGTATCGATGATGATGATGATGATGATGACGATGATGACGGGTAGCAAGAGGTGGTAAAGGTAGCTAGTAGCTAGGAGCACTGCTAGTGGTGGCGATGGCTCAATCTCTACATAATCTTTGATGTGAGTTTTTGTTTGGTTACACTTCTCAATCTTCCTGTAAATTTATACAGCAGAAAAAGCCAAAGCAAAACCAACCAAATCCCATTAAGAATACACATCACATTTTGTATGTATATAAAGCAAGCAAGAGAAAATATTTCAAGGAATCCAAAGTTTCAATAGTTTACCTATAAGCATAGCAAAGCTAAATTCCAACGGGACAGGTAGGTCCATCTGTGCTGGCATACATCCCAATTGCTCCATGCCCAGATGAAAACCTAAAGTAAGATCCAAATATTGTCACAAACTCGTCACCTTGTCTTTTAAGATTTTTTTTAAGGGTAAATTTGAATAATTTACCTAGGGATTTGGCAATTGAAGGATTTGAAGGATGCCATTTCCAGTGAAGAATTAGGAGAGATTAGACTTGAGGGGACCAAATTATTGTTAGCAGAAGTTGAAGTTGGGATGCTAGCATCCTTCTCACGGGCCTCAGTAAGTCCATTGATGAAGGCAGAGTAATAGTCCCCGGTGCCTTTTGTTGGAGATGCAAAGGGACTGTCAGGGAGGTTGTGCTCCAAACTGACATCAAAAATAAGATTCAGAAATACAAAATCTACCTAAATTGGAATGTTTCCAGAAATTTAGACCAATGGACCAAAACAGGAATTAGATACAAATCTGATGCAAAGGTATGGTGGTTACCATTTTAGGCCAGTTTATTGTCTATAGCTAAATGCCAAAAGGTTGGTTTATACCTTTCTTGTAAATCACTGTCTTCACCATGGGAGCTCTCTTTTCCACTGCCGTTCTCTTCACTGCTAGTATATTCTTTACCAGAAGTAGCATTTGATATCTGTTTTTCGGGCGGGGCAGTCACTGACGTGGCTGGCATTGAGCTAGAACAATTCTCTGAAACAAAACAATCCAAAGTTAGGTTGTAAAGCTCAATTTTCACCTGTATAGAGTAGAGTAACAAAGAGACAGCCATACCCTGTGGAACTTCGGTGCTGCTGTGGAGTGGAGGGAAGGCAAGAGAGTGATTGAAAATATTGGGAGAGGGAGTAGGAGAGGGGACAGGGCTGCCATTGGAAAGAGCCCTGTGATGATGTTTCTTGACATCAAGAAGCTGCAAGCTCATTAATCTTCTACTTTGAAGCTCAAGGGCTTGCTGCAAATCAGCTTGCTCCTCTAGCTTCCTCCTCCACAGCATATCTTGAGTATTGTAGAACATTCTTGCACCTAGAATTAAAGAAAGATAAATTGATTTAAGTAACAATATGTGAAGTACAAAACAGAAGTGTTGGTTGTTTTGGTTGTTGCATGATTACCAAGCTGGAGATCAAAGGGATCTCTTGAATCAAGACCAGTAGGAGTACCGCAAGGTGAGAACTCACCCCTCTCAACTTGTTGCTGCTGTTGCTTCCTGCAAACAACAGACTCGAATAAGCAAAACGAGCTTCAAAAAAGCTTATAGAAATCTGAAGTTAAGTAGAAAGTGTGAGAGAATGCCTGTACTTGTCTGGGACTTTGCCTTTCTCTTTGTATGGCTTAACAAGCACCCTTGCATCACAAACAAAATGAGGATTCCCTTTGGCCAAGATTATCTTCACCGTCTCTGGATAAACAAAGGTAACAAATCCAAACATCCTCTTCTGCTGATAAGGAATCCTCACATCTTGCACTGGCCCATAAATACTTCAAACAACAAAATCAAAATAGTTAAGCAAAGAACTTCTCTGATTTCACCAAGTTCAGCTTGCACAAAAACAAGTTGAAAAAATTAACCTGAAATAATTTGACACGTCTTCCTCTCTAAAAGTGCTATCAGCTGGGAAAGTCAAGTAGATCTGCCTTGAAGCAGGATTAACCAAATCATTCCTGTCAAGCCTAGATCTTCCAAATTTGTGCATGTCCTCCCCCATCATCAAAGCAGTAGCAGCAGCCCTGCAAGGAAAAAAGAAATGGAGCTCACCACACAACTTACACAAAACAAAAAACAATGAACGTAATTTTTTTAAAAGAAAATACTCTAGTACCTCTGGCTATCATTTTGCTGCTGTTGAAGAAGAAAGTTCATGCTTTTAGGGGAGTAAGGAAAAGAAGCAGCAGAGCCACTCATGAGCTGAGAAGCAGCAGCTAACCTTTGCTGGTGAGCAGACTTAGATCTAAGCAACTCATGGCACTGGTCCATCATATCAATCTTGTTGTTGCTATTGGGTGAACCGACAACACCTGCACCATCTAGTTCTCCAAGCCCACCATGAACAAACCTACAATTACTTCCATTCTTACAGTACCCTCTAGCAAAGTAAAGACATGGTCTCCATCCAAACCCTGAATTTGGATCCTCAGACCCCAAAACATCACTGACAGAGCAGCTCCTTCTGTGCACAGACCCACCCCAGTAAGAAGGAAACATCATAGAATCACTAGCACCAGTTGGACTTGATAGAGCATCAAGCTGAGGGTAAAAAAGATCTGAACCTTTTGGACCGAGATTTTGTGAACTATCATTTAAGAATGAAAGCTGGTCTTGGAGCTGAAACTCATCCATCAAATCAGACTCTCCACCTCTTACTCCATTAGCATAGAAAGGCACTGAAGCAGGATTGAGTGAGCTATCATTAGGACTAATCATCAAGTCATCTGGGTTTGGAAGGTCACTCCAAGAAGAAGAATTATTTGATGAAGGGTTTGGGATAGCAAGTGAAGGTGGGATATTAAACCCAAGTCTTGAAGTTGAAGAACTATTTTGTCTAGAGATGGCTATTGGGTTGCTTGAGTAAAGAGGAGAAGGAGAGGAAGGACTTGTAGAAAGGTTTGTCGGAGAGCTTAGTCCTAGTTCTTTTCTGGCTTTAAGGATCACTGAGTGAACAAGTGCTTCTGGTCCAAAAGCTAACCTAATCATTTCCTTTTCACCATGGTCTTGAATCAAAAGAAGACCCATGATCTTTGAAGCATTTTCTGGGTCTAGATTTTGGATTCTTGAGAAAACTATTCTTGTTGCTTCATAAGCATCCATGGTAGTAGTGGTAGTAGTTGTGAATAGAGAGTTTGGTACTATGTTTCACACCAAACCCCACCTCTCTTACAACACCTTGTTGTTGTAGAAGTAGTTCCTTTGTCTATCTATGCTAATAGAGACTTGTTTTCTCTCTTTTCCTTGATTTGTGAGAGAGTAAGTTTCGTGTTTTTGTTTTGTGTGCTCTCTTTTACAAGTAAAACTTCTTTCTCAACCACAAACCCTACCTACCAACTAGAAAGAAAGAGTGTCAGTAGCAGATAGCAGAGTGGTGGTGGTGGTAGTAGCAGAGCAATTTTCTTTCCCCCATTCCTGCAAAACCCAAGAAAAGTAAGGTAAAGAGAAAGAAGACACAAAAAAGAAAGCTTTCAAAAGGAGAGTATTCTCGTGTGGTTGATGGCAGTGGCAGTTGCCTTTGTTAAAAGCAAAAGAAAGGAGAAAAGGAAGTAAAGAAAATAATTAGTAGTTGAATTTCTCTATAAAGCAAAACCAAGAATGCCAAAGACACAGTCACAAAAGACGAAGTGTGTTGTAGCTAAGCAGGCACCTATTACTATTAGCAAGAAGATGTCATAACTCTTATTCTTTCTTTTCCAAATTAATATTGGTAGACTCAGCTATAGTCAAGACTGTACAGCTTGCCCATGAAAGAAAAGGAAGGATCTTTTTCTATATTTTCACTCCTTTCTTTCTTACCTGTCCCTAATAATTTAACACTCTATGTCTGTGTGATCCTCTCTCCTTAATGGGTTCCCTTCTTTCTTTCTTTTTCCCTCTCAAACTTGCTACAAAAGCCAAACCACCGCCTTGTTACTAGGATGGTTGGCAGGAGCTAGTAGCAGCAGCAGGGAAACCATCAATTGCTTCAGTGGACGCAGCTACTGCTGGTGTTATGGGTTCTGGCTAATAGTAAACAGTCAAACCTCTCTTTTTTTCAATGTAGAACACTATCTTACAATTACCTCTCTAGCAATTTCTCTGTCTAGACACTGTCTCTCTGTCTCTTTCTTTCCTCATCTCTCTCCTTTGAAGTTTATAAACACAAGGACCGGTATGGGTGGCAGTGATTGAGAGAGTGGTGGGGGGAGGAGGAGTGGAAGGGAGGGTGAGTTCGTGTGGGAAGTTGGGTCTTTTGGGTGTTTTTAGTGGATCCAGATCTGTGCTTCAAATAATGCACGTTCCTGCCCTAAACCCCTGACACAACACAAAACTCTTTTTCTTTTTAAAGAAGATTTTTTAGGGTTTTTTTTTTGGTTTCTTGATTGCCCACTTGAAGATATAGATTGTGTATCATACGCGCTGATGGGTATCTTTTGTGGGACCTTTTTGAGATGATCACCATGTGTGGTGTGATTGGAAAGTGACCACTGTTGTTTTTGCCTTTATTGTCTTTTTGATTGATTCATAATATGTTTTGGGTGTGTGTTCTTGGAGAGGAGATGGTAGAGTCAATGCATCTCCTCAATCAATTACTACTGTTTGTGAAGTCATCATTCTTACTTACCCTTCTTGTTTTTTTATTTTTTTTCTCCTAAGATGATAGTTGTTTTTAGAGTTGTTAAATGAGTAATCGAGGGTATAATAATTTTTATTTTTTAATGGGTTTTATTTAAAAATATTAAATTAATGTTAAAAATAAAAAATATATATATTTTAATTAATTTTGAAGTAAAAATTTATTTTTAAAAAATACTTTACATCACAATATTAAATAAACAACAAAATTAGCTTGGCTCACTAATCTGATGTTGATTTGGAATGCGATCAATATAAAACCTAGCTTTGACTGTATTTAAAAAGAAAAAATATAAACTCCATATAACTCAAACAATTTAATTATATCATTATTCTTTTCCTTCCTGAGAATTTTGCTTTGTTTTGCTTCATTCCCCAGATGCATCATTTGAGGGGTATTTGGTCACACCCCACCAGCATATGTTCCCCCCTCTCTTGTCCTTCCATGAGCAAGTCATCTAATTGGGTTTTTATATATATAATAATTGAATTTTATTGATTATTACAAAACTCCACCTAGTATATAAAGTTCTGCCAAAAAAATATTAAAAGGAGATGTACAAGGAAAAAAAATAACATACATGGTAGAAAAAATAAATAGTTTACAAAAAAAAATAAAAATTCAAGGTTACAAAGCTACACTAGTTTATCCACTTCTGTATTCTTTTAGATCCTCTAAAAAAATATTTCATGTGTATGGAAACATTGGTGATTATGATTGTATAATATCTAGAAATAGAGGAGAGGGGGAGACATGGTAGAGTGACTCTTCAAGTGGAAATATTATCTTATTAGTTGAATTTATTTGAAGTTAATTATTTAAATGTTTAGTATGCAGAGATTATAATCAAAAGTTAATGATGAAAACATTACAATAATAGCAACAATTGATTCGCACTAAGTCTTTAGCATCTATAAATTGATGAAATGGTAGTAATAATTAGGAAGTTTCATCTCTTTCTAGCACCACTACTAGGATTGCCAAATCTAGCTAATTGAGCTACTTGTTTTCATTGGGCTTGGAATCCTCGTCAAGAATCCTTGCTTTGCAACAACGTGTCATGTGTATGAATTATCACACCATCTCTTGCTTAAAGCCCTAGTGCAATCATTAGACCATGCTGAGATATAATCATTGTCATATTCAAGATATTTTACTTTAAGGATTTGTTTCGTGACTAGGAAAATGAGGTAAATCTTTGATTAGGTTATGAGATATGAGACTTCCTTTAATTTTTTTAATCTTCACATAGATTACTTGTCTTCGATCATATAGTATAGATTTGATTTGATTTGATGTTTGAAAGTTAATCCTAAATTAAAAAACTCGTATTAAGTTCAATCACATCTCTCTTATTAGCTATAAAATATTATGATAAAAAATACTAAAATAAATTAATTTAATTTTTTTATGAAACAAACTTTTAAAATATATTATAAAATAAAATTATCGTAATCTCAGACATAAAAATATTTAGAATAACCAGCTTTGAATTTATAAAAAAAACCTAACTATTAATTTGCTGAGACTCTTCAAGATTCTTATAGGGTGTTCTATATAATAAAATAGATCTTGACACATGCATCAATAATCAAATATACAATGCATGCTTTAAATGATTAAGAAAATGTTAGAAAAATGCAAAATAAACTATTATCATGATGGCAGAAAATAAGAAAAAGGTTTCGGTATTTGTATAATTTGTATTTGAAGAGGGGGCAGAGGCTCTTGCATGCTCCATCACCTCTTCCATCAGTTGTCGTTTTTAACATGTCCCCACGAAATAAATAGATGATACTGCTGAATCCCTCGACCTTTCCTTTTGATCTCTCTCCCTCCCTCCCTCTCTCTCTCTCTCTCTCTCTCTCTCTCTCCCCATTGCAATTTCAGCAAGCGACTAACCTGCTATCATTCACAGCACAGACCTTGGTCGCTTTTATTGCAACTTTTTAGAAATTTACTTACCCGAATGATGTGTGAATAAAGATGAGAGAAAGGGGAATGAGCAGTTAATTTCAGAGAGGTGGTGGTGAATCACAAATCGTGGGACTAAAAAGTATGGCATTCATGAGAAAAAAGAAATCTATTGAGTTTCCACGACGAAGTACTATGATTTCACTTTCAAAAATTGTTGTTAAAACCAGTATGCGGGTCAAATCAATATTTGGTCGACCCAAAATATGTTTTGCACTATATTTAAGTGAAATTAAATGTAATTTGACTTGATTAAACTTGATTATTTAATGAATTAATTTAGGGTTTGTTTAATTTAATCAAAACTTGTTCTGAATTTCTTTTATATAATTCAAAGTTAGTAGAGCTTCATTCAAACTCTTCTCGGGGCATTAAATTGAAGCAAAACATTAAGGGTATGTTGAGTGATGTGATGTATGGTATTTTTTTAAAAATAAAATGATATTATTTTTATATTACTATATTAAAAAAATAAAAAATATTTAAAAAAAATTCATAATCAAAATAAAACGAAAAACAATTTAAAAAATCAAAAGTTATGAAAAATCACTAAATAATGATCTCTCGTTTTACCTTTTCCTAAAGGAAGTGAATGTTTTTGCACAAATGATCATATTCGCAATGAAAGTCATGACTGCCATCATTCTAAGCCAGACAAACACTAACACTTCTCATTCCTGGAAATTAAAATTTAGAGTATATTTATTTTGTATTTTAAAAGTATTTTAAAAAAAATTAATTTTTCATTTATTGTTTTGCTTTAAATTAATTTTTTATATTATTTTGATTTTAGATTAACAAAAAAAATTGATATTCTCTTGAAATTTGATGTCCAAATTATCTTAGATTCTCCGCAACAATCCCTTCTGAAGGTTTTTGAAATCTAGCTTAGGCACTCCTCCTGCTGAGAGGTGTTCACATGAACAATTATGACTGAGGTGTTGAGACTGACAACGACTAAAACGTTGATGTTAACGTTAACAAGAATATAAAATGCGTTGCTCTTTTCATGTAGCTTTCACCGTGAACATAGAGATATTACGGTGTGAATTATGACAGTGTAGTGCCGGTTTCATCCTTTCAAGAGGATCTTTGGTGCCTAGTCATGTAGGTAAATTTAGTCATTTTCAAGACATTAATTGATCGTTAAAGAATTGTCGAGGAGTTATTATCATCTTTTCTTTCTTTTCAAGAGGATTATTAAATGACCTTTCTGCCCTTACAGTAAAAATAAAAAAAAAGAAACGAACCTAGGGGTGATTGCATCTTTTCGTGTGGATTTTTTTTTAGTTAAGTGCGGGGCAACAAGGGGTGTTTTGGACATTTCACTTTGATTAGGTGATTTTTTTTAATTAAAAAGCAAACAGAACTTGAAGTTCAGACATCAGTGATTGAGATACATCCGCGTTGTTTGGATGACACGTACGATGTATTTTCGTGGTCAAATATATTGTTTCGCCGTGTCATCAGAAGCACAATCTCGCTCTCCTCCTTCTCCTGGTGGTGCTCGGTGGATGGTTTGTTGGTGGTGGTTGTTTCTTTGTTTTTCTTTCTATTTTCTCTCTCTCCCAACAAAAGTGTGGGTTAGTCCTCATTCCTGTTCGTTTCTTAATTTAAGTCCTTATATTTTTTTATTGTTTATTTTAGTCCTTGGTCATTGTGAGAAAGTTTAAAATATTTTCAATTTCGTCCTTTAATTACAATTTGTCATGTGTTATTATTTACGTTTCAATCCCTATTCTTTTTATTTCTGATTTATTTCCCTGGATTTTTTGTTAAAATTTTATTTTTTTTCAATTTTATCATTCAATCAAAGTTTATATTATTTTATTTATTTTTAATTTAATCCTTGTTCTTTTGATTTATTTTATTCTTGTTAAAGTTTTTTTTCTTTTCAATTTACTGATTTAATGTTAGTTTTTTTTTATGGTATCTAATTTATTTTTTATTTTGATTCTCATCATTATTATTTTAATTTGTGTTATAGATTTTTTTATGAGGTTAATATGATTCATCTATGTTATATATATATATATTATATAGATTGAACTTATTTTAAAAAATAAAAAATTTATTTATGATTAAATAACTCGTATTGCAATGTTAAATATCTTGGCTTATATCCATATTTTAATTTTTTTAATTTATTTTTTAGTTATGATTAATGATTTTTTTATGTTTATTTACATGAATGATTATTGATTTATATTTTAATTTTTTTTTTGAAAATAACCTTTATACTTATGGTATTTTTTAAAAAAAGATTTAGAACCTGTAATATCACAAGGACAATTAAAATGCTGCACGCAACATTACTGTATCATTACAGGCCATGTACTCAAACTTGTACGAGGATATTTTTTTTGTCGAGTGTGGAAAAAAAATATTTCTTGTAGAGTGAAAAAAAGAAGTTTAATTCGCACTCTTGTTATAAAAAAAATGATGAAAAAAAAAAAAGAAAGATCAAATGGATATTCCGAGCACAATGCCCCAAATGCTTCAAGAAAGAGATGGCCTGGCAGTCGCAGAAAGATAAAAGAAAAAGAAAAAGAAAAAGAGAAAGAGAAAAGGAGCAGCTCGTTGCTAGGACCACACTGATGATAACAGAAAAGGCTGAACGTTTGTGGATTCCAAGTGCGTGCAGCTTATTTTATTAGTTTTTATATTTGATGTTCTGAAAAAATAATTTTTTTAAATATTATAAATTATATTTTTTCTATAATTAAAATGTTAACATAGAATTTTTAAAATTTATGTAAAATTGTGGTATGTATTAATTAAATAAATATTTTTAAAATTATAATTGAAGCAAAACATAAATTCAATAACACTACTAGACATGAGAGCAGAGACAATAAGCTAACAATCTCAATCACGTATGAGGTGATTAGAAATATAATAATGATTATTTTTAAAATATATTTTATTTAAAAATATATTAAAAATATATTTTTTATTTTTTGAAAATATTTTTAACATAACTGCATCAAAATAATTTAAAAATAAATAAATTAAATTTTACTCCACCTAAGGTAATTTGAAACAGGGGCTTTAATTAACTGAAGACACACCATGGTAGGTGATCGAGCCATGTCTAACAGGCTAAGGAACTAGAACGTTATCCTAAATTCACGACGGGAATTGAGCAGCCTAGGGTTTAATGTGCACATTTATCAAAATTGCTTGTAAAACCTCAAGAAGGTAGTTGGGTCAAGGGTTGAACACATTTTACTAGTAGTTTAATTTAAGTTTAGATTAAAAAAAAAAAAAAAAAACTATCTTGAAGACTACGTGCTCTTGGTCCTGTCCCTCGGTCAATTGTGCATTAATTGCAAGCAATTTTTTACCATGTTTAAATCCAACTATTCCCCAAAAACCGATCACGGAAGAGTGCCTCTAAAGACTTTGTTTTTGCCACTAATCCATCATAATTATGATTATCCGAGCTTCAAATCATACTTAATGTATATTATATGGATAATTAATAAGAATCTTAAAATAGCAAGCAATTATTGGAATTGGTGATTGGAGGAGGGACTTCTATCATATAAATGTTAAAGTAAAAAAGTTTAAAATAATTTTGAAATTATAGCTACTTTAATTAATGAATATACCACTATTTAATTATCAAAAGGCCAATAATTAGACTCCAACTAAAATGTTAGGCTTATATTGAAATAGCCAGATTTTTTTCACTGCTCAACCAGCTATTAAATTACACATATCCAACAACCAATTTAATTTAAAAGTAGATTGTGGTATATAAAGTCTTAAAATAATTATATATTATTTTTTTATATTTTATTAGGTAAAAGTTGTTTGAGTTTAAAGCTTGATTACATCTATCATTATATTGTTTTGCATTTAATTTTTATAATTTAATCATAAAAAATTAAATCACTGGTCAATAAAATCTGACAACAACATATATAGTACACTAATTATATATAATTAAAATGAAGCTAACATCTTTTAGGAGTAACATTTCTGCATTTAATAGATTGATTTCATTACCGGAACAGGAAGCCTTTTAATCTTAATTATGTCCCCAACCAACTATTGATCTGTGAGATTGTTAATGATGGTGATATACTTGTTTTTTCAAGCTTTGTTTTATTAATATTAATATGATTGTCCAGATACCTTAATTAATTTCATACATCTAAAATTAATAATTATAAAAATTTTCAGAATTATAAAACTTGAATTAATAATTCTTAAAAACAACTTAAAATATATACAGTTGAATTATATCTGATTTTTCAAGCTCTCATGATCAAGAGGTAGTTTGCTAGACAAAGATCCCGTCTGATGCTTAAAATCTTGGTTACTGTTTTAATTTAAAACATCGAACATCCAGACATTTTTCCTGGACCTCCTCTGCAATTTGCATGTTTCTCTGCACGTGCCATGAAAAGATTAAACCATCGCCTTTCTTTTTTCTTTTCTCCTTCAATTTGCTTTCTATTATCTTGTGCTAAAGTTGCCCTTCTGATTCTAAAGAAAGGCTATTGCTTTTTTGTTCTTGCGAGTGGGATGAGATTTCTGCACCTCCCTCCTTTTTATGTCTTTGTTATTTATATATTTGCATCGTGAATCAGTGGAAAATTAGAAAAAAAATGGATGAGTTTTCAGTGGTGTTCTTGGAAGATTTTATTGATTGAAATATTGTTTTTGAGCTGGTTCTTCATCGCCTGGTATATTTTGGCTGAAAACAGTTGAAGGAAACCACCATTACCCGCCATGAATGAACATGCTTGGAAGCTCAGATGGGAATATTTGTGATACTTCTTTGGTCAAATCAACTAGGCATTTCTAGTATATATATAGCTCATTAATTTCAGGTTTGTTTTCTTTTTATGCCTCCCTTTTCTTCTTGCATGGAACCGACTTGTTCCCTTTTTACTGGCTAGTTTGGCCATTATCGTTATCGCAATTGCAGGTATTAATAAAATCTTCTCGTATATTATGAAGAAGAAGAAAAAAAAACTGCTCTCATTTCTGCATTTTTTTTAATTTGAATAAATTTGATCTAAATTCAGCAATTAATGTTAACATTATAATTTTTTTTTTAAAAAGTATTAAAATAACATTGGTTTAATAAAAAAAATATTTATTTGAGCTAATTCTAACACAACAACAACAATAATAAAAAAATAAATTAATCTTTTTTCACGGTAGTATCAAATATCAAGTTCTACTTAATTTAAAGCGAAAGTAGATGCCAGTCCTCATTTCGCAAGCATCCTAAAATGCATATTTCTTGCCATTACCACTGTAGCTTAATAAATACAATTTTTTTTCCGATTAAGTTTTTAATTCTAGTTGAAACTTCACTTACAGATTAAAAATTCAAGACAGTGTTAAGAATCTTGTTTAGCCACCAAGACTCCATGGCTGGTGCATGCCAACTAATTTTTCCAAGGAAGTTCTCTCTTCGGCTCCAAAAAGTTATGAAATAATGAGTTGGGACCCCATTTCTCAACCGAGTAGGAACCTTTCTTTTCGAGTTTCCACGCCGGTGTCTGCTCCTATTTTGAAAATTTAATGTTTTTGGCCTCGGGGAGCCGAGTGATCCATCGACGGTGGCAATTCATTAATCAATCAATTGATTTTGGGAAAAGAAATAGGCTTTTTTTTAATATTTTTTATTTAAAAATATATTAAAATAATATATATTTTTGTTTTTTAAAAATTATTTTTCACATTAACATATTAAAATAATCTAAAAATATAAAAAAATATTAATTTCAAGAAAATTTAAAGGTATTTTTGAAATAAAAAACAAGCATGCTTTAATTAAAGATTTAAACTGAAGATTTTTTAAAGAAACAAAACATTAATATAAGATAAGATAATTGTGAACTGATTAAATATTATTATTTATTAAAATTATGATCTTAGTTTATAAAATCAAAATATTAAATGAAATTTAAAAAATAATTTTATGTTCTCTAATATACCTACTAAATAAAAGAGTTTTCTACTCGAAACTTATACAAAAACACCATTACTTCATGCTAAGTTTTATGTAATTTTCTTAGAATATGAAATTATTTCTGAGCTAGAAATGTACCTTTTCTGCTAAAAAGAGATCACAACTTCAAATCGGAAATAAAAAAAAGTTTGCACAGTTGAACAATTATTTTATGGTATGAATCAGAAAGAATCCCAATATAGTTTTCACCCAGCAAGAATTAACTTGGAACTAACTATTGAAAAAATGTGATCATATTCCACTAATTATAGCCTATGATAGAAAATGAGAAGAAGGGCCGTATAAGGGTGAGTGGAGATCATCATCAAAGTGACAAATAAACTTGTCCTATGCGCATACAACGTCCATTTCATTGATCACAGGAAAATAAAACTTTATAACAAGGGAGATGGTACCGGTACCGTCCACATAATAAATATAAATATAATAATTACTTTATAATTTTGAAATATAAATTTGATTATTATCAACTACCCCAATGTTCGAGTATATATATATATGTGTGTGTGTGTGTCTAGGCCCCATAAAAGAGGTGCCAAATTTTTGACGTGCATGATTGATTTCTGCTTCTTTTATTGACCCTACTCCTCACTGATTGTAGCCATCCGAGAGAGAGAGAGAGAGAGAGAGAGAGAGAGAGAGAGAGAGCAAAGAAGCTTCCCTCCTATATATCATTATAAATAAAATGATTTAATTTTTTTTTATTGATTGATACTGCTGTGGGATCGTTCTCGGTTCTAAAATCCCTTTATTTGACTTTTAAATCTTTCAAGATGATCGTTGTTTTTAAAAATGAAAAATAAAATGTAGTGTAAATCATATAAAATAGAATAGAATCATTTGTGAAGCAATTAATTAATAATTGTGCTCCTAACCTATTTCAAGTCCACGAGGCAAAATCTCGATGCAAAGACACTCAAGTTTTGCTCACACACGCCTCATCGTCTCTACAATGAAACTCGAAGAAGATCTCTTCAATCTGCTTTATTAGAAATAAAGCCAAATTGGTGCCATTTATTCAAATTCTTGGACTTACTACCTAGCACTAGAGGACGCATTGTCAAGCACCTTAAATTAAACCTCAAATTTGGCAAAGTTAATTATATCTCCCATGTGGTGGCATGTCCTATTCTAACAATCCCACCCTTTTAAGTTTTTTTTAGTCAATTACCTTTATTTTGAATATATATTTCGGCTAATATGTTAATTATGTGTTTGTCTATACGGCGAACTGTTTATGTTTTAAATTATAATTGGATATATAAAAAATAATATATTTTTTTGCATGAATAATCATTGTTTAGAACATTTTAAAACGTAACGGGATTATTTTTTCTAAGTAGTTTTTTTGTTGTCGCTACCGACCTATAAATCATAACGAACTAAGTAGATCTAAATTTTATTCCCATTTGAATTCTCACATGAAATTCAGGAAATACAATTAATTGCATGTTATGTGATATGTTTTCGAATCACTTTCTATTATTACCCTGCTTTTGGACGTTGATAAAAAAAAAAAAAAAGAGTGGTTGGATTAAAGAAACATATTTGCTTAAAACGAGTTACAATTAAGGATTAAGAATGTAATAGAAAAATCAAATAAATAAATAACAATAGTTTTGAGAAATTCCAAGATAAAACAAAAATCGATAAATTTCTTGAGACAAGAAAGAGAGAGTATCGTGTTTCAGATAATCTAAAATATTAAATACACATTGTTTTCACTATCAACACTCTTTGTAACGCAGCTCGATTCATGCATCTCTATTACCATGCATAAGTTCCTTTTTAATCCAGCTATATAAGCAAGTGATCAAGGCAGGAATATTTAATCGTGCCCTCCTTTTCCTTCGACGACAAAATGCCCAAATATTGAAGCCATACTTTGGCTTATATATCCCACCGTCCATGTTATGAATTGACAGGGATAGAGTTTGCGTTTGAAAAGGTCAACAAAAGGGAATGAACATAAAATTCACGAGGAACCCCTTCTACGATTAAAATTAAAGAAAAAAAGGGAACCAAACTAAATCGCCGCCTGTAATCAAAGAAGTGAGAAGGATGTTTTTTTCTTTTTTCTTTTTATAATATTGTGGACATATTTTTGTGTGTATATTTTATTAATTGGAGTGAAGTTTGCGCGTAAGTTGATTAATATATATTTTTATATATTATTTATTGCTGTGTAGTCATTTTTAAAAATCAAATTGTAAGGAAGAATCCATCAAAATAAAATTTATTAACGAGCACATACTTTAACCATCTAGTAGGTGGTGCAGTGGTAAAAACTTGAAGTCAAGTAGCTTGTTTTCCATGTTGTCTCAAGTTTGACCCCTGTAGTTGCTAAATAATGATCACTAGAATCTTACATGGTCGTTAATTTCAGGACCATGAGATTAATCGAGGTACATGTAAGCTGGCTCGAACATCCATATTAATAATAAAAAAAATAATATTAGAAAAAAAACGTTGGTGAAAGGATGGTTTTTATTTATTTATTTATTTAATATTTGGGCTATTTCTCGGAAGCTTTTATTTATTTAATATTTGGGCTATTTCTCGGAAGCTATAAAATATAGACAGCAACAGCCAACAAGACGAGTGCTAATAGTGCACCCCTCTTCTCAAATGCTCTAATTTGTTGATACGCTGTTTTCATTAGTTGTTTCAACTCCTATCAAGCATTAAGATAACGTTTATTTATTTTCTCGTAACAGATAAAAAAAATAAAAAAAATTAAGAATAAAATATATTTAGTTAAAAAGACAAACAAAAATAAAAACATTTCTAGAATAGTTTTATATTTATTTTATATTGTTTTTAATGTCTCAATTTTTTAATCTCAAAACAGTAACCAAACTATGCTAAAATAACACATCTACTATTAATGAAACGAGTACACTAATTAAAAGTTGGAATAAGTAAAGCATTATCTAATCGGCTGGCTAAGGAAATTAAATGGCCGTAAGCCTAGCTGATAGCTCAACAATAACCACCTCTATGCGTGCACAAAACGATATGGATAGGCTTGTATTAGGGATAGTAGCCTAAAGTTCAACATTTCTTTAAATGTTTGAACTGAAAAATTGCATCAATATTGGAGTGCGAGAGATTTTACATTGAGAAGTTTGGGACCAAACTACTTCGGCAAGGAGAATCTCTGCACTGAATCATGGAAAGGAAACAGACAACCATGCAAAGATATGGTAAAAGAACAGTGATCAAATTGGTGAAAAAAAAAAAAAAAAAACAGCCAGAGAACAAGATAAGGAAGAGGGACAGGAAAACCCATGTGCCTCTGAGTTTCATATAATGTAAAATGTCTAACCTGATTTTTATGGGACAAGCATTTTCATGAAATGAATATATCATGTGGGGTCGTAAAGACATGAATAATCAATACATGATTTAAGTCACAGGGAGATGTGGCTTCGTGGATGTGACTGTGCACTGGTGCATTTGTCTGCTGAGATGGTGATGATACCTCTGATCCTAGGGTTTATTAATGTTGCTTCAAGTCTTTACAAATAGTTTGTTAGTGGTTAATTAATTAGCAGTAGGGCGCCACCAAGTTGCTCATGTTTCTTAACATTACACAGACATTTTGTTAATCAGGAAACAACAAACAAGATCGTGGAGGGTATCTTTAAAACCTGACAAGATCGTGCAGGTATTAAATAGTACCATTCACTGCTCTGATCCGATCTGTGATTCTATCTATCTGCTTCGAATCCCCTTCCATACCACCTATAGAAAACGGCCCAAGTTGTTTTCCTCTCCCAATTGAACTTATACAAGGCCATTTCGTGCAGATGAAACTGACCCATCTCAAAGAAACTAGTCCAACATCCATCCTGGTTTGCCCTAGGACTAGCCTAGCTTTGCAGTTGAACCTTGTGGGCTGTCAAACCTATACTCCATTGTTTCATCCGAATTTCAGCCCTGTGAGCCTCTGAGTGTTGCATGTAGTTAAAATTTAGAACAGTAGAATACCGTCCATTGCTCTCCCCACTCTCTGCCATTAGTGTCTTCATTTTCTCTACCCTCATATCTGCTTTGCAGTTGCCGCAGTTTTGAATTAGCTTTCATTTATCTTACTGGTGACTTGGTTTTGTAGTTAGTGTTGAATCAGTAGGTACCCTAGCGCAAAAGAGTAGCTGTTCTTGCAGATTTTGATCTAATTCTGCATGCAAGTAAATGTGGGATCCAGGGGCTTAGTTTTAACCTTCTACTGCATTTGTTATGAATTACTGTGGACATGTATCACGATGCTAAATATCTCACTCATTTCATCAAGCGGAGGATGCCAGCCTCTGCATCATAGCAATCGGGGAGCATGCTCTATTAACTACCTGTACAATTTTACTTCAACCATTCAAACTTACTAAAGAACAGACCAAGAGAGAAGCAAAAAATAAAAAAAGCAAAGGAAAGTTGGTGTGGATGAAACAAGATGACAGAGATTGAAATCAGATAAAAGCATTAACTTTTTGAAGGGGAGACTAAAAGAGATGTGAAGGAAGGTACAAAACAAGCATGCATATACCATTTTGACAACCATCACAGATTCACAATGTGGAAATCACAGAATGGAGTAGTTAAATGTTGCAATAAAGCATGAACGTAAATAGAATGACCATCCCTGGCGTGTCTAGCTACCACTTCAAAATCCAAAACGGAGAGTTCTTTCTGGCACTTGTTTAAGGTCTTAAGCATAGATCAAGTTCCACACTAGCAGAAAAATTCCACAAATGTATAGAACACTAATCAAAATAGATATTTTCAATAGCAAAACAAGCAGAAACCGAATCAAGCTATAGTTATTTCAGCCAATGGACGATGACTATTTCTACCAAGAGGAGTAAACTAATAAAAACTTTTCCACATTTTTGCGCCATCATTAAGAGAGAACAGGAAAGTAATATTTGCAATCTAATTCATCATACAATCTATTCGGATAATCAAAACAAAAGATGGTAATAGTCCTTTTTCGCTGAAGTTGCATTAAGCGCAACACGTATATACAACTCTGTGTGGCACTCAACATTCTAAGTCCTATATCCTTATTAGTATACACGAACATTATTCCCAACTTCAACATATCTTGATGCAGTAAGAGCTGAAGCGCTTACAGATATTGTCTTTCCCTCTAGTTATTGAGCTTGAGAGGCAGATGGCACGGAGGCTTCCACCATGTCCATTGCATGCCCTTCAGCATTTGCCGTATTATTTGTGTTAGCTTGACAATTTACTATTGTAGGGGTATGGAAGCATGGTAAATCTGCCTGACACTGTAGATTCATTAGCCCACCAGTGGACTGCGCTCCACAATCACCTTCCTTCAAAACAGTGGTGGTGTTGCAATGGTTTTGGAATGGAAAAACACCCAACTCAGTGTCGATCTTTCCCCTCAGGTCCACCAGAATGCTTCTTAGCCTCGAAACCTCAGCTTCAAGAATTGCCTGCCGTTGTATTTTCCTCACCAGCTGCTGGTTCAACAAATGCAATTTCTTTACTTCCTCTTCTAAGTAAGCCGTATGTGCCTTCTTCCTTTCCCTATACTTTCGAACTGCTTCCCTATTTCCTGCTGGCCTTTTTCTTGAATGCTCTCTATTGTCTGGGTTATCATCTTCTTCAGAAGCAATGACTTGGGTGTGTGTGTGGTAGCATGTATGTGTATGGATTGCATCGGGGCCATGAGGGTTGCAAGTGTGAGTGTGAGTACATGTTCTCGTATTCTTCAATAATTCATCAAGAAGTGAATCCACAGACCCAGAACACTGCAAACTTCCAGAAGTACCGGGATCCGGTAACAAAACATGATCCGAAAGCTCTACCTCCCCATCATCCATTCTATAATCTTTCATTCATTCCTCCAAACAGCATGTACTTTCAGTAAGGCACCTCAAAAAATAGGAAACCAGCAAGACCAAAATATCCAACTTTTCTTTGATCAATCACCTCTACTGCTCTAACAAAGCAATAAACCTAACGCAAAATCGAACAACTTAAGCTTATAATAAACTAAAACCACCAACTTGTAACATAAAAGCGGGATTGCAATTTGCATGATTACTACCACCTTAAGAATATATGCAAAAGGCAGAGTCCATACACAGAACATAACATTATAGCTTTCCACAACCTAAATTGTCATAGTCACCAAAAAATTGAACAACCCTTTTAACATTCAAACCAATACGCAGAATCAAACCCCAAACTCAGTAAAAAACTTTGGAGGTTGAATTCAACCCAACAAAAAAAGTAGCTTTCTTTCACCAATTTAAAGAAAACCCAGATGGAGATTCTTTACAAGAATATAAAATAAAGCATAAAGAAAAGATATTGACATTGAAATCATTCAACAACAGAAGAGAATCCAATAATCTTAAGCTTCAAATGGACAAGTGGTGGTACATAAAGAACATGATTTTACAGTGCAAGAATATCAATAAAAGCAAGAAACTGTGTTAGAGAGAGATGGAGAGTTATTACCTGATCTAAGTGAAGATTCCGAGAGTACAAAGAAGCATTTCTCATGTTCTTCTCCATGCTTTCATTTTGTTTGTCAACTTGTGTAGAATTTGTCTAACGGCAAATAGTTTTTTCCCACTTTGTGCATTCATTGGTTGATTGACAACTGCCCTGTTATCTTGTGGACACAAATTGAGCTGCACAAACATAAAGAATTGAGAAATGTAATGAATTTCAAAGAATGCTGAGATTGATGAATAGTTTGGTGTCATTTTCGTTGTAACAACAATTTTTTATTAATTTTTTCCATACCCATAGTCATTGCTCCTTACTTAATATTTTAGAGAGCTACATTATATATTCAGCAATTTGTGATTCTTGCATGTATTCCCATTTTTCCTCGAGTTATTAAAAAAATAATAAATGTGAATAAGAAATATTTCATAAATACATCAACAATTTAGATATTGTGTTATTCTACTATAATGAATGTTTTTAAATAATTAACGTATTAAGAGAAATTAAATTCTTTATAATTTTAAAGACACATTCAAAGTGTTTGTTTGGTAATGGTATTCAACCTATTTTTTTTAAATATTTTATTTGAAAAAATATCAAATTGATTTTTTAAATATTTTTTTGATGATTTCAATGTTGCTAATTTTAAAAATAAAAAATTATAAAAAAAACATGCATTTTTAATTGAAAAATATTATGCACCACATTAATAAACACATCAAATATAATCATCAACACCAATTTTGAAATTTAATTAAGAAATTAAAGACTTTGTCTCTGTTAAAAAATAATCCAAAATACTATATATATATATATATCCCAATTTTATCTGGAAAGAAAGAAAAGTTGCCAATCCAGTTAAAAAAGGTTATCTGAGTATGTGAGTAATTTTTTTTTATATGTAAAAAGAAGCTGATCATAGCTTTAATTTGGTGTTGTTATCGGAGATTATTTTCCTTATATTCACTTAACTTCTATTTTCATCTCAATCTGATATTTCATAGCAGCTTAGTTAACAAGATTTATTAGCAAATATCCCAATTTTATCGGAGAATTTTTGTTAAGTTTAATTACAATAAATCTCTATAGTATTTAAGGCCTGGATTAACCCTGCTGTTGAAGAAGAATCAAGATAGGCGAATTCTTTCTATCAAACCATTTCTAGAATAAATAGTCGATTGCAAAAAATAAAATAAAATTTAGGGAGTTAATTGAAAAAAAATTTAGAAGAACAGATCACAATGATTTTCTTTTAGGTAGTTAGTTGTTAATTACTCAAGAATCTAGAGGCAGAGAGTAGTTTTGTTATCTTATAGACTTCTTCTATCAAGAAAAGTATGAAAATGGCCACTCTACAATGATTCCCAAATGGCCCATTGGCTCAAAACATGTGATCCATGGGCTTGGTGTCGACAGAGATGGAGATGGGTATAGTGGGAAAGGGACCTCAAGCCCCCGAAACATGAAAATGCAAAACAGACTCAATCTCGAGTACAAGAGACCAGAGATCCATCCTTGTTGATTTAAATCTAAGAAAACAAGCATGAGGGTAATTTGTGGAGATCATCATGAACAGATTTCTATCATTCTATCTCCATGATGATCAAGGCCAGAAGAAAAAAAAAACTTGGCAGATAGTGGAAGTCGATCATCTCTTTGTTGATTGCAAATCATGTAATATTGTGTTCATATCTTCAAAATTTTGAAGACTAATAGATTTTTACGTGCTAAAGTGTGTGCATGTATGATGTATAAATATGGTGAAGCAAAAGAATTCCCTCTGTGGTGGTAGGAAGCTTTCATTAAGTATAAGAAATGGTACAAAAAGCAGTTCCTACTGCAGAATTCATTAAGAATATCTTCTCTTCAACCTTTATTTTAGAACAAAAACACTTTCCATAAAAGAAATCCCAAAGACTCTCACAAAAAACCAATCAAATCATGAGTTACTCTCGTTACAATTTGGAAGAATGAATTAATCAATAAGAAAACACACACAAGCTTAGTATCCTTCGGGCGGTGAAGAAGGTGAAATATAGAACATAGTCACATGAATATTGGGGTGGAAGGTATTTTTAGTAAAGAGGAGGGTGAGGATATGGTGATGGTGGTGGTGATGACTTGTAATAATATGAAGGTGGTGGAGGTGGTGAATTTTAATAGTATGGTGGAGGAGGAGAAGGAGGAGGAGGTGACTTGTAGTAGTATAAAGGTGGTGGTGATGACAATGGTGGAGGAGGTGATTTGTAATAGTACGGGGGAGGAGGTGACGACGAAGGTGGTGGTGGTGACTTGTAGTAGTATGGGGGTGAAGGTGATGAAGATGGAGGAGGTGGTGATTCGTAGTAGTATGGAGGTGGTGGTGATGAAGATGGTGGAGGAGGTGATTTGTAATAGTATGATGGAGAAGGAGATGAAGAATGAGAAGGTGGTGACTTGTAATAATAATGTGGTGCTTGATAATGTTTTGATGGTGGTGGAGGTGATTTGTAGTAATAAGATGAATGCTTTATATATTTTGGTGGAGGTGGTGACTTGTAATAATACGGTGAATGCACTACATGTTTAGGTGGTGGTGGTGACTTGTAATAATAATGAGGTGCTAAAGAATATTTTGGTGGTGGTGGTGACTTGTAATAGTATTTAGGAATAGATTTTGATTTTTTTGGTGGTGGTGGTGGTGATTTATAAAAATAAGGTGGATGTTTCAAATATTTTGATGGAGATGGTGACTTGTAATAATATGATGGATAAATGATTTGTTTTGGTGGAGATAGAGGTGACTTGTAATAGTATGATGGAGATTTTACATACTTTGGAAGGTGAGATTTGTAATGGCGTGGAAGATGCTCAACATGTTTTGGAATTAATGGTAACTTGTTCGATGGGTGTTTGTAGATGAGTTGAGGGTGGTGAAGTGGCGGCGGCGAAGCATTGATGTAAGGCTTGTAAGCGACTACACTAGTGGCTATGACGCAAAATGCCACTGCA
>Ga0325414_1001306_pt1 | contig 23704 bp, 14 predicted proteins | sample PopdelMetagenome_8_FD_206183 | JGI IMG/M metagenome (GOLD analysis project Ga0325414, IMG submission 206183) | Populus deltoides microbial communities from Bellville, Georgia, United States - Leaf-PdKOR-R3 | ecosystem: Host-associated > Plants > Phyllosphere > Phylloplane/Leaf | place: USA... | reverse complement strand
TTTTTTATTAGTATTATTTAAATTAAAAAATTATTAAATTTAATTGAGTTAATAACGTGAATCTTATATTATTAATTTTTTACATTTTTAAGGACACTTAACTCATCTTAACATTCTTCCTTTTATATTGAAAAATATATGGGCTAGACTGCGACTATCTTTGGACCCAACAAGAAAGGCACACAAATTCATGAAGAAATGATATGAAAGTAACGTGAGGGGCCAAGAATGGCTTTTAACAGTGATTAAGATGGTAGTAATAATTGTTTTTAATAGTATTTTTTATTTGAAAATATATTAAAATAATATATATTATTTTTAAAAAATATTATTTTTAACAACGGTATATTAAAACAATAAAAAATTTAATTTAAAAAAAAAATTATTTTTTTTTAAACAAACATGCAGAGAAGGAATGAAAAAGCAGGAATCCTTAAAGTACTTTCAAGAAAAAAAATAATAACAAAAAAAATTAGCGGTAAAGTAAATTCAAAACAGATAAAAAAAAGAATAGATTCCCTCCAAACCAGTGGACAAAAGCCTCTCTCTCTCTCTCTCTCTCTCTCTCTCTCTCTCTCTCTCTCTCGCCCGCCAAAGAAAAAAAAAATCCCACCCTGACGGAATCATGTCTCCTCGTATATAAATCTTTCTTTTACCACTTTATTCCTATCAATCTCTTTCTCCAACAAAATCTCTCACTCTCAATTTGCAAGCAGCCATTATATATCAAAGGAATCTTCGATGAACTCAGAGCTCCATCGAAGCAGCTGATCATCGTCGTTCATGTACGCATATCCTGGTTCGGCTTCCTCTCAATCTTCAATTAAATATTTAATTATTTGTCTTTCTTCTTGGATTTTGGAAACTTAGCTTTATTTTTTTCCTTATGTGTTTGGCTGCTTTAATTAATTTCATGATCGAAAATCTTCAATGTTAATCAGACTACAGATTCAATCAAATACGCATGATATATTCCAATCTTACATATACCTTTTAGTTTGTCGTCTACGTATGTGCACAACACGATAAATACAAACATATTTAGCGCATGTTGAGTCCTTCTAGGCGTAGTCTATCAGTGCTGACGGCTTAATTATTTGCCTGGTTGATTTTTTCAATTTCCAAATGATGCCATCCATGTTCATGGCTGTGAAAACTGAGCACCAATAACGGAAAGTGAAGTTTGAAAGTCACATTTGTTTGGCTATTCTATTCTATTATGCGCGCACGCACGCACACACATCACATGCCTGTGATCTAGTCTCCAAAATTGACAAACAATATTACTTTCCAAGTAAGCCTTATCGTTGATGGTTTTGTGATCCAACAACAAATCTTCCTTCTTCTTCTTCTTCTTCTTCTCCTCTTTTTTACAGATATATCTTAACCTGTTTAAAAGTCTGGTAAACTCAATTGAACTGCAATGTCAAATAAAAACTTGGTTTCATAGTTTCCTCGTAGTATAGTAAGAGAGGTCCACAATTGAAAATTTATCCAACATTTAACGATAATGAAATTAATGTTATTAAAATACACCTAACCCAAAAAAAAATCTAAATACAAGTAGAAAAAGATATTAAAATCCAAAAATAATTAAAATAACAAAAATATCTTGTAGATGGAGTTCTGGACGTTCATGTATTCTGTAGACACTTGAAAGAATATTAATTGTACCATATCGCATTATGTCCATTGTCTAATGCTTAAATCCCGTGTCTCATTATTCCTCCTCTTCCAGTCAGTGTCACGTACACATTACTATCTTTTGAATCATGCCCGTTAGAGAACAAGCTTGTTCCGTGGCATGTTAGTAACTATTTTTTAAAATATTTTGAAATAATTTTTTTTAATATTAATATATTAAAAAAATTTAAAAAAATGTAAAAAAAAATTAGGATTGGAAAGACAAAATGACTAGTCACGATTCCGTATGTTAGGTGGAGAGTTGGCGTTACTTGGCAGAGATTTGGCGTTGTTTGGCGTGCTTGCAAATATCAAAAATAGAAAAAAGAAAGTGAGTAGTATCAGGTCAACCAGGAGTCCATTTCTGCTTGTAGTTGCTAGTCATTTAGATTACACCAAAGATTTCCCTGCGATCCATCCAAGTCCAACATTGATCCATTGATTAAGAAGTTTATGAGGGTTATTTAAAAAAAAATAGAATAATAGAAATAATATAGTTTAAAAAGTCATATAATTGCAAATAATATCTGTGAATCCTTTAAAAATATTGAATTTTTTTAAAGCTATTTTAAATTTAAAAAATAAATAAATATTATTTATTATCATTATCAGATAAAGTTAATATTTTAAAATATAAATTCTCAATTATAAAGATAATACATAATATTTACAGGTTTTAAGATTTTATTTGTAAATTATGAAAAAATGTTTATTATTAATAAATATTTTTTCATAAAAAAATAGACACACGTGATTTGATTAACTAATTTGCTGTGATTTTTTTCCTTTCAAAAAATTACATGCATTTATCTTTTTAATGAAAAAAATATTTATTAATAATAAATTATTTTTATAATTAATGTTAAAACCTATGAATTTAAAAATTGTAAATATTATATATTATATAAGATAATTAGAAATTTATATTTTAAAATATTATCTTTTAAAAATAAATTAATAATATCTTTATCACAGTTGGGATAAAGATAATAGATAATATTTTTTAAATTTAAAAATTAAAATAGTTTTTTTAATAATTTTTTAATATGTTATGTATGATTTTATAAACTGTATTATTTTTTTCAATTACCTTTTCAACTGTACTGTTTTTCAATATTTTATTTATTACTGTGCTACTAAAAAAAATCTCTAAATTTCTTAAAAGTTGCTCCGTGGATGCTCTGGCTTTTATGTTTCCAGACTTGACTGTTAAAAAGCGCTCTGCTGCAGCTTTCCAGATTATTTCCATAAATGCATGAAACGGAAGAAATCAGAATTTCTTCGAAAAAACGTGAGTCTTTTTGGTTTCTGGCGCATTAAAAAAATATATTATAAAATAAAACATTATAAAAATTATCTAGAAAAATAGAACAATTTAGAGAGTCTTAAATGATATTTGTGATTCGTGAATTATAAATATGAACTTTGACTCTTTTAAATTATAAAATTGTTAAACATGTAATTTAATAGAGAGGAAAAAAAAGAAAAAAAAGTCATACTGAAACTACGATAATGACACCATCATTATTGTTGAAAAGATTCCGACAAGACGAATTCAACGACACCAAAAAAAGTCACCAATGATGACCAGAGTGGAGCACACGAGCTGTCCAAAGGTAAGTGAGCTCCAATACCTTTGGACGACTCGTGTAGCCCACTTCGTTCATCATTTGTAACCTTGTTTGATGTCGTTGGATTCGTCTCGTTAAGATCTTTCCAACAATACCAGTGATATTATCATTGGAGTTTTCGGTGTGTCTCTTAAGTCTTTTTTTTCTCTTCTCTCTCTTCACATATTATAAGGAGAGAGATAGAACAACGAAAAAAAAGATATAAAAGACACACCAAAACTTCAATGATGACACCACTAGTATTGTTAGAAAGATCTCGACGAGACGAATCTAATGACACCAAAATAAGTCATAAAAGATAAACGAAGTTAACCACACAAGCAGTTCAAAGGTGTCGGAGTTCACTTATTTTTAGACTGCTCATGTGACCCACACTGGTTATTGTTAGTGACTTTCCTACAATACTGGTGGTGTCATTATCAAAATTTCGGTATGCCTTAATAGTCTTTTTCTTTTTTTTTCTTTTCTCTCTCTTTACTTTCTTTTTATTGAATCAAGTATCCAACAATTTTATATTTTGATAAAGTCACATATGATAATTACAACTCATGAATCACAGATGTAATTTGTAATCTCTAAATTATATTATTTTTCAAAATATTTTTTGTGATGAGATATTTTTTTTTTCCTACGCTAGAAACCAAAAGTACTAAATAAATATGATACAAATGTTCATGATACATGAAAGTCTGCCTAAAGGGAATGTGCAAAGCAAATAAAGCCAAACAGGTACGGTGAAAATAATTAGAAAAATTTACCTACGTTTGTCAAATTGACAATCATGCTAATATATGGTTGTTCTATCTCGATTGATAAGACAATATTGTTCTTAAAATTGATAGTCTACCCGATAATTTAGAAGGTATTTGAAATCAATTCTCAACAGTAAAATTCAATTATAGTATTTAATTTAAATTTAATTAATAAATAAATTGAATTCCTATATTTTTAAAAAATAAAATTTAATTTACTTTATTTTCTATATAACCCTTATTACCTTCATTTTATTTTTTAAAAGTCTTGAAAAAAGGGTTAAATATGTATTTTGAAGTAATTAATTTTAATATTATATTTTCTCCTTTTGAAATTGTAAATAAGAGTGGTTCACCTCTAATTCCTTTTATTTACTTTTGTAACATTTTTAAAGATTAAATTTTATTTAAAATTCAATTCTCAACACTTAAGGTTACAAATATGAGATTTTATTAAAACCCCTGGATTGAATTCAATTCATAAGTTTACAAACATGCTATTAAAGAATCAAATGTTAGGCCTTTTTCTTTGATAATGATATCACTAGTACTATAGATAAGATTTCGATAAGATTTCGATAAGATAAATCCAATAACATCAAGGAATATCATTAACGGTGACCATAGTGTGCTCCAGGAGCCGTTCAAAGGCAAATAAGCCTCAATCCATTTGAATTACTCGATATTTTTTCAACGACACTAATTGTGTCATCATCAGAGTTTTGGTGTGTCTGTAGTGTCATTTTCTTTCTTTTCTTGTTTTTTTTTTCTCTTCTCTTTTTATTGTACGTTGTGTCAATTTATTTTTAGAATTTAAAAGAGTCCTGTATCGAGTGGCAAATATCATTTATAATTCTCTAACTTATGTTATTTTTTGAAATATTTTGTTGTGGTGTGTTATTTTATCAAAAAAAAAAATTTAAAGTGCTAAAAACAAAAAAAAAAAACTCCTTTTATGTCCCACCTGATAATTAGCTCATATCACAAGTGACAATTCTTTAAAGAAGTTTTGGCAAATACTCACGTCCCCAATTTATTGTTCAGCAAGCCTTTTCTGACCTTGAGATCTTTTTGTGTTTTTTACCGGCTGGTTGAGAACTGGGATTTTACGGTGAAATTTCAAAAATTGACTATTGAAAAGAGGAAGTTACAAATGAATGGCCTAGATCATCTCATCAGTTGATCATGAGGCCTTTGTGTTAGGGTATCTTTCCTAGCGGGACCCATAAAAATCTTGAGTACCAAACCTCTTGCGTGTGTGAGAAATTCATGGCTTTGCTGCGAATTCCTGTCTAGGTGTTTGATGGTCTTCACGGGCTCTTCTACTCGAGAATCCCAAGTAGGTATCTGACAGCAGCAATGATACTAACGTCCACTTGCCTTTGTTTGGCAGAGAAAACACCAAGTTGCATGCGAGTATTTTTCTGTCATCAGCTGTTTTAGCTTGCATTTACCTTCTTCTATTCATTTATTATATATTTTTCTATTTTAAAAATATTCTTAAAAAATTTAAAATTTTTTTATTAGTTTCAAATTAATATTTTTAAATTATTTTGATACGGTGATATAAAAAAAATTTTAAAAAATAAAAAAATATTATTTTGATGCATTTCCAAGTAAAAAATATTTTTAAAAGCAACCGTAACCACACTTTTCCATACCTCGTGATCACATGTCGTGATCACATGTTTTATGATTGTTTTTCGAGTATTTCAATTTCAAACGAGCGACGGGGAAGGATAATTCTTCGACCTATCAAGCCATAGATATATTGATTTAGAGATATTTCTGCTATCGCTTCTCAGGACCGAAAAAGTTTTTTCCTCTTCATCAACATTCCACTGTAGAAGGTAAACGCTCCCAGAACAGATTAATATGGTATTATTTTCTGTTAACATGCTATTACAAACAGCATATTTATTAGAATCTAAATTTCTATGCTCGTGCATTACTTTCTGGATTATCGATGTCATCTTGATTGCATCCGCTTTAACTGTTCTTCTCATTCTCATGCGCAATTCTTTCTGGCCAAGGCATTTTTTTGCCCTGGGCATGCTTAGAATATGCACCAGAGTCTGGTTTTCAAACATTATGTGCCGAGATTAGAATTCAGAGTAGGAGAAATTAAAGTTGTCGTTGCGCCTGTGCATTCACCATGCTTAAAAAAATCCAACTAATGAGGCCAATTAATGATGGAATAGACAAAGTTCTGATTGGGATTTCAATAGCTATGTAGTGCGGTCCACTTAGCTTTCAGATGATCAATCTTTTATATTGCTATAGCTTTTTTCCACTCTAAACATGCACTAAGAGTATGTCTGGGAGGATAATTATAGTTATTTTTTAAAGTATGTTTTACTTGAAAATATATTAAAATAATATATATTTTTTATTTTTAAAAATTAATTTTAATATCAGCGCATCAAAATAATTTAAAAACACCATAAATATATTAATTTAAAGCAAAAAAAAAATTTAAAATTTTTTAAAAATACTTTTGAAACACAAAAACTAAAAGGATCTAAGGCTGCCGCCTCTAGCAGCCATAGTAACAGTGTCGTGGCACATGCCAGGGTTTGGCGTAAAGCTTCACTTTGTGTTTTTTTATATAAAAAAATAATTTTTTTATTCAATTAAATTTTTAAATTTTATTTTATTTTTTTAACATGCTTTTTAAAGATATAAAATATTATTTTAATATATTTTTTAATAAAAACATTAAAAAATAATAATTCACAATGGTAAACACTAACTGCGAATAATGGTGTGCCACTCATGATAGGGATAAACTCCACATCTATCAGTATACGTCAACCATTTGGATGGTACAAATGGTCTATTTTTTGTCAAGTCCATGGACATTTGGCCCCCCCTTGAGAGAAGCATTCCTCCATGCTCCGGGTCTCCTTTTAAGCTGTAAGAAAAAGATGATTTAAGAAATCCTGAATTTCCTAATTAATCTCAAATCAATTTTTATTTATTTATTAATATTGTATTGTTTGGCCTAAGTGTTTAATTATACAAGAAGTAGAGTCCTTAGTAATTTCCCCTTGCAAATCAATTGATTATATATATATATATTATTTATTGCTAACACGAGATGTATATATGTTGGATTTGAGTTGAGAATTAATGAATGCTCATGAGGAGATAAATTCAAAACCAAATATTCATATTATAATTTTTTTAGGAATTTAAATTCCTGACAACTACTGTAATGCTTTTATATTTAAAAAAAATATAAAAATTTATTTTTAAGATGATAAAGAAGTTATTTCTAGAAACTACAAAAACCTCTCTATCTAAAGATTTTAACATTTAAGGGGTTATATTCTCTATGATTTAACAATTGATTTTGAGTTTTTGTGGTGTGATTTTATCCGGATGAGCTTTTATAAACTCTATTTATGAAATAACTTGTATTTACTCAACAATTTCTCCTACTAGAAATTATTTGGGTATTATTGTCTTCAATAGAGCGGGTGGCATGATGGCAAGTAGATTTCTACTCGTCAGATCAGCTGGCTTCTAATAATTGCAGAATGTCAGCCGATATATTAGATATATCTGTGGTGTTTTGAAAATATAATAGTAGCTATTTTTTTGAGTATTTTTTTATTTAAAAATATATTAAAATAAAATTTCTTTAAAAAGAATATTATTTTTTATATTAGGATATTATTTTGATGTGAAAATATTAAAAAAATATTAATTTAAAATAAAAAAATTAATTTTTTTTAAATATTTTTAAAATATAAAAACAAATAGAAATATGATCGTTAGCCTTTTCTCTTTTCTCTGTGGGGATTGGACGAGAAATAAATTCCAATCAACAATCTCGTCTCCTCCTTGTCCTTGGTGCTTTCTGAAAAATGGTCACTGTCTAAAAGCGCGGTTTTTCCTGTTCTCCCCCGGAAATGTTTTTTTCCCCGCGTGTTTCCTCTCTCCAGGGCTAATTCTTGATTTTTTTTTTATTATTCTGAATATAGATATTCAGATACGCCAGCTAATTTTATAAATTTTAAAATTAATAATTGTATAAATCTTCTAGAAAAACTTATAAATATTAAAAAAGTCATGATTTTGTAGCACCTCTACTAGGTGGGGGCAGCTGGACACCACTCACTTAGGTAAGCACTTTTAGAGCATGTATTTAGCCTGTGGCTGGCCAGGACACCGTCATTGCCTTTTTATTGGGTCCATTATAAGTTCATGATTGAATCCTTGCCTTGGTGGAAAACGATATTATTTCTAGCCATCAGTTGGCCGCTTACGTTTAGTAATCTATGTTTACATGCAACCGCTTTAAGCTATTGGTGCGGTATGGTTACTTCTACTACTTCTCAACAGTTTAATAATCTTTTCGGCTGTGGATCTGGGGGTTGAAGTTGACATCATTTTAATTAGAGAGGTGAAAATAGTAATTAAGTTTTTCAGGAGTTAAAAATTAAGTTTGTGCGTCCATCTTCTTCTTCAGAAGATTAGTCGTAGAATCTAAACTTAAAAATCACCACACCAATCTCTTAGATTTATAATTCTAGCCGTCAAAGTTTCAACATTTTGTAATAGAAATACATTAATCATGCATATAAAATAGTTGGAAATAAATCCTGCAATGAAACTCGCTTGGGTAAGCAGCAGGAAACTCGGAGGAATTTCCTCTCAACTACTGAATTAAAAAACGAATAGGAAATCTTTAAAGGGATTGATTCATGGAATAGGAAATCAATTTTTTTTTGGATTATTTTAAAAAAATAATATCATCTTGGTAAAAAAAGATAAAAAATAGACCAACTTAAACCAATCCTGGAATCAAATCACTGTTACATGTGAAAATCATGCGTCATAATTTTTCCATGCATAAAACTTGCCATGGTACTTGTGCTAGTTCCTTTATAGTAAAGTTTTTTCTTGTGTATTTCTCAATAAACAATAAATTATGGAGTTGTAAGGATGCTAGGAAATATTAATGTACCCATTTGCTTAATTGCTTTAACGCGAAGTCTGGAGACTTTTTCCTGAATTAAATAACATGATTACTTGTTCAGAGACGTTGGATTGAAGGGTTTCATTGGAGTGTTTAGTTGAATAAATAATTAGGTTAATTTAATTGGATGATCTTCAAACAACAGTTTGATCTTTACATTAAAACTCTTGTTATTTTGGTTTTGGGTATCCAATTAGATTGTGTGTGTGGCACAATATAATTTGTGCAATTTTGAGTGAAAAAGAAAAAAATGATGGCACCTCTGATTAATTTTTTATGTAATAATAATAATAATTTTGTCCCACAAGTTTTTTTATAAAATTTATTACTTTTTACCATTGAACCTGCAGTAAATTTGCTTTTACTTTTTTCGAAAACGAGAATAATATAATAAATATCATCAATAATAAATCTACGCATAATTTCTCTATTTAAGGCAATAGAATTTCTTGGTTGCTAATAATGCAAGAAATTACTAAAAATGTTGTTGCAAATAAATAGGCATTATAATTACAAACCCCAACAAATAGGCATATCAATTAATCACACCAAATGATAACTGAATAAATATATATGTGTGTGTATATATATATATATTGAATTTTTCTTTCTTTTTGTTTAAAACTATTTTCTTAATCTTTAGCGTTGATTGTTTAAATAATGAATACTTATCCAATTCTTAGGTCAATATTACTCATTAATCTGTATCATCTTTATCTCTAACAAAATATTTTACATAATTAATACTAAAATATTAGTTAATATCTATCAATGTAGAAGCTATAATATGTTACTTATCGTGGTAAATGATATTTCCTTAAAAATCAGACCTCAAATTTTTAATTAATCACATACCTTTTGACTGTATAAAAGATTGTGTATTATTTTTTTAAAAAAACACAATCCTTGCATGGCTTCTGAATCTTGATGCACCCTATAAAGCTTGCACGGGGATTTTGTGCTCCCCCTCGTTTTTCTTTCTCCCATCTCTCTCTCTCTCTCTCTACTTGAAACCCATCTTTATAAATTCAAATATAGCTTCACAATTGAGTGAAAAGATCAATCTTTTTCACCGAATCCTTGTTTTTTTTTTTTTGTAATCCCCGAAAGTCTGGTGCCAACTGTCAAGCTACTTCTTATATTGCCTGCCTAGGTGGGTTCTTGATGTCGTTCTTGTTTGAGTTGTAATTCATGTTTTGTGTTTGGAATATCTTGGTTTCTTTTTAACTTGCGTTTGTGTTTTTAAGCTCAACTTGATTTTCAAGTTGGAGGAAGTGTTTTGTAGTATTTCTGTTCATGCAATGTATTTGCCTTTTCAACTGAGTGAAAATAAACAAAGAGAGCTCTGTTTTTGTGTGCTAAATTGAATTGCTTCTGTGGATCTTATGATTCTTCTTGTCCGCGCTTTGCCAATCTGTCAGTCTTGCTTTCATGAACTGGAAAAAAGGGTGGTGATGCTTTTTTGGATATTTGAGGTTTATTTTTTGAATGAGAAGGTTCAAATATTTGGGCTTAAATAGCTAGGATTTTTTTTGTAGACCCCATTTTTGTTGTTTCAGTGCTATTCTGTGGATCCCATTCTCTGTTTTATCTCTTTCTCGTTGCCCTTATGTCATTTTGTGTTTGTCTTGTTTGATGAATATGCAAAAGATGCTCATGCCATTTATTTCAGCCCGATAATTGGATTTTATACAGCCGTAGAAATGTGTTTCACTCTGTTTTTTAAGATGTGACAATGATTTGATGTAGTTCTCTTAGTGTCTTACTTACTAGGACTGAAATTTTTGTGTGGCTTATAGGGATTACTGAGCACTTAATTTACTTTCAAACAAAAATGTAGGAGATTCAATTGCTCTGAAAACACCATTATCCCATCAAATTGTTGATTGGAGGTTGGGTTACTAAAGTTGTGAGCGTATGCCTGGAAACCAGTACAACGGTAACTCTACCCTTAACTCAGGTCGTGTCGGACGGCTCTTAAAGATAAGAGAGCAAAGGAGAAGTATCAGGTCTGCCTATTCAAATGAGGTAACTGATAACCATAGAGGAACTGAACCATGTGAAAATGATTTGCGCACGCGAGAAGGTGACAGCTTAAACAATTCATTTATCGAACAATACTTGGAAGGTGCTATCGCAGAGGGATATGAAAAGCTGGATGTCAGGCCTTTAAGGCAACGGCTGTTGGTGGTAGCTAATAGACTACCTGTATCTGCAGTTAGAAGAGGTGAAGACTCATGGTCTTTGGAGATAAGTGCTGGGGGCTTAGTCACTGCTCTTCTAGGTATGCAATTACATTGATTTTTGTTATAACCATTTGATGGAATGGAGAATAACAATACATGTAGTGGACCCCAAAGTAATTGAGACTAATAATACTCGAGTTGGGTTTGTCATTGAAATTATTCATTCTTACTGTTCAGGCTTTTGTATCTCCTCTGATTTGTTCTACTTAATTCTGTATTTTATCTTTGTTGCATTTTCTCATTCCTCTTGTGATCATGTACCTGATGTGTTTCGGACAACGTTACCGAAGGTGTAAAGGAGTTTGAGGCGAAATGGATTGGTTGGGCTGGAGTTAATGTGCCAGATGAAGTTGGCCAGAAGGCGCTTACTGAAGCTTTGGCTGAAAAGGTAAAACTTTCTGTGCCTGAAACCTTTTGAACTTAACAAATCGAAAGTTTCTGATTCTCTCGTCTTCTTCAATTATTGCAGAGGTGTATTCCGGTATTCCTTGACGAAGAGATTGTTCATCAATATTATAATGGCTACTGCAACAATATATTGTGGCCACTCTTTCATTACCTTGGGCTTCCACAAGAAGATCGACTTGCCACGACCAGAAGTTTCCAGTCTCAGTTTGCTGCATATAAGAAGGCAAACCAAATGTTTGCTGATGTGGTGAATCAGCACTATGAGGAGGGTGATGTTGTCTGGTGCCATGATTACCATTTGATGTACCTCCCAAAATGCCTTAAGGAATACAATAATAATATGAAAGTTGGTTGGTTTCTCCACACACCCTTTCCTTCTTCTGAAATCCATAGGACGCTGCCATCTCGATCAGACCTACTACGTTCTGTTCTTGCAGCCGATTTAGTTGGGTAAGTTTCACTTATGTAATGCAAGTCTCTTAAATCATATATAGCATTCCATTTTAGCTTTGCTAGCATTGTTGATACGGTTAAACATTGACAAGGGAAAATGGCTGGATTTGTAAATTGTTTGAAATTCACTTAAACTAGAATGGTTCATTCATTCATCATTTCCATATTTTGCACCCTCCACCTGAGTTAGTATCTCTTGTGTTCACTGTACACGTAATTAATGTAGGGGACTTTATTTCTGTTCCTCTTCTGAACTCCCTTGTCTATTTAGAGACAAGTGCGCCTGAAACCTAATGATCCAATGAGATTCCTTGTTTGTTTTTTTTGTGGCAGGCCAACAAAAAGTTGAAGTGCATTTAGGCTTGAAATCATCAGATTGAACTTTATCTGAGTTTTGGTAGTTACAGTTAATGAGGGAAGCTAGAGGAAAATTAGTAATTTAGGAAAGGATTCCATAAATAACTGACTGCTCTGAACATTTTGATGTAGGGTCTTTAAATCTAGCATTATTGAATGAAATATGGAGTGGCTCTGTGTCCAGGGTTTGTATAGGTAGGAATCTAGAACTAGGGTTATCTTTAGTTTGACATTAAATCATTTGGTTTTAGAGGCCACTCTTGGTTGTTGAATATAACAGGAATTTTGCTTTCAAACTCACTAATATTTTTTTGATACTGCAAATTAATTTCATGGTAACATGAATAGGACCCCTTTTCCTTTTGGTTCTTTTGTTTTGCTTCAGATGTAAGAGCATCTTTGCAGTATTTGCTAAGACTTATTATTACTCACGACTTTAACTTAACATGTTAATTTTTCCTCAGGTTTCACACCTATGACTATGCAAGACATTTTGTTAGTGCTTGTACTCGTATTCTTGGGCTAGAGGGCACACCTGAAGGCGTTGAGGATCAAGGGAGGCTGACTCGAGTTGCTGCGGTATGTTTGAGTAGAATTATTCATTTGAATTCCCCTTGCCTTTTTTCACTGAGTCACTCCTTACTTTCTGGTGTTGCACCACAGCATGAGCAAATAAGGTTCTACTCCTGTTATGATAATCATGCTCTTTCATCTTCTTGTAATCAGTTTCCCATTGGGATAGACTCAGATCGGTTCATAAGAGCTCTTGAACTCACTCAAGTCCAGGAACACATCAAAGAACTGAAGGAAAGATTTGCTGGCCGAAAGGTAGATCTGATCTTTACTTGATTAAGTTCTTCATTTTCTAAAATATGGTAGTTGAAACCTATAAGTTTTTCAATTATGAACCAGACATTATTGCATGAGTATATGATTTGAAGTACTTGAAACATATGTAATAGGCATGATATGGGATCTCTGATTTTTGTTGGCCATGGAAACTTGGAGAACCTCCAGTGCCAGCTGCCAAATCATACATAATTTGAATTTCTGTTTTATTTCATGTCAGTTGAATTTTGTTTCTCATGAACACTTGAACAGTCAGTTCTCTTACTAAAGTATTTGAGGGGAAAAAAGAAGAAAAGAAGAAGATGGTCAGCTGTTTTTGACCCATATTTTTTAAAATGATTAACTAGCTCCAGGCTCCAGCACCAAGACTAGCATATTCTGAAATGAGCACTACTCCATAAGAATCTCATGGTCATTTGTTCTGATCTTTATAGAATTAAACCTTCATGTAATTATCTTACGTCTTTTAACTTTTAAGGTTTAGGTTCTCTCACGCTGTCAACTTCACTGTCATCCCTTTTTTCTCACAAACCATGTCATTAGATTATATTCTACTACCTCATTCCTGCTGAAATTATTATAATTAACAGGTAATGCTAGGTGTTGACCGCCTTGATATGATTAAAGGAATTCCACAGAAGATTCTTGCATTTGAAAAATTTCTCGAGGAGAATTCCGTCTGGCGTGATAAAGTTGTTCTACTGCAGATTGCTGTGCCAACAAGAACAGATGTTCCTGAGTGTATGATTTCTAACACCCTTGATACAGTTCCATAAATGACATTAGTCATCATCATGTTGGCATTTCAAACTGACTGTACTGTGGAATTTATGTCTTTAAGAGTTATGTTGTCCCATATGCCGAAACAATATATGCTACGAAAGAAAAGGTCTGGGAATCAAGTTGGATCTTCGCTCCTAAGCACTGGTTGTGTCCTATGTGTACAAAAATGTTCCAAATTGCACTGCTTATGTTACTATTTTTTCCTAAATGATAGAAGCTACATTTATATTTTTCTGGTTTTTTCTTTTTCAATTTTTCTCTATAGTGGAGGTCACTGTAAATTGAACCTAAGGTCTCTATGGAAATCCTCACCTCAGGCCTTACAACTAGAGTTAGCTCGAGCCTTCAGCTGCCACTCAAAAGGAAAATGAGGAATGTGAACATGAAAGCTGGATCTCAACTCTTGAGCATGCCATCATACCACAATTACATGAGGTTTTTGCCCATTGCGAGTTACGTGCAAAATATTGAGTTGGGGTCCATTGATTTAGCTACCCTAATAAATTGGACATATTAAATGCCATTTTAGGAATTATTTACTCACATGCCCTTATATTTTCGTATTTTTTTTTCATACAATCTGTTCTCACTTTTTGAAGGAAAATGTCAGAAAAATTAATTTTAAAAAAGTTAGAAAAAAATGAAAATTTCATTTTCAAAAATTAAAACAAAAACTTGAAAAGCCAAGGAAAATCTCAAAAAGATATATAAAAAAAGGGTCTTGCTTGATGCGGGTTTTCAAAATTTTCACTTGTTTTCAATGTTTTTTTATATTTTTTATGATTTAGTTCATTTTTATATTGGGATGTTCCAAGTTCTTAATTTCCTAGTTTTTTCAATTCTATTCTTTATTTTTCATTTCTTTTTTTATTTTCTAGGTTTTCCTAGTTCTATTAACTTTCAAAATTAATTTATAATTTTTTTTATGTTTCTTTGTTTTTTTCTTCTTTGGTTTGAGGGCATTATTTTTCAAAATTAGAAAAATGACATGAGAGAAAACATTAATATACAAGAGACATAGGAGAGAAAAAAATGCATGAGAGAATGCTCCCAAATATATATAATGGTAGATAGAGATACTATCTTTATTGAGTTGTTGATCTTAGGTGCTTATAGAAGTTAGTAACACCTACGAGATAACTCAAGATTTTCTAGTTTAGTAATAGTTTGTGTTTTGTAGTGGTTTTTTTTGACTCTTATCTCGTTATTATTCCCTTGATAAATTCATTGGTTACTTGCAAACTGGGTTTAGATTTCCTTAATTTCATTTCTTCTGATTTGTCATTCGAGGTGCATCGATTTTTTTTTTGTCTTCTAGTGTATTTGTATCAGCAACGTTAGGCTTTATTGATTTTGATGTGCTTGTTGCTGTCTCAGCCATGATAACAAATTATTGACTCTTAGCCTTGTGTAGCATTCTAAACTGTGGCTTTTGTGCCTTCTCGAAAAAGATAAATCAGTAAGTTTTTCTTGTTATATTCACAGATCAAAAACTTACAAGCCAAGTTCATGAAATTGTTGGACGCATTAATGGCAGATTTGGAACATTAACTGCTGTTCCAATACACCACCTGGTATGTTTTTGATTTTTCAACTCAATGTTGGATTATAAATGAAAATTTTGAGGTGCATTATAGATTGCTTGTTGGCTTGACAGATTACTATTTGAAAGGAGTAAATTTATCATTGGCTGTATGTTGATCTCATTTCTAGCTTCTTGCGATACTTTTTAGAAATGAATCTCTGCTGGAAATGTACTTGTGTCTAAACCAAATACTTGAATAAAATACCTAGCCACCATAAACATTTTGCCTCATATTTGAATATAAAAATAAGAACTCTCATGCAGATCTCTGTTTCAGAAAAAAAGGATGAGCCAAAGGGCGTTTGGCCTTCATATTGAAAGGAAAATCCTGGCATACGAAGCTATAGCCAAACATAACTGAATGTTTTTACATTCTATGTCCAACTGAAGTGGAAGCCATTGAGAAAACGTTTCGAGAAAACAAAAGGATTTTATGTGGGAGAAAACAGTTTTTGTGTGCGAAGTTTTTTTCAGGTCTCAACAAAACAATACAGTATGGGGGCAAAAAAAGAAAAAGAAAAGAAACAGATAACAAGATGCCAGTTTTTGAGCTGGGTGGTTTATAAATAAGAGGAATCTGAAGACCTCGGCTAGGTTTCTGCTTGCCTGTGGGAGATTTTATTGTAGTATTAGAACTTCTTTAAAGATTTATACTCTGCTCCTGAAAAAATGCCTTGTTTTTCTGAGTCATCTTCTAATGATTTAATCTTGCATCTGGGGATCATTAATGGGAAATTCCTGAAGCAGTTTCTTTTGTGCTTGCAGGATCGCTCTCTCGACTTCCATGCCTTGTGTGCTTTATATGCAGTTACTGGTAATTTTTTCATCCTTTAACATAGATTTTCCTACTATCTTCATTTTTTTTGGAATGTTTTTTATAGTTTTTTCTATTTCTGCATAAGATTAACCTTATTGATATTTCTGCAACTGAAAATAATGGAGCAGCCAATATCAGTGGCTCTTATTACCAATTGTCAAATATGGTTTCACTAAAAGACTCTTAATCATGATGCCCTAATTTTAACCTTTCTAGACCTGTTTTTAAGGAAATCTTATCTCTAACTTAAGCTTTTACCCACAATTGACACGTATCTTATTAAATACAGCTGGCATGTAAGAGATAAACATTCCTGTTTTGGCAACTACTATGTGGCTAAGTGCATATGGGCAGCACACAAATGTGTTTTATTGAAATATTTTTGACCTATAGATTGATCATGTGCTATAATCTTCGGATTTGGATGTTTATTTCCCTGAATTTGGTTCAGTTTCTCTTCTGAATTTATTTATTTTCCCCCCATTTCCTTTACCAGTCATTTTAAAGTTTTTAATCCTTCTTACCATTTCCACAGTAAATCTTGTTATGTGGCAATGAAGTATCAAACAGAACAAATTCTCCATCATTTAGAAGCACTGCAGATTAATTATTAATGATAAATGTAATGATAACAACAACAATAAGGACAAGGTAAAGATGGAAATGACAGCCAATATTAAAGTTCACATCCTTGCTGGTTATTCAGACTGCAGCCTATGTTTCAAACTCTTGCATCAGTTAGATGCTACCTTATTTATTGGACGGCAACAGAATCCTCATTTAAAATGATTCTTATCTGAAAAGCCTCATAGCACACATTTGTATATAATGGAATGGATGTGCAAGTGGGAGCGCGAATATTTCCTGGACAGCTGCATTTATATAAGCAGGGTTGGGAATGACTTCAAAAGCCAAATCATCAAAAAAGCTAAATAATAAGTTCTAAACTTATGAAGTGGAATGCAACTAGAATAATATCAGTTTGAGACATCAATTTGTGTTTGTGCACTGTCTGTGCTTGTGTGTGTTTAGTAGCATATCCTTTGTAAGTTGCATTCTACTTATCAAGAATTTTTACATACATATTATCAAAACCCAAGACAATGACTACGACATGATGATACTAAAATTGACATCCCTTTGGTTTTTGTTCCTGTATTCCAAACGCATTTGCATCTCTTGGATGTTAGCTCATTATTAGGACAGTATGGAGTTTGTTCAAGACATGTTCATCTGAACAACCATGTCACACACACTCTTCTAAATGGAGTGGACACATACATTTATGCATGCACTCGCACGCGTGCGCACATGTATGTATATATTTTTATGAGCAAATCTTTTTGTAAGAAGTCCTATTTGTTCACAAGTTATGTTATTTACACATTCATATTGTACTCTGCTCATCTTCACTATTTGAATATATGCCTTTCCTTATGTATTAACTGCTCTAACTGGAAATGAAGTACTTCCAAGCAGGATTTTATGCTATTGTTTAATGTTTGAGTCTCATCTTCTTATTACTTGTGAAATGCTACTCTTCCAAGAATTGACTACGAAAGTATGCCATCTGTTCTAGGGTACCACATGGTGTCAGATTTACAGTCAATTCATGAAGTTAGAAGATTTGAAATCAGACAATGTATAAATATCAAAGTGTCAGTAGAAGTCTGGAAATGCTTTCATTTTAGACTTTGGGCAAACTTCAAGAACTAGAACTTTGTCTCAGAATGTTGACAGCGTTAATCACAGTGAAAATCCACAATGTTTTCTCCTAAAAGTGGAAATCTCACTGGTTTAATAGTATTGTTATTGGAAATGGAATGAACATACAAGAAACCTGATCTGTTTTGCAGATGATAAGTTGTCATTCCCCATAATGTTTTTTCTCTCCCTTTGCAGATGTTGCTCTTGTAACTTCTTTAAGGGATGGAATGAATCTCGTCAGTTATGAGTTTGTAGCATGCCAAGATTCGAAGAAAGGTGTGCTCATTCTTAGTGAGGTAATTACAGATGAGTTGAAATGTGTGATGTCTGGATTTTATCTAAAATTTGTGATGTTGTTTATCTCTTGCAAGTGCGAAAACGTAGTTTTGTTAGTCTTCTTGTCATTTTTATGTAACTATTGGTGTATCCTTTTAATGGATCTCTTTCTTTTTATTGCCTTAACATTTTGGCTTGACATGGCTGGATCTGACACCTTCCATGATATTTGCTCATGTAGCAACAAGCAGCAACTTTCATAAACATAATCACCAATTGCTTGAAAAATAAATTTAATGTTGAAGTTAGTGAACAAAAGTTTCTTTTTCTTCCAAATAACTAATGGAGGACATATATCAATTTATCACAATTTTTTTTTTACTTCCTGTGAAATAATTTGGTAAACAATGAGACTGGAATTCCCACAAACTTCAGAGGCAGAAGACTTGGTTTTTAAATTGTAGTATATGATTTTGACTTGTGCAGGATTCCATAGTGAAGCTCTATGATTTTGATCTCAGCAATACATGTGGAGTTATTTTATCTACTGATGACCAAATACAAGCTCCATGAACACCAAACCTTGATGCTGTGTTTTTCTGCATTGATTTGGAATGAAAATCAATCATATATTATAAATTGTCAATAGCTGTATATTTGAATAATTATTATCTGTATTTTATGGATTATAATCTCCCAGTCTTAAAAAAAGCAGGCTTTTTGTATTTTTGTAGTTTGCAGGTGCAGCCCAATCTCTAGGTGCTGGAGCAATCCTTGTGAATCCTTGGAACATCACTGAAGTTGCTGATTCAATACGCCAAGCTCTAACTATGTCCCCTGAAGAAAGAGAGAAGCGACATCGCCACAACTTTGTCCATGTGACAACCCACACTGCTCAAGAATGGGCTGAAACTTTTGTGAGGTACACCTGTAGTAGCAGAAATTATCTTTGAGAAAAAGACCAAAAGTACTTGAGGTCTTAAAACCTTTTTGGACATCAGTAACTAGGTTGTTGATATTATTTTTCTATTGTAATTAGGGGGCTTATGAGTTCACAGCATGGAAGAAACCTGTTAAATGAAACCCCCTTGTGCTATCATAACCTTGTCCTAAAGAACTACCTTCTTTCTCTGATGCAATGTACACACTTATATTGTGCTTTTACGCACTTGAATTTGAGAATTTGTGTTTCATGATATTCGCTAATCTGGCTGCTTGCTTCACAGAGAAGGCTTCTTTTTTCATCTGCATAAGGTTTTGTGGGAGACCTTGCAGATTTATTCTTTAGCACCTATGAAGGAGGAGGATAGATTAAGTCTGGATAAGTGAAATTGATTTCAATATTATGGCCTTTAATCAGTTTTTTATTTTTGAATGCTGTTGGTGCATGCTAATAAATGACCATACCACATGTATATAGAGTGAAGTATAATTGGAAATAATTGATCAGTACCAATAACCTTTAAATAGTGATGAATAGACTCGTTAAGTATGTGAAAATGAAAATCTTCTGGTGTTTTTGTTTAGCAAATATTGTCAAGTATCATATTGCTAATAATCATAATTCAACTTGGAAATGTGTAGTACTGCTGTATGAAAACTTTAATATTTAATGTGGCTATTTTGATATTTTGCAGTCTTTATGAAAACAAGAATAGAAATTTCCAGCTTTTCAACTTTCATTTTGTGGTGCTAAACTTTGATTTTTGAATATTTTCCATACAGTGAACTAGATGATACAGTTATCGAGGCACAACTAAGGACCAAGCAAGTGCCACCTGCACTTCCAGAAGAAGATGCAATTAGTCGTTATTTGCAGTCTACTAATCGATTGCTCATACTAGTATGCTGCTTTTTTTACATCTATAATTACTGGTCTGCTCTTTTTAAGTTCGAAAAAAATCATTATGTCTCGGCTCAAAATAAGAAATCCTGTTACAAGTATATTTTAGACACATGCCAGAATTTGTGCGACTTTGTTCTGTTAGGAATCTAGACAATCTATTTCTAGTGAAAGAATTTTATGTCCTTCATTTTAATTTTTTTCTTTAGCCTGTTAATGGTATTCTGTGTCCCAGGTTGTAGAGGAGTATGCTGAGCCAACACTCACACACACACCAAACTAATGCAATTAAATAAAACATTAAATCACTCAAGGTTGAGCTGAAAATGAAAGTTTTAGATCTTGGAGAAAGTACCAATTTCTACCTCTATTCCATGCCTTAAAGCCTACTAGCACCGTATTAAAAATTGCATCTGAATTATGTTGAGTGAAGCAGCCTTGCAGTAATGGATAAGGTCAAATTTCTCATCTATTTTACATGGAGATCATCATGGCATCACCCATTGCCTCAATAATCAATAAATTCGTAACAAAATGAATTCATGACATGAATATTTCTGCTATTTTTCTGAACAAAGCATAACCTTGGAACATATTAAATAGGAGTTACCTGTCATATGAAACATTTGCTTTTCTTCTTTCCAGCATGATATTGAAATCCTAATGTGGATTTTGGGAAATTTTCATCATAGTTTAATATATGGTTTATGTTCCTGATTTTAATTGTTGTAAAAATGTTTCTGTGCTTGCTTTCTGCCTTCATATGATTGGTGTGTACACTACAGGGATTCAATGCAACATTGACTGAGCCAGCGGACACTCCTGGGAGAAGAGCTGATCAAATTAAAGAAATGGAACTTAAATTGCACCCAGAGTTAAAAGAATCATTGACAGCACTTTGCAGTGATCGAAAGACAACCATTGTTGTTCTCAGTGGGAGTGACCGAAAAACATTAGATGATGTATTTTCTCTATTTCACATTAATTTCCTATTTACCCTGTTATGAAAATGTCTTAACCAAGTGTTATCTCTTCCTCAGAACTTTGGGGAGTATGACATGTGGTTGGCAGCAGAACATGGAATGTTTTTGCGACTTACAAAGGGAGAATGGATGACAACAATGCCAGAACACTTAAATATGGAATGGGTTGACAGTGTGAAGGTGCTTCTGTTATAATAGTGTTCATTTTTAATTATCCCTTCTTGCCTATAGCCATATGACACATTTCACTTCTTTTCAGCATGTTTTTGAGTACTTCACAGAACGTACTCCCCGATCACATTTTGAACGCTGTGAAACATCACTTGTATGGAATTACAAGTATGCAGGTATGTGTCTTTTTGGAATTTGGACCAGCTAAATTTTGAAATTTATTTATCTCTGCTTGCTTCATTGTTGTTTTGTTCTGATATTACTATGATGGTAGATGTTGAATTTGGGAGGCTTCAAGCAAGGGATATGTTGCAACACCTCTGGACGGGCCCAATTTCAAATGCCTCTGTTGATGTGGTCCAAGGGAATCGATCAGTTGAGGTTCGAGCAGTTGGTGTTACAAAGGTAACGATATGATTGATATAGTTAAAATTATTGACACCACTAAAATTTTTCGTTGTTCTAGTACAATACTTGTTTATTCTGTATATGACAGCTTTGTATTTATTCAGGGTGCTGCTATTGATCGTATACTGGGAGAGATTGTCCATAGTAAATCCATGACAACACCAATTGATTATGTCCTATGCATTGGCCATTTTCTGGGAAAGGTAATTTCATCAACTTTAATCTCTCTAGCAATATTAAGCAGAACCTGGGAGACCAAAATCTCAATCTGATGTTGGTTTTCAAGACTTGGTCTATGTACTTGGATAAGTCGTGATCATGCTGGATTTATTTTACACATTGATTTAGCTTATAATAGGCTTATATTGTGTCATAAATGGGAATTATTGTGCATTTTATTAAGTCGGAAAACTGAAATTATTAAATAACTAATGTGATAATCATGTTGCAAAAGTTTCTTTGTTGGCAGCTTGAATAAACTTGCTTGAGGATTCAATATGAGAGCAATGACAATGCTTTCTAAATCATCTTTTTTAAAACCCTTCTTAGATTTACTTCCAAGATGTACGGAGTACCCTTTGCCCTTCAAATGGCTCATTAGCTCAAATGTCGAGCATTCATGTAAACCATTCTTTATCTCCGTGTGCATATTTCTCAAATATGGTATTGGTCATTGATAGGATGCACATAAACCTCAGATGTCAGATCTATCTGACCATCCTCTAGTCGTGCTAATCCTGCAACTGCCTTGTTCACAGAACACCTTCTGGAATTTAGTTGACTATTAACTGTTTGCAAAACCCGTTCTCAATTCAGGCCTTAAGTAAAATTATCTCATTATCATGTACTTGATCATCAGGATGAAGATGTGTACACCTTCTTTGAGCCAGAGCTCCCTTCTGATAGCTTAGCTGTTGCAAGAACTAAGCAAAATGATGGACTAAAATCGCCCATTGATAGACGACCTTCTATGAAGCTTCCAGCCATTAGAAGCGTGTCTAAATCATCTCAAGGTAAGGCACAGCGACCTTTACTAAATCCCGAGAAGAGAACAGCTAACCACGGCTGTGGGAGTGGGCGACGGCCATCAGCAGAAAAGATTTCATGGAACGTGCTTGATCTCAAGGGAGATAATTACTTCTCCTGTGCTGTTGGTCGAACTCGCACAAATGCTCGCTATCTACTTGGATCATCAGATGATGTCGTGTCCTTCCTCATGAAATTAGCCAATGCATCTACGTGAGACGAGTAGTGCTGAAGTCGAGAAATGTTTCTCTCCTGCAAATGGTAAAGCATCCACTCAGAGTTCAAGAACCAGGTGTGGTTCTTGAAGGCAGGAATGGTGAGGCAACAGAAACAGTCCTCTATAGGTTCGAATGTTGTAACATCAATAGTTAGCCTCCAATAAGCAAAGGCATCGTACCGAGAACCAAGAAAAAGATAAAAGATAAAAAACAAGAAGAAAAGAAAGAGCAGCAAGCCACCGCAGTGAGACCTTTGTTGAAAGATTTGAGGAAGAGAACTCTTATAGCCTCAGCTTCTTCATTTCCCTTCTTTTGCTTCTATCGTTCCATATGTTTATTTTGGTCCCAGATTTTGGAATGAGTACTCGCAAAAGAGCAGTTATGTTAGTAAATGAAGCTTGTTTGCTTCTCCTGGCGTATGGACAGTGTGTATAAGAGCTGTCATACCCTCTAGTTTTATCCATTGAAGAAATACTGATATCCCTATGTAATGCCTGCGTGCTTTGAGTCCTGAAAACAGT